>ERZ1673961.819-NODE-819-length-9894-cov-8.175119_pt1 | contig 9894 bp, 9 predicted proteins | sample MGYA00580189_ERZ1673961 | MGnify/ENA primary metagenome ERZ1673961 (study PRJEB41334, sample SAMN05608105) | rock metagenome | biome: terrestrial subsurface; feature: shale formation; material: shale | place: USA: Pennsylvania ... | reverse complement strand
ACACGAGTCTGTAGGTCTAGCTGCTGAAGTATTTGAAGGTTCAATCACTGACCTTCCAAACAAAAAAGCAGTTAAGAAGAAGTAAGTTTCTTTACTGATTAAATAATAAAAGCCGCTGAACATTCAGCGGTTTTTTTGTTTTTAAAAGCTAAGTTTCAAATACAAAAAAGCCTGGCAGAAGCCAGGCTTTATGAGTTTTGGTGTAGACCTTACTGATTGCGATCGTAAATACAAAGCATATCAAGGTATGAACTTACGAGGTTTTTCAGCTCATCTTCACCCTTAAAACGGTTTGCTTGTACAAACAGTGAGTAGCAAATGCCGTGGAACAAGTTAGTCAAATGTTCTGGTTGATGCGTGTTACAGATTTCACCACGCTCAATTGCTTTGATAAACATGTTCTGTACCAACATCTGGTTGGTGCGGTTGGTTGACACGAATAGTGGCCAAACTTCGTCGCGTGTCGATGCGCTCCACTCAAACCATACTTTCAGCCAGTGGCAATCTTGATTGACTAGCTCAATCATTGCGCTGGTGATATTCGCAATATTGTCACGAGCGTGTAGGTCTAAATCGATGTTATCTGAAAGGAAGTTCGAGAACTGACGTACAACGTGGTTCAGCACTTCATCAACGAGATCTTCGCGAGTTGGGAAGTAGTTAAAAACGGTAGCAACAGAAACCTGCGCGATTTTAGCGATATCCGCATGACCACCACGGCCAATACCGCGACGCGCAAATACTTCCAACGCGATTTCCATGAGTTGTTGTTTACGCTTAATAGGGGAAAGCCTAGTACGGGCTCTCTTTGCAATTGAGTCCATTATATTTACCTTGCCATTTTCGTTGAATGGGGGGAAATCCCCCTAATTGATTATTTTAATAATTGCTTAAAGCAAGTGATGAGTGTAATGGTGCATATACTCAAGGTCAACATTTGTTGTGTAATTTGTAGACAGTAATGCCCTGATTGTTGATGCTTTTCGTCATAATCTGGCGAAAATACGGTTACGCTCTCAAGAAAATCGGAAAAGGGTTGTGGCTTTCAACACAATGAACGTGGTGATACACTACGCGCCGTAAGATTAGGTGATCGTTTGCGCGCGATTGACCTTAACCCACCAAATAAATTGAGCAGAGTATGAAACATACAGTAGAAGTCATGATTTCTGAGGAAGTCGTTCAGGATCGAGTTCGTGAAATAGGCAAGCAAATTACTGAGCGTTACCAAGGTAGCGAAGATCTGGTTTTGGTTGGCTTATTGCGTGGTTCATTTGTTTTTATGGCCGACTTAGCCCGTGCCATTGACCTGACTCATCAAGTCGATTTCATGACGGCTTCAAGCTACGGCAATACGATGGAAAGCTCACGTGATGTTCGTATCCTGAAAGATCTGGATGACGATATCAAAGGCAAAGATGTGTTGCTTGTTGAAGACATTATCGATACCGGTAATACGCTGAACAAGATTCGTGAGATCCTGTCGCTACGTGAGCCAAAATCTATCGCAATCTGTACCTTGTTGGATAAACCATCTCGCCGTGAAGTGAACGTGCCAGTTGACTGGATTGGCTTTGAAATTCCGGATGAGTTTGTGGTTGGTGTAGGTATTGATTACGCTCAGAAATACCGTCACTTACCATTTATTGGTAAAGTTGTGCCTCAAGAATAAGCACAGGTCCATTATCGGATTATAAAAAATCAGATAGAAAAAACGCCCATTTCGAAATGGGCGCTTTTTGTTTAATCAACTTGTCGTATTAGCGACACAGCAGCTTGTTCTCGGAGTTTAAAATCGTCGACAAGGCTGTTTTGTACGACTCTTCAACGGTTTCTTTAGAGTTAGAGCGAATACCCAGATACTCTAAACGGCCGTCTTCAATACCATAAACAAAGCCGTGAATCTCAACGTCTTGTCCGCGCTCCCATGCATTTTGCATGATGGTTGAATTACCCAAGTTATAAACTTGTTCGGCAACGTTAAGTTCACCTAGTTTATCGGCACGATCTTCCAGAGGCATTTGATCCAGATAGGTGCGATGTTTGAAGTAAATATCACGAATGTGCAATAACCAGTTATTGATCAAACCGAGTTGCGGATTATCAATCGCAGCGTTAACACCGCCACAACCGTAGTGACCACATACGATAATGTGTTTTACTTTGAGAACGTCAACGGCATATTGAACAACAGAAAGGCAGTTTAGGTCTGTGTGGATGACTTGGTTTGCAACATTACGGTGAACAAATAACTCTCCGGAGTAAAGGCCGGTTAATCGTTCTGCTGGTACGCGGCTGTCTGAACAACCAATCCAAAGAAAATCGGGTTTCTGGCCCTCTGCGAGCTTAGCGAAATATTCAGGGCGATCAGACTTAATTTCTTCTGACCATTTTGAATTATTCTCAAATAATTGTTTAATTTCCGGCATCTTGCAAATAACTTCCCTTAAATGACAAAAGCACTGATAGCTCTGCTGTTCAAATATAGCAAGCGATCAGAATTTCAACTATACACAATGTTACAATTTCGATCCCGTTAAATATTCGTCAGACAGGACTCATCTGACGTGTTCTTACCAATAAATTCGTACAATTGAGCTCGTTTATTTATCTCCCTTCAAAGCCCATGAAATAGTTATGGTTTAAGGGAGAATGTCACTGGTTACAGTGATGAGTTTGGTTTGATATTAATGCAAGGGAATTAAGTGTTGTTCGGGAATCGATTTGAGGATATCAATTTCAAAGGGGACATCTTTGGTGGTGTCACTACGGCAATTATCTCGCTGCCTTTGGCTTTAGCATTTGGTGTCGCTTCAGGAGCTGGCGCAGAAGCTGGCTTATGGGGTGCGATCATGGTGGGTTTGTTTGCTTCTCTGTTTGGTGGTTCTAATACGCTGATATCAGAACCGACCGGGCCGATGACCGTCATTATGACCGCTGTATTGACTAGCATGATGGTGAAATATCCGGAAACAGGCATGGCGATGACGTTTACTGTCGTCATGATGGCAGGTGCATTTCAGATTTTGCTAGGGACACTTAAGCTGGGTAAATACGTTACCTTAATGCCTTACAGTGTGATTTCCGGCTTTATGTCAGGCATTGGTGTCATACTGATTATCCTGCAATTATCCCCTCTGCTGGGACACGCAGCGCCTTCAGGTGGGGTACTAGGGACACTATCCGCATTACCAGAAACTATTTCTAACCTGAAGTTTAGTGAGCTGTTCTTAGGCTTGCTGACGCTAGGTATTCTGTTTTTCTTCCCGAAACAATATCGCAAGTATGTTCCTGCTCAGCTGGTGGCACTGGTTGCTGTAACCTTATTGTCGGTGATGCTGTTTGATACGGATGACATTCGCCGTATTGGTGAAATCCCAGCAGGCCTGCCTTCGTTGGTGGCACCACACATTAATCCAGACATGTTTGTCGAGATGGTTATCGATGCGCTGGTCCTGGGTACCCTTGGCTGCATCGATACACTACTGACGGCGGTTATCGGTGACTCGCTTACGCGTAAAGAACATGATTCTGATAAAGAACTGCGTGGTCAGGGCTTAGCGAACATGATTTCCGGATTGTTTGGTGCGCTACCGGGTGCGGGTGCGACGATGGGAACCGTGACTAACATTCAGGTTGGTGCGCGCTCACCGTTATCAGGTGTGGTACGTGCGCTGATGCTGGCATTAGTTGTATTGGTTGCGGGCGGGCTGACTGAGCCAATTCCAATGGCGGTACTGGCTGGTATCGCGGTGTATGTCGGATTTAATATTCTCGACTGGAGCTTTATTCAACGTGCTCACAAGGTCAGTTTTTCGGGCATGGCGGTGATGTACGGGGTGATGCTACTGACCGTATTCGTCGATCTGATTGTTGCGGTCGGGCTTGGGGTGTTTATCTCCAACATCATTATTATCGAACGCCTGAGTCGTGAGCAGGCGCGCCAAGTTAAAGCCATTAGTGATGCTGATGAAGATGATGTGCCTCTAACAGACAGTGAAAGAGGGCTATTGGATCGAGCCAACGGCACGGTTCTGTTCTTCTACCTTTCCGGGCCAATGATCTTTAGCGTATCAAAAGCGATTTCTCGTCAGCACTCAAGTATTGCCGATTATGAAGTGATGATCCTGGATCTCACGGATGTACCAATGATTGATGTGACCGTGGGGTTAGCACTGGAAAACGCGATAAAAGATGCTCTGGATGCAAATTGTGAAGTGTATCTGTTGTGCCCAAATCAACGTACACGTGAACAACTAGAAAAGTTCCACGTAATCGATCTGGTTCCGGCTGCCAACATTTATCGATTCCGCTATGAAGCTTTGAACGCCGCAGTTGCCCATGTTGAGGAAGCACAATACCAACGCATTACTGCGTAATTCACCCAGTTTCTATTTTCAGCTCTGCCAAGCCTTTTGGCAGAGCTCGTTATCTCACTGCCTGTTCCAGACACACTTTTCCCTCTGTTATCGACTCTCCAAGGCTCAGAAAACCATAGATTTACTGTGGATAAAACGTCCAAGTTTATCGAAAGGTTTAATTGTAATCATCGTTATTCAACGATAAACTAATAATCCTTCACTGCAATACCGAAAGATGTTTCTGGGGCATCGGCTCTTAATCGTTCAAATACTCTCACTTGGTATCAGCAATCACGAATTACAACAGACGGCAATCAACTACGCTATGTACGCATTAGAAATCGAACAGCTACGTAAAACGTACGCAGGCGGCTTTGAGGCGTTAAAAGGCATCAGTCTACAAGTTAAACAAGGTGACTTTTACGCGCTTCTCGGCCCAAACGGGGCAGGGAAATCAACCACAATCGGTATTATCGCTTCGCTTGTCAACAAAACTTCCGGAACCACCAAAGTTTTTGGTTATGACATCGACACCGACCTTGAATTAGCGAAACAAAATTTAGGTCTGGTTCCTCAGGAGTTCAACTTCAACCAATTTGAATCGGTTGAGCAAATCGTTATTCAACAAGCAGGGTATTACGGCGTACCAAAAGCGGTTGCAAAAGAGCGTGCACAGAAGTACCTGACTCAACTTGACCTTTGGGACAAACGAGCAGAGGCTGCTCGAAATCTATCAGGTGGTATGAAGCGTCGACTCATGATAGCCCGAGCGCTAATGCATGAACCAAAATTACTGATTCTGGATGAGCCAACCGCTGGCGTGGATATCGAATTGCGCCGTTCAATGTGGGAATTCCTTAAAAAGATTAACGCTCAAGGTATCACGATTATTCTTACTACTCACTATCTTGAAGAAGCGGAAATGCTTTGTCGCAACATCGGTATTATTAATCGCGGTGAGCTGATCGAGAACACTACGATGAAAGGTTTGTTGTCTAAACTGCAAGTCGAGACGTTTGTCCTGGACGTTGAGAATGAAAGCTGTCTTCAGCCTCTTGATGGCGTCATTTCTCAAACATTGAGAGAAGGCTCTCTAGAAATTGAGCTTGAGAAGTCGGAAGGCTTGAACCATGTGTTTACTCAGTTAACTGAGCAAGGCGTAAGAGTACTGTCGATGCGTAATAAGGCTAACCGCTTGGAAGAGTTGTTTGTCCGTATTGTTCGCGAGCAGAGTTAAGGAAACGGTATGTATCATATTTATTGGACAGCTTTTGTCAGTTTGCTGGGTAAAGAGATCAATCGCTTTACGCGTATTTGGGTACAAACCTTAGTCCCGCCTGTGATTACCATGTGCTTATATTTCATCATCTTTGGTAATCTTATTGGTTCGCGTATCGGTCAGATGAACGGATTTAGCTATATGGAATACATTGTTCCTGGCTTAATCATGATGTCGGTCATTACCAACTCATACTCAAACGTCGCTTCGTCATTTTTCAGTGCAAAAATGCAAAAAAATATCGAAGAATTGCTTGTGGCTCCGGTTCCTAACTATGTCATTATCGCGGGTTATGTCATGGGTGGGGTTACCCGAGGCTTGTTGGTTGGCACCTTTGTCACTTTCGTCTCGCTATTCTTTGTTGATTTGAATGTGGATCATTGGGGAATTATATTCCTGACCGTATTTATGACTTCGGTTGTTTTTGCGTTAGGTGGATTAATCAACGCTGTATTTGCTAAGACGTTTGATGATATTTCTATTGTCCCTACGTTTGTTCTGACGCCATTAACCTACTTAGGCGGGGTTTTCTATTCGATCAGTCTGCTACCAGAATTTTGGCAAGGGGTATCGAAAATCAATCCGATCGTCTATATGGTCAACGCATTCCGTTATGGGTTTTTGGGCGTATCGGATGTGGGCATCGTGACATCGTTTAGTGTACTAGGGGTTTTTGTTGTATTGCTGTATGCCGTGGCGCATTACTTAGTAACCAAAGGTAAAGGCTTACGCACCTAAACTTTACCGATGAAGTGCCAACAAAAAAGGTCGACTCGAAGTCGACCTTTTGTTTTTACTTTTGCTTGCTAGGCATCATTTGACTTGCCATCGCTTGATTCTGAATTATCTTTAGCTTCAATAACCATATCGACGGTTTGATTGTCGATCAGACGAACATTACCTAAAAATGCTGACATCAGAATAACGGCTTGTGTTGTGTCTGCTGTTATCACATCTAAGGTGCGAGCATCACGGATAAATATTTCATCCGGATGTAACCCCGCCGCTCTGAGCTGATCACTTGCATCTTCAATGATTGAAGCGTAATCATCACGCCCGCCACGCATTGCACTGCTAATCCAACGCATGGTACGTGCAAGCACTGGTGCACGCTGACGTTGATCAAGTGTAAGTAGACCATTGCGAGAGCTCATCGCAAGCCCGTCCATTTCACGAACAGTCGGTACGCCTACGATTTCAATATCCATTGCCAGGTCATCCACCATCTTGCGAATAACAGCAAGTTGCTGGAAGTCTTTTTCGCCAAAACAAGCCAGATCTGGTTGGACAATATTAAATAACTTATTGACGATGGTCGTCACGCCGCGGAAGTGACCCGGACGAGAGGCACCTTCTAAAGTGGTCGAAAGACCAGGTACATCGACAAAAGTCTGCTTATCTAATCCGTCAGGGTAGATGATCTCCGGTGTTGGAGTGAACACTAGCTCAACCCCTTCAGCGGAGAGCTTGCTGAGGTCTTCATCCAATGTTCGCGGGTAGTTACTTAAATCGTCGGCACGTTCAAACTGCATCGGGTTAACAAAGATGCTTACGACAACCACATCAGCGTATTCGCGAGCTTTACGAACAAGTGTTAAATGACCGTCATGAAGATTGCCCATGGTTGGGACAAACGCGATTTTACGTCCTTCACGCTTATAGGTTTTTACCTGTTCACGAACCGCTGAAATTTCCGCAAAAGTTTGCATTCACTTATCCTCTAAGCAATGGTATGTGCATCGTCTGGGAATACACCGTTTGCAACATCTTCCATGTATTTTGCAACGGCTTTGCGCATATCACCTGTTTCTGCAAGAAAGTTTTTGGAGAATTTAGGCATGTAGTTGGCAGAAATACCAAACATATCATGCATGACAAGAATTTGACCGTCAGTCGCATTACCTGCACCGATACCGATGACTGGTACGTCAAGCAACTGAGTGATGCGTTCTGCTAAAGCTGCAGGAACACATTCTAGTAGGATAATTTGAGCCCCAGCTTCTTGAAGTGCCAGTGCGTCTTTGACCATGCGATCGGCGTTTTCCTGCTCGCGACCTTGTACTTTATAGCCACCAAAGATGTTTACAGACTGAGGCGTCAGACCCAGGTGAGCACAGACAGGAACCGCACGTTCAGTAAGCATTTTAACGGTATCAACTAACCAATCACCGCCTTCGATCTTCACCATGTTTGCGCCAGCACGCATGATTTTTGCTGCATTTTCGCAGGCTTGCTCTGGCGTTGCGTAGCTCATGAATGGCATATCAGACATCAGCAAACAGTTTGGGCTACCAGCACGAACGCAGCGAGTGTGGTATACGATATCTTCTACAGTGACTGGCAGCGTATCGTTTTCGCCTTGAAGCACCATGCCTAGTGAGTCACCCACTAGTAGAACTGGCATTTCCTGGCTTTCAAAAAGTTGGGCAAAACTTGCATCGTAAGCTGTTGAAGTAGCAAATTTACGACCTTCTTGTTTGCACTTAATAAGGTCGTTAATGGTCATTTTTTTCATTGTTTTATCCTTACTAGGAGTTGGCTATGACTGCCAAATATTGAGGCCGTTTCTATCTACTTGATTCAGTAGTGAAGAGACCTCGGTCCCATCAGGGAGTTGTAAACTTGGTGCAATTTCCGCAAGAGGGTAGAGCACGAACTCGCGCTCTTTCATTCCGTAGTGAGGAATGGTCAGTCTTTCGGAATTAATCACCTCATTGCCGTAAAGTACAATGTCGAGATCCAATGTTCTTGGCCCCCAACGTTCATCTTTACGGACACGCCCTTGCTCTTGCTCGATCGCTTGGGTGCAATCAAGCAGTTGCAAAGGCGTCAAATTGGTTTGAATCGCCACGACCGCATTAATGTAATCCGGCTGATTTTGTGGCCCCATAGGCGTGCTGCTGTAAAGCTGTGAAGCTTTCACAAATTTTGATTCAGGTAGTGTTTTTAGCGCTTCGATCGCTTGTTTTGCTTGGCTGACAGGATCAGCCAAGTTGCTGCCTACCGCAATGTACGCTGTGATCATGACTTCGGCTTACTCTTTTTCTTGCGATAGGTTTTACGGCGACGCTGGCCTTTCGGCGCTTGGTCGTCGAGATCTCCAGCCATTGCCTGGCGCATTTCTCGGCCTGCATTTTGGAAAGTTTCCCACCACTTGGCAAGCTTCTCTGTCTCCCCGCCTTCAATTTCGCCGCGCATTTCAAGAAAGTCGTAACCCGCGCGGAACTTGTTTAATTCCATAAGGCGTGAGGCGCGCTTACCATTGCGTCGTGGCAGGCGTAATTGCAGTTGCCAAATCTCGCGAATAGTCGCAGTGTGACGTCGTGGGATCGCAATTGTGCGAACCTGCTCATCAAGGATGATGTTACTGGCTTCCATGATGGCATCGTAGTAACCAAGATGGCGTTGTTCCATCAGTTTCTCGGCAACGGCACACAGTGGATACCACAGCATCGCTGCGAACATAAATGCAGGGTTGATGCGTTTGCCTTCTTCAATTCGCATATCTGTAGAATCGAGGACCAAATCCAGCATCTGTTCTGTGTGTGATGAGTAATCTTCAGTGAAGTGCTCAGAAATCGTCGGGAAAAGCTGTTGGAATAAGTTGTATTCGCGCAGCAGGTGGTAGGTTTCTAAACCTTGACCAGACTGCAACAGCTTTAAAGATTCTTCGAAAAGACGCGCTGATGGGATGTCACGCAGTAGCGTCGACATTTCTTCGATTGGCGCTGCGGTGTCTTCTTCAATATCAAAGTCGAGCTTAACGGCGAAACGAATCGCACGCAGCATGCGTACCGGATCTTCACGGTAGCGAGTTTCTGGATCACCGATCAGACGAATCAGACGATCTTCTAAGTCCTCGATACCACGAGCATAATCGTGAATCGAGTAATCCGCGATGTTGTAGTACATCGAGTTGATCGTGAAATCGCGACGTTCAGCATCTTCATCGATAGTGCCGTACACGTTGTCGCGTAACAGCATGCCTTCTTTTGATTGCTGAGAAATACTTTTGTTTTTCTGCTCTTGATGGTGACCACGGAAGGTCGCGACTTCAATGATGTCACGGCCAAACATGATGTGAGCCAAGCGGAAACGACGCCCAATCAAGCGGCAGTTTCTGAATAGCTGTTTTATTTGCTCTGGTGTTGCATTGGTCGCAATATCAAAGTCTTTTGGTCTCTGTCCAAGCAGTAAATCTCGAACCCCGCCACCCACAAGAAAAGCATCGAAACCAGCACCATTAAGGCGGTA
>ERZ1673961.818-NODE-818-length-9912-cov-3.567515_pt1 | contig 9912 bp, 7 predicted proteins | sample MGYA00580189_ERZ1673961 | MGnify/ENA primary metagenome ERZ1673961 (study PRJEB41334, sample SAMN05608105) | rock metagenome | biome: terrestrial subsurface; feature: shale formation; material: shale | place: USA: Pennsylvania ... | reverse complement strand
AAAAAATCCACTTAGAAAACCTATTTTCTGATGACTTATCACGGATTCAGGTTCTTCTATATCGTCCACTTTTGATAAGCTACTGAAACGAATCGTTTTGATTTTCAAGATTAAAGCGAGGGTTTCAATACTCGTATAATGATAAAGATATGATAATTCTGCCAACTGCAATCCACCTCTATTTATTTAATAAGTTTTCAAGATAGACTCTGCTATTATAAAACCTCTTTTGTGTCTTTTTTTGGGTATGTACTTACAATTTCTCTATTCTTCTTCCTTACACTCTCTGTAGAAAAATCAAGGTAAATGTCACCTTTTGTTTTCCTGCTTGTCCAATATATACCATTAAGTTTTTTTGGATCATCTATTATAAATCTGCAAGTTCCAAATTGGATTGGATTCTTGTCACTGAATTTGCTTTTTGGATTAGTTATGTACGTATAATACAATACATAATTACCATTTTCTTCAACAATCTTGCTTGTAATCGTTGAACTTACTATTTCATCAGATACCAATTGAATTTTCAAACCAAAAAGACTTTGCTTGACATACACTTCTATGGACTTATTCCCAGTTTTTCCTTTATATTTGTACTCTAAATTTCCGTTGTACCGCTCATATAGTTTTTGGGTTTTCTCCAATGGATTTAGTTTCCAAACCCATTTTTCATACAATATTGATATTACTATTGTAATTGAAACTGATATACCAGTATACCCCGTAAAATCCCTAAATGAGACAGGCATTGATATTAAAGAACAAATCCCAAAAATAGCTATAGCAATATAAATAGCAATTTTTAAATGTTTTTTAATTGGCTCCGTCATAGCTTCATCTCCTATATATCGTATTCATAAAAGTAAAACAAATCATTTATAAACCTTTTGTAGTTTTCAATTTCAGCGGAAGAGCTACATAGTGGTTTTATCCCGTTTGCTTCTTTGTAATAAGCTAACATACCAACATTTCTATGAAGGTAATTTGTAATCTCTCCAAAAGCATAACGATAGATTGAATATTTTGTAAAAATATCATCCGGTAAATTCCATAACAGTGATTCTAACCCAAAAGAACTTACATTGTTTGTAGATTCATACCTTTCATCTTGCATAATGTATCTCATTTTTTTAACAATCCTGACCATCTTTTTATAGTAGGTTTTAGTTTGTTTGTTTTTCTCTCTTCCATTTCTGATGTGTTGTTCTGGGTAATTGATTATTGTTTGCCCATCATCAGAACGTATGAAGATTCCGCCAAGATAGTTATCAGGGTTTGATGAATAATCATTACTGTAATCTCTATGCCTCATACATGGAACACTGTCAGCATCTACACGATATGTATTACCATGAATCTTTATTGACTTATTTTTGCGTTCCACATCACTTCCAAACTTGTTTCTTAAAGCAATTTCCACTTCATCTTTAAAAGTTAGAACATTATCAGTTGAATCAATAAAACCATATGTACTATCGCTTATGGTTGGTCTATATTTAGCTTTAAAAGTTGTTTCTAATACTGCAGCAATATCTACGTCACTTTCAGTTCTTACATTGGTGTTATTTGCATAGGATCCTTTTACAAATAATTTAACCTTTCTGCTTCCTGTTGCATTTCGCATTTCTAATGAATAGGAATAAGTATCCAGATACATTTTTTCGATACTTTTACCTTCATCACTAAATCCAAGATCTTTTAACGCATCCCTAACCATCCCAATAGCATTTTTACATTTTTGATCTTCTGTTTCACTTAATGGTGCTGCAAATAATTTTAACCTATCCTCTGTAAATTTCATTTTTGTCTCCACTCCCATTTTTATAGAATAATAGTTTTACAATTTTTGCTAATGCATTTAAAAAGGCAGTCCAAAAAATCCTGAACTGTATCCTGTTGTTTTGCCCTGTTTTGTTCATCAACAAGTAGTTCACTTCATACATTCTGCACTATTTTCTTTTTGTGTAAAATACCACTTCAATTCAAACACCGTTGTGTTTATTTGTTAAATACAGTATATAACATTTAGGAAGTGTTTACAAGTAATTTATCTGTACAAATAAATAAGCACTGGAAATAACCAGTGCTTAAATCTATACATATAGTAGTCGCCATCTTCTTGAGGGAACTGCCTTCTAATATTTATCTTATTTTTTCATATCTGAGTAGTTCTTTTCTATAAATCCTTTACAACTTCTTCATCCAGTATCGCTTTTCTCTTCTCCCAATCAGGCATAAGTGAATACAGCATCTTATAAAAACTATCGCTATGGTCATTGTACTTAAAGTGAATTAACTCATGAACAACAACATAATCAATACAGTGTCTAGGAGCCTTTATTAGCTCAGTATTTAAAAGAATTGTGTTTGAATCTAGTAATGCTGATCCCCACCGTGCCTTCATTGTTCTTATCTCAATGGAAGGTTTTTCAACACCATATTTCTGTAATAAAGGATAGTGCTTATCCAAAGAGTCCTGGAATGCCCTAAATGCTTTATCACGGTACCATTCTTCCATTAGTTTTTCTTTACGCTTGTAATTATCAGGGTCTTTTGCATAAAGATAAATAAAACCACGGAAATACTTAACTAATTCCTTTTCTTCCGCTTCTTGAACACGAAGGCGGTATTGTTTACCCAAATACCTGAATGACTCTCCGCTTGCATATTCTCTCTCGCTTTGCTTAAAGGGTTGCACGGTCTCAAACTTCTTCACATGTTTCGAAATCCATGAGCTTTTCCCTTTTACAAAGTCATAAATAAAGTTTAATGGAACTTGTTCGTGAGCAGTAACTTCTACCGTCATATCTGGTTTAATGTTCAGATTAACATTCTTTACATTTTTTCTTTCAACGCTAAATTCAATTGTTTGATTTCCGTTCTGTATACTATGTTTTTCCATGTTGTTCACAACCTCAATAACGTCTTAGGGCAACGGTTTTAATCTGTTCTATAATCTTGTCAATGGTATCGAAATCAAGTTCCACATTTTTTTCTGTTGAAAAATCATAAAGTAAATCATCTAGTTCTTGAGCAATTCGATTATGGATTTCGATATTATCGTGCCAGTCTACCTTCGCATAATCTTGTATAATCTTATCCATTCGAAGTGCTAAATCACCAAGCACTTCATAACTCGCCTCTGGTTCTTTAACTTCACTACTCATAATATCCTTTGTTACACCGTAAAAGGCTTGTGCATTTCGATTCTCTTTAATAATCTCTGGATAACTTTCATTTGACTCGCCATTCCGATAGTCCTTCATGATGTCCTTCATTTTGTTTAGGTACTCTGCTTCAGAAATACGCTTCTCTTTGTACTCTTGAATAGCTTCCTTTATTCGTTCAGAAAACTTTTTATAGTAAGCAGGGTTTTCATCCCATTTTGCATGGACACTTTTTGTTAAACGTGTACGAATAGCATCAGCCTTAGCTCGTTTAGTATCTAAACGCTCCAATTCTTCCTCGAATGCTTTTTCATTTAAAATATCAACAGGATTTGTGATACGAATGACTTCTTCTGCTGAAATATAGTTATCCATTAGTTTCTGCATTTTTGATTCATATTCTTTATGATCAATCGTATCCGAATACCTTAGTTTCACACTCTTCCTTAGCTCCTGGAAAAACTTCAAGTCCTTCTTATACTTTTGAAGTTCCTCTGGTGGCAAAGCATTGTATATCTTCTCAGATTCTAAAGCAATTCCTAAATGTTTACCGAATTTGCTTAAAACATCATAGAACCCTTCTCTTCGTTCTTCGTCTTCTAACCAAACCTCATATTCTTCCGTATCTTGCTTATTCTTTATCGGAACAAATATTTGTAATAGGTCAGAATGATACTGTCTTAATGAACCAATAATACTGATAACATCATAGATTGCCCCATCTAAATCTTTAGGATCAAAGTTCTCCAAACCAGCTCCTGAATACATCTGCATGGCTTGGTCCAGTTTGTCTAAAAGACCTCTATAATCAATGATAAGGCCATAATCTTTACCTTCATATAGACGATTTACCCTTGCTATCGCCTGAAGAAGTGTATGTTCTTTCATTGGTTTATCAACGTAAAGCACTGTTGCTCTAGGTGCATCGAAACCCGTAAGCAGCTTATCAACGACTATTAACAAATCGATTTCATCACCATTTATAAAGTCATCTTTGATTGCATCTTCATATTCATCAGGTGTTCCATAACGATCCATCATCCGCTTCCAGAAACGTTGTACCTTATCCTTCGAGTCTACATCTACTGCTTCATGACCTTCCCGTTGATCTGGAGGAGAAATAACAACTGCACAATTCAAATCACCAAGTTCTTCAAAAGCCTCAAGATAACGAATTGCTTCAATCTTACTGTTAGTTGCTAACATAGCCTTAAAGTAACTATCCTGTGTTTTATAGTTTTTCAAGAAATGTTCATTTATATCAAAAGCAATCATACTTATGCGTTGATTGGATGATGCAATTCTTTCAAATAGGCTCCACTTTTTCATTACGTCCTGTTTCTGGTCATCATTGAGGTTTCTAGTAATCATTTCTAATCTATTATCAATTGCCTTTTGATTAACAGTTTGATCCACCATTTTCCCTTCATACAGTAAAGGTACTATAGTTTTATCACGTACTCCATCTGCGATTGTATAGGTATGAATGAGTTTCCCAAACTTTATCATTGTGTTCTTCTCTTTTTTCATCAGAGGAGTTCCTGTAAAGCCTAAATAACTAGCATTAGGAAATACCTTTTTCATTTTGATGTGTAGTTCCCCATACTGAGTTCTATGGGATTCATCCACCAATACAAAAATGTCCTTAGATTCCACTGTTTTATGTTTTGATGCTGTATCGAACTTATGAACCAAAGAGGTAACAATATCCGCATTGTTATCATTGATTAAATCTACTAAATGACTCCCTGAAGTTGCTCTACTAGCTTTTAATCTTGAGTGACGAAATGTCTTATGAATCTGCTTATCCAATTCCACTCGGTCGGTAACAATTGCTACTTTCGGGTTATATTCAATTAATTCAGATAAGATGTATCTTGCTAACATTACCATCGTAAGAGACTTACCAGAACCTTGCGTATGCCAAATAACACCTGACTGTCGATTGCCATTCTCATCCCTTTGTTCAATTGTGTTAATGATTTCTTTTATCGCAAAATATTGTTGATAACGAGCTACTTTTTTTACATCCTTATCAAACAATGTAAAATACTTCGTTAACTCCAACAACCGCTCAGGATGAAACAAAGAAATGATGTTTTTATCCTGTAAAGTTGGGATTCTTCCCTCAACAGCCCTATCTAACCACGTTTTCAACCAGTCTTCTTTTTCTTCTTTCCATACAGACCAAAACTTTTTTGGTGTGTTACACGTTGCATACTTGGTTTCATTTTTATTAGTGGACATAACCAATTGAACAAATTTAAACAACTGTGGTACATAATCTTTCCCTTGATTTCGAATCATTTGGCTTATACCCTGCTCCATTGAAATAGATGCTTTTTTACATTCTATAACAGCAAAGGGGATCCCATTTACAAACAACACAATGTCTGGACGGACAGTTCCACGCCCATCCATACGCTCCACTTCGAATTCTTCTACTACATGAAATACATTGTTCTCTATGTTTTTCCAGTCTATATACTGAATCGTAAATGACTTCTTGGAACCATCCGGCAAAAACTCTGTATAACTTCGTCCACCCATAATTGTTTCATAAATGGTTTCATTAGTCTTGACCAGTCCATTTGTTAGCGACTCATCTAAATCCCGTATCGCCTGTTGAATATTGGTCTCACTGAACTTCCGAATTTCCCCTTTGTATTCATAGGAGTTTAATTCCTTCAATCTCTCTTCTAAAACTGTTCTTAACAAAACATCGTGGAAATTCGAACGCATCTGATTCACTTTTTCGGGTAATATATATTGATAATCTACTTTTGCTAACACTTCTATTGCAGGAATTTGGCTTATATATCGTTCATCATAACTCTTCAGCATTGCCATGTTTACACCTCCATTTTCAAAAATGGAAAAAGCGAGAGAAGGCACTACACCTGCACTCGGACTTTTCCAGATAAAAGTAATTGCATTAGACCTTTCTTCTGCTTTTTCAAACTGTATATTTCTTCTTGCAAAAGTACAATTTCTTTATCAATAACACCCAAAATCTTAGAGATACTTTGTTGCTCATCAATATCAAGTGGAACAAGGATTTCTGTATTTAAAAATGCACCAATTTTTACGGCCATTCTTTCAACTAAAGTACCCTCAGCTTTTGATGAAAATATTCTAATTTGTCTATCGGAAGTAAGTATTTGTGCAATAAAATTTATATCCCACATTTCACTTTTTTTAATGTAAAGCACTTCGTATATCGGAGATAACAAGACAGGCTTTTTAATGTTATTTAATGCTATTGCTCCGAATCTCAGATTGGATGGATTATAAACTATATCATTATTCCTTGTTATTTTATATTTTTTATTATCACTTTTAACTAAAAATTCTCTGTTATAACGGTCTGTTTTCTCAGTAACTCCATCCTCAATTGTCAGCGAATATAGTGGAAGATTTTCTGAAACAACGCTCCTCTCATTTCTTACTCTTAATATTTCATTTAATTTAACATACTTCCATTCCCCTTTAAATCTAGGTAATCGCACATCATTCGTCAATAACTTCTGCATTAACCCTTTTTTCTGCTCTTTTTTCTGCTCAATCAACTTTTCTTTAAGCTCAATAGCCATGTCCCAGGTATTAATTACATCAATAATTTTTTCTTGTTCGGCAATATCTGGAAATTGTACATACATCTCTTTCATTATTTTTGTGGTTAGATTATTGAATACTCCCCCTTTAGTTGCGGAGGATTGTATTTTATCGTGCAACAACCAAAAAAAGTAATATAGATATTCAGGCACTAATCCTTTATAGTCATCAAATCCAAAGAATCCATCATGAATACATGCAGGTTTACCTAAAATTCCTGGTATTGCAACCCTTGTACCTGAACAACTTAAAATTACCGAATTCTTTGGTAGTAATCGACTTTTTTTGGCACCTTCTTCTGTTAAACTATCTATAGAAGGATATACATATTTACCGTCTCGTGTTACATCTTCTATTAAAGCCCTTGGAATTTCTCCACCATAATACCTTGGGTCACCTTTTGGCCTTGGACTTGCCCCTCTGAAAATCCTTACTACCTCTTGAAGCTGAGATATTTTCCAATCGTCTGGAAAAACACCATCACTTGTTTTAATATAACCTTGAGGTACGCCGCCTTCTCTAAATGTATTTAATCTATCTTTTAGGGTCACCTTCATTATTTCCACCGCCTACAATCCAAGCTCTTTCAAATACTTTTCCATTTGTGCTTCTACACCTTTAAGCTCATGTTTGATTGCTGCAATATTGTCTTTCACCATATCCATATCCACTGGCTCTTCTTCTTCAAACGTATCTACATAGCGAGGGATGTTTAAGTTATAATCATTCTCTTTGATTTCCTCTATTCTTGCAACATAAGAATACTTATCAATTTCTTGTCTCTTTTCAAATGTATCAACAATTTTTTCAATATCCTTATCTCTCAACCTGTGCTGATTTTTCCCTTTTTCATAATTACTATCACCAGAAGCATCAATGAATAATACATCGTTTGATTTACGGTCTTTATTGAACACCATAATACAAGCAGGAATACCTGTTCCAAAGAATAAACCTTGTGGCAATCCAATTACTGCATCTAAAAGGTTCATATCTATAATTTGTTTACGTATTTTTCCTTCACTTGAACCACGGAATAATACCCCATGCGGAAGAATAGTAGCCATACGTCCATTTTCGGCTAAAGAATAAAGCATATGTTGAACAAAAGCATAATCACCTTTAGAACTAGGTGGTACACCCCACTCGAACCTTCTATAGGGATCCAAACTTGCATCCATTTTAAATTTCTTATCATTTGTACCTTCACCAGCAAAACCCATTGCCCATTTATCTAATGAAAAAGGGGGATTAGCAACGATTACTTGATACTTCATAAGTTTTCCATTTTCTAAATGCAATGGATTAGCTAATGTATCTCCCCATTCAATATTCGCATCATCAATACCATGAAGATACATATTCATTAACGCTAAAGAATGTGTTGCACCGTTACGTTCCTGACCGTAAATTGCAATTTTACCATTTGGAACTTGCTTAGCAACTTTTAATAACAACGAACCTGAACCACATGTAGGGTCATAAATACGATCGTTTTCTTTTGGTTTAACTAATCGTGCTAATACTTCAGATACTTCTGCTGGTGTGTAGAATTCTCCACCCTTTTTACCTGCATCAGAAGCAAATAAACCAATCATATACTGATAGGCATTCCCTACAATATCCTCGTTACCTAACTGTGATGGTCTTAAAGATAGTTGGTTAAAGTCCTCTAATAAAGAACGTAACATAGCATTCCGTTCTTGTGCTCTTCCAAGAATTGCTTCACTATTAAAGTCAATGTTACGGAATACCCCTCGAAGTTTACCAGTATTTTCATTTTCTATTCGTTCCAATGCTTTATTTATGATTTCTCCAATTTCTGGATCATTACGCTTACTATATAAATAATCAAATGTTGAATACTCGTCCAACACAAAGCGTTCTCTCGATAAAGCACGTTGAATACGTTCTTGATTACCATTGTACCGTTTTGTGTACACTTCCAAGTTCTCTTTGTAAGAATCACTCAAATACTTTATGAATAGAGTTGTTAAAATGTAATCTTTATATGTGCTTGAATCAATTTTCCCTCTAAACGTATCTGCTGCTTGCCATAATACTTGATTAATTTGTTGTTGTGTTACTTTTTCAACCATGGTTATCCTCCGATTTATTTAGTATTTGTTTTGATAATCCTGCAAACCACTTCTCTTTTTCTTCTATTAACACTCTGTAAAGCTCCTTTTCTTTTAGGTGGAGCCTATAAATATCAATGAGTACCTTTTGCTTATCAATTGTTGTTACCGAAACAGGAAGGGTTTTTATGACATTTTGATTGGTACTTGGGATTCGAGTACCTGATTGGAATCGTTCGAATTCCTTCTTAACCTCTTTTGAATTTAGATACCAAGCTAAGAACTCTGGTAGAAGTTTGCTTTTATCTACCTTAATAATCGCAAAGTAAGAAGGGATTAACAAACCACTTGCCTCTTTATCAATATATACTGCTGTATTAGGGTGACTTAAACGGATTAGGACATCCCCTTCTTGTGTAAAGTAGTGACTTTCTAGCACATCATTACTTTTAAACTCATCATATGTTGTTGAATCTATCGTACCATCATTAGCTATATTCCTAAGTGTAATGAGCCTATATGTAGCCATTATTTCATGTTCAAACTCAGCTTTTTTTCTACTTAAAACTAGACCAGTCTTTACAACAGCTATTTCTCTTAGTTGCATTAGACACCTCCTCCAAATTGTTAAATAAGGAATTTAACAATTGTTAAATCAAGTATATAACTTTATTAATTCTATGTCAAACCATAAAATTTTGAATTGGAAATCTAACACTACAGTTATATTTCGGTTTACTACTATCTATAATACATCAGCTTTACAAAATGAGAGGGGTTGTGCTTATGGACAAAGATACATTCTTTGCAATGACACCAAAGGAAAGAGTACCTAAAGTAAGTAAGCTATTAAAGGAGTATGATATGAAGAGAATTAGTGACCTCATTGGAATCTCTAGTAGCAAATTCAGCCAAATCATGCGAGAGGGAGACTATATTTATCATAAAGCAGATAAGAAATACTATCCCTTTGTCCGTTCCGAAGAGGAAAGAGAGAAAAACTGTCACCGTCAAGAACTTTTGAACAATTTTTGCTTGTTAATTTTGAACAG
>ERZ1673961.817-NODE-817-length-9912-cov-4.035203_pt1 | contig 9912 bp, 7 predicted proteins | sample MGYA00580189_ERZ1673961 | MGnify/ENA primary metagenome ERZ1673961 (study PRJEB41334, sample SAMN05608105) | rock metagenome | biome: terrestrial subsurface; feature: shale formation; material: shale | place: USA: Pennsylvania ... | reverse complement strand
GACAACATCTACCGTTACACCCTGGCGGGTACCGAAGTATCGGCACTGCTGGGTCGCATGCCTTCAGCGGTAGGTTACCAGCCGACACTGGCGGAAGAGATGGGCGTTCTGCAGGAGCGTATCACCTCTACCAAGACCGGTTCCATCACGTCCATCCAGGCGGTATACGTACCGGCGGATGACTTGACCGACCCGTCTCCGGCGACCACCTTCTCCCACCTTGACGCGACTGTTGTACTGTCTCGTCAGATCGCGGAGCTGGGTATCTACCCGGCGATCGACCCGCTGGACTCCACCTCTCGTCAGCTGGATCCGCTGGTTATCGGTCAGGAACACTACGATGTGGCTCGTGGCGTACAGCAGACTCTGCAGCGCTACAAGGAACTGAAGGATATCATCGCGATCCTGGGTATGGACGAACTGTCTGAAGAAGACAAGCAGACCGTATCCCGTGCGCGTAAGATCCAGCGCTTCCTGTCCCAGCCGTTCTTCGTTGCCGAAGTCTTCACCGGTGCACCGGGTAAGTACGTTTCTCTGAAAGACACTATCCGTGGCTTCCAGGGTATCCTGGCGGGTGAATACGACGCGCTGCCGGAGCAGGCTTTCTACATGGTCGGCTCCATCGAAGAAGCCGTCGAGAAAGCCAAGGGCCTGTAAGTTCCGCGCGGAACCTTTTAAGAGGTAATCAAGATGGCTATGACTGTTCATTGTGACATCGTAAGTGCCGAGGAAGAGATCTTTTCCGGCCTGATCGAGTTCGTCTCCGTGACAGGTAGCCTGGGTGACCTGGGTATCTACCCGGGTCACGCTCCGCTTCTGACGGAACTGAAACCAGGCCCTGTCGAGCTGCGTAAGCAGGGCGGTGAGGAAGATGTATTCTACGTCTCCGGTGGCTTCATTGAAGTCCAGCCGCACAAGGTGACAGTGCTTGCTGATACAGCACTGCGCGCGGGTGATCTGAGTGAAGCTGCTGCGCTTGAAGCCCAGAAGCATGCCGAGCATGCCATGGCCGACAAGACCGGCGAGTTTGAATACTCCCGCGCTGCAGCTCAGCTGGCTGAAGCAGCGGCTCAGTTGCGCACCCTGCAGCAGATTCGTCGCAAGATCGGCAAGTAAGCGATCCTTCGACAGCATTCAAAAAGCAGCCTCAGGGCTGCTTTTTTTGTGCCTGCAGGGCTGACAGCCTAAAGCAGGCCCCACAGCGTATTGAAAATAATCTGCTGGGCACCGGCTACCTCACGCGAATCAATCACCACTGCTGTTGGATAGTTGTCCGATGCCAGCGAGATAATCGCACAGCGAGGTGGGTAAATGGCGATATAGGCCGCATCTACAGGCCCCTCGGTCCTGATCCACTTGCGCTCGGAATAGTCGGCACTTTCACCGCCTTCACCGATGGCGATCACCCTTACTCTGATCCTGCGCGCGACCCGTTGGGCGGTAAAGTTGGGAAAGGGACGGTACAGCAGCGGCCGTATCGGCTTGGATGAGAAGACCGAGTAGACGGGGTCGTCCTGTTCACCCACGCGGTTGAGGATGTCGCGCAGTACCTGCTCAATGCCTGCATCCCCTTCATAAAACTCCACATTGGCGGTGCTGAAATCGGGTTTCAGGTGGTGTAATTCGGGAATCACCGAACTCTTGAGTCGGTCGATGGCCTGATCCATCTGTTCCCGGCGTTCATTGGCCAGCTGCAGCAGTACTTCCGGTTCACGCGCAGAAAAATAGCGCCGCTTGCCTCTTGGTTGATAGGTCACAATGCCACGCTGCTGGAGGCTCTTCAGACATTCATATGTGCTGCCGCGATTGACACCGGCACGTTCAGCTATGGTTCGAATAGCACTGGGGCCGATAGCCAGCAACGCCTTGTAAATACTGATGTCGCGCTCGGTCAGGTCGAGCAGACTGAAAATTTCCGGAGTCATTTTGTCAATTCTTTTGTGACAATTGGTCTTGATCCTGACCGAGTATACGCTAAAGTTTCCGCCTCTTTTACAGTTACCGGTCGTGACAGGCCGTTGCGATCTTTCAGGGTACCGAGACAGTATGAAAACGGATGTAGTGATTCTGGCGGCTGGACAGGGCAGCCGCATGAAGTCGGCGCTGCCGAAGGTGATGCATAAACTGGCGGGCAAGGCGATGGTGCAGCATGTGGTCGACAGTGCGTGTGCACTGGCCCCTGAAGCCCTGCACCTGGTGATCGGTCACGAAGGTGAGCAGGTTGAGCAGGCGATGGCAGGCCAGTCATTGAACTTCGTCTGGCAGCGCGAACAGCTGGGTACCGGCCATGCGGTGGCTCAGGCGATGCCAGCCATCGGCCAGGACTCGGTGGTGCTGGTACTCTATGGCGATGTACCGCTGACCCGCCCGGAAACCCTGGAACAGCTGGTCAAAATTGCGGCTCAGGGTGACCTGGGTCTGCTGACCGTGACGCTTGAAGACCCCACAGGCTATGGACGCATCGTACGCAACGCGGTAGGTGATGTGGTCGCCATTGTCGAGCACAAGGATGCCAGCGAACAGCAAAAGCTGATCCGCGAGGTCAACACCGGCATTCTGGCGCTGCCGTCAGCGGCGTTGCATGAATGGTTGCCGCGTCTTTCCGCCAATAACGCTCAGGGCGAGTACTATCTCACCGACGTGATCGCCATGGCGGCGGAAGAGGGCATGCGGGTGCGTGCCATCCAGCCGGATGCGGAGCAAGAGGTGCAGGGCGTGAATAACCGCCAGCAGCTGGCTCAGCTGGAACGCTGGTACCAGCAGCAGCAGGCCGAAGCACTGATGGCAGAAGGGGTAACCCTGGCAGACCCGGCCCGTGTCGATGTTCGGGGTGAGCTCAAAGCCGGTCGCGACGTGCTGATCGATATCAACTGCGTGTTCGAAGGCAAGGTGGTGCTGGGTGAAGGCGTTAAAGTCGGTCCCAACTGCCTGATCCGCAATGCGGTGATCGGTGCAGGCTGTCGTATCGAAGCCAACTCGCTGATTGATGGTGCTACTGTGGGTGACAACGCCCAGATCGGCCCCTTCGCCCGGCTGCGTCCCGGTACAGAGCTGGCTCAGGGTGGCAAGATCGGCAACTTTGTCGAAACCAAAAAGGCTCGTATTGGCGCAGGTTCCAAGATCAACCATCTGACCTATATTGGCGATGCCGAGATCGGCTGCGAGGTCAATGTGGGTGCCGGGACCATCACCTGCAACTATGACGGCGTCAACAAATCGCTGACCCGGATCGGTGACGGTGCCTTTATCGGCTCCAACAGTTCACTGGTCGCGCCGGTGGAGATCGGTGCCGGCGCAACCGTGGGGGCCGGCTCCACCGTGACCAAAGCCGTGGCCGACAACCAGCTGGCTGTAGCCCGTGGCAAGCAGATCAACCTTGATAACTGGGCGCGCCCGAAGAAGAAGGAATCCTGAGCATGTGTGGAATTGTAGGCGCCATTGCGGCGCGCTCCGTGGCCGGCATTCTGCTGGAAGGCCTGCGTCGACTGGAATACCGAGGCTATGATTCCGCCGGCATGGCGGTGCTGGATCAGGGCCAGATCAATCGTCTGCGTCGCATCGGCAAGGTGCAGGCGCTGGCCCATGCCTGTGAACATCAGCCGCTGGCCGGGCATCTGGGCATCGCCCACACCCGCTGGGCCACCCACGGCAAGCCCTCGGAGCAGAACGCCCACCCGCACATGTCCGGCGAGCGTCTGGCGGTAGTGCACAATGGCATCATCGAAAACTTCGAGCCGCTCAAGCGCGAATTGCAGCAGCAGGGCTATGTGTTTACCTCCGAAACCGACACCGAAGTGGTCGCCCATCTGCTCGATCGCGAGTTGCAGCGGGGCTTGACGCTGGTGGATGCGCTGCGCCAGACGCTCAGCTATCTGGAAGGCGCCTTTGCGCTGGGTGTGATTCATGCCGACAGCCCGGAGCAGCTGCTGACAGCACGCAAGGGCAGTCCGCTGGTGATCGGTGTCGGCATAGGTGAGAACTTCATCGCGTCCGATCAGCTGGCGCTGCTGCCGGTCACCGACCGCTTCATGTTTCTGGAAGACGGCGATATCGCTGTACTGGAAGCGGAATGTATCCAGGTATTGGATGCTCAGGGGCAGGCGGTGGAGCGCGCCGTGACCACCTTTGAGCATGGTCTGGGCAGTGCCGACAAGGGCGAGTTCCGCCATTTCATGCTCAAGGAGATCTACGAGCAGCCGCGGGTGATGCAGGCCGTACTGGAAGGACGTACCGTCTCCGGCCACCTGCTGGAGCAGGCGTTCGGTGCCGAAGCCGGAGCCGTGTTTGATCAGGTGCAACAGGTGCAGATCGTCGCCTGCGGTACCAGCTACCATGCCGGCATGGTGGCCAAATACTGGATCGAGGAACTGGTAGGCATCCCCTGCATGGTGGAAGTGGCCAGCGAATTCCGTTACCGGCCGGTGGTACTGCCCGAGGGTACCTTGCTGCTGACCCTGTCACAGTCTGGCGAGACTGCCGATACCCTGGCGGCGCTGCGTGAGGTGAAGGATCGGGTGCTGGCGACGCTGGCGATCTGCAACGTGCCGGGCAGTTCACTGGTGCGGGAGTCCGACCTGAGCCTTATGACCAACGCCGGGCCCGAGATCGGTGTGGCCTCTACCAAGGCGTTTACCTCCCAGCTGGTGGCGCTGATGCTGACCACCATCGCGCTGGGTCGCCGTCATGGTCTGACCACCGAGCGTGAAACCGAGCTGGTCACTGCCCTGCAGCAACTGCCGGAACTGCTGCAACAGCTGCTGCAGCTGGATGGCGCAATCGAGCAGATGTCCACTCATTTTGCCGAGAAGCACCACGCCCTGTTCCTGGGTCGCAACAGCCTCTATCCGGTGGCGATGGAAGGTGCGCTCAAGCTGAAAGAGATTTCCTATATTCATGCCGAAGCCTACCCGGCCGGTGAGCTCAAGCATGGCCCGCTGGCGCTGGTGGACAAGGAAATGCCGGTCATTGCGGTGGCACCGCGCAACGGCATGCTGGACAAGTTGAAAGCCAACCTGCAGGAAGTGCGGGCCCGTGGCGGTGAGCTGTTCGTGTTTGCCGGTTGCGAGCAGAGCATCCAGCCGGAAGAGGGGGTGCATGTGATCCATCTGCCCGAGATGCCGGCCATTCTGGATCCCATCGCCTTTACCCTGCCGCTGCAGCTGCTGTCCTACCATGTGGCCGTGCTCAAGGGCACGGATGTGGATCAGCCGCGCAACCTGGCCAAGAGTGTTACGGTGGAATAAGAGGCTTTGTCTTTACCATGAAAATATCGGTGAAAAATAAAGTTTGATCAAAGTAAATAAAGTTTGATCATTTCCCGTAAAGTCTGATACAAAACTCTCTCCTGCTTTCCCTGCTAGGAGGGAGTTGTGTCGGACGATGCCAACAAACCGTTAGATCCATCGGATCAGAAAAAGCTGAAAGCCCGAGGTCATGGCTTCGGTGCATCTTATAAGCCTTTCATCCAGATCCAGGACCTTAGCAGTTCCGGTGAAAGTGTCCGGGCCCCTGGTCGCGTGACCGGGCGTATTCACCATCTTCTTTCCGGTATTGAGTTTGCTGCCTTTAGCATCTTCGACTGGTATCACGATACAGCGGATATCAGAGAGCAATTTCCACTTCCGCTGGAGGAGACAATTCGCTTGTGCGCCGAAATGGGCATCAAGCATCCGCAAATCAGAGGAAAGCTCAAGATTGTAACTACGGATTTGCTGGTGGATTTCCGTGAGGGCCCTCCCTTGGCCATCGCAGTAAAGCCTGTCTCAGAATTGGGCAAAGCCCGGACGATAGAAAAGTTACAAATTGAAAAGGCCTATTGGGAGCAAGCTGGCGTTGGATGGAAGCTATTCACTGACCGAGAAGTATCTCCTTCTCTCAAAGAGAACCTTCAGTGGATCAGGCCTGCTCTTGCCGACATTCGCTGGGAGCAGTTCAGTAGTGAGGTAGAGGATTCCAGCTCTACAGAATTGATTACTAGGCTTGCTACCTATTCTGAGCAAAAAGCTACGAGGTGTTGTGCTCGCTTGGATGATGAATATGGGCTTGAGCCTGGTTCACATGTGCAAATGCTGCGGTATGGGGTAGCAACACGACAAATAAAAGCACCACTTCAAAAAGCATATCACGACTGGAAATGCTCAGAACTCGTTTTTGATGGCGTGGCCTCTACACAATGGAGGTTAAGTCATGCAAATTAATACAGTTCTACAAGCTCCTGTTTCAGAGCAGAGAATCCGAGTTCTGTTCACCAACCTTGAAAATTATCAGGTGATTGATGTTGATGATCAGAATGCTTGGCCGTTTACATTAACGTCAGAAGAGCTGGAAGACTTCCAGGAAACCACAGACCCTTTCCCGATCCCTTCAGTCCAGGAAGGCACATTAGCTGCGCAAAAGCGTGATGAAGCAGTATCTGCACTGAAGCCCCTACTCGAGAAGCATGAAGCTTTATTCGAGAAGAAAACGCGGAATGAACTCATAAGATTGGCGGTCGAACAATCGGGACGACCTCGCCTGTTCATTGTTCGTGCTCTTCGCCGTTTCTGGCAAAGAGGGATGTCTCCGAATGCTCTCGCACCTGACTATCAACAATGTGGAGGGAGTGGCAAGCCACGACGAAATTTGGACAAAAAGCTGGGCCGGAAGCGTTCGGTCTCACCGGGGGAAGGACTTGTCGTAACTGAGGATGTGGCGGATATATTTCGCACGGCAATTGAGACAAGCTATCTCGTAGGAAAGCCAGTGCCGATGTCAGTTGTACTCAATAAAGCCAACGGCCTCCTGCGGTCCCGTTACCCTGATATAACACCAGGTCGATTGGCGACACGGGGCCAGCTTCAATACTTCTACTCTAAGAACTATCGAAAGCATGAAGCTGAAAAACGTCGAATGCCAGCTCGGGCATACGATAAAGACATCAAACCCCTAATCAGTACGGCAGCGACCAATAATTTCGGCCCAGGAGCTCGTTACGAAATTGACGCAACCATAGTGGATCTGTATCTGGTTTCAGATGAAGACCCTGAAAAAATTGTAGGGCGTCCAGTGTTGTATCTCGTGAAGGATGTATTCAGCCGTATGATTGCAGGTATGTATATCGGCTTTGAAACACCCTCGTGGGTTACTGCAGGTATGGCTCTAGCGAATGCGTTCTGCAGCAAGGTTGAGTACTGCGCGCGTTACGGTATTGAGATTACTGATAGTGACTGGCCTGCAGTCGGTATTCCGGCCAGCATTCTGGCAGATAGAGGTGAGCTGCTTTCCCGTCAGGCTGACACACTGGTGAATCGATTTGGAATTCAACTAAGCAACACCAGAGCCTATAGAGGCGATGACAAGGGTATCTGCGAGCGGCACTTCAACACTATTCAAGCTGAGTTCAAACCCTATGTTGGCGGAGTGGTAGAGCCTGTTAATGGCAAAAAACGGACAGGGAAACGCTACGAGCTTGATGCAGAGTTGGGCCTATCTGCTTTTACGGAGATGATGATTCATCTTGTACTCCGCCATAACACCAGTCATGTCGTAAAAGACTACGATTTCGCTCCGGATATGCCGAATGATCTGGCAGCTGTTCCTATTGCGCTTTGGAACTGGGGAGTTAGCAACCGGACAGGAAAGCTGCGTACCTGTGACGAGAGGCTAGCCAGAATTAACCTGTTGCCAAACGAAACTGCAACGATTTCTGAGGTAGGTATCAAACTGCGTGGAATCAACTATACATGCCAGGAAGCGTTGAAAGCTGGATGGTTCGACCGGATCAAACAGAACCGTCCAACCAAAATTGAAGCAGCTTTTGATCCTCGAAACACCAATGAGATATTTATCAGACCAGTTGCTGGCGATGATGAGTATTGGGTCTGCGATCTTTCAGATCGTAGCCGCAGCTATCGAGGAATGACATTTGTGGAAGCGGCTCAAAAGCAATATGAGAGAAAGAGAGCACAGGCATCTGCCAAGCAGCGGGCAGACTATTCAAGTATCGACACCTTGGATGCTATCGACCATATAGTCCAACGTGAGCGAGCGAAGAAACCCTCAAAGCCATCTCTGCCAGCGAGCCGTAGGTTGATGGGCATTCGTGATAATCGGCGCGATGAGTTGGCAGCAGAACGTCAGCGTACATCATTAAGTAAGCCAGATTCTGCCAGTTCCACTGGCCATAAGGCTTTGGTTATCGATATCAAAACGCGAAGTGAACCCTGCCTGGATTATCCTGATCTGGATTCGTTCTTGGAGGATGGAGATGATTAAGCATCCCCTGGCGCATTACATCGAGGCCGAAATCCCCGACTATGCTGGGCATCCTTTGATTAATGCACTTCCGCCGATTAATTCCCCTCAGGAAACGGCTAAGAAGCTAAATCGTTATCCAACGGTTGGCGACAGTGAGAAGAAGCTGCCTGGGCACATTCGTCGCCATGCGATGATGAGGATATTGGATCAGTTCCTCTATCCGACCAAGTCGCATTTGCAACTGGAACAAATGCTCTCGAGCATGATTCGTCGGGGCTACCTGAGTCGGAACATAGCCGATGCCAGCCACCAACGTAATCTTGATACTGTTGGTTATACAGACTTCAAATCTGCCAGCCGTAATGCAGGCAATGAATCTCTGGTTAGTTCGGTGATTGGCTGCTCGGGAACAGGTAAATCGACAGCTGTAGAGGCGATTCTGAGCTGCTATCCGCAAGTGATATATCACCCTGACTATCAGCATACCCAGCTGGTTTGGCTGAAGGTTGAGTGTCCCCATGATGGTTCCGTCAGGCATCTCTGCATCAACTTTTTCAGAGCGGTTGATGATGCCCTTGGCACAGATTATCAACAGTTATTTGTAAAATCGCGCTCTTCTGCAGAGTCGATGCTAGGTGACGTAGCGAGAGTAGTTGCGCTTCATTCGGTAGGCTTGCTGGCTATCGATGAAATTCAGCACTTGGAAAAATCCAAGTCGGGAGGCTCCCAGAAAATGCTGAATTTCTTTGTCACCCTGACCAATGTGATCAAGGTGCCGGTGCTGTTTATTGGTGCCCCGAAAGCACTGGATCTGTTTACACCGACCATGCGTTCAGCTCGCAGGGCTGCCCAATTTGGCAGTCTGAACTGGAACCGCTTCGAACGTTCAGACAAGCCGGAACAAGACGCGGAGTGGGAGCGTTTCATCAAAAGGCTCTGGAAGCTGCAGTGGTTTGAAGCTCCGACTCCACTCACTGAGCCGATGAAAGACTTGTTCTGGGAGTTCACCCAGGGTATCCCTCATGTAGCGGTATCGCTGTTCTATCTCTGTCAGACCCGTGCTGTCATGGCCAGACGAGAGGTGATCGATCAGCTTCTTGTAGAAAAGGTCTTCAATGAAGAGCTTTCGCTAATCCACCCTATGATTAAGGCATTGCGAAGTGGCAGAAAAGAACAAATTCTGGCCTATGCTGACTTGGACATACCAACTGATACTATTCGCGCATCTGGCATCCATGTTGCTGATCCAGAGCTTCCACATACTTCTACTGAGCCTCAACAAGCCAGCAAAGCCCAACAGTTGATCGATATGTTGATGCAAATGGGTATTGGATCGGACATAGCCCCCGTGGTGGCCGAACAAGCTATTGAAGAGAAACCGGATGAGGATCTTTTGGGTCTGGTTGCACATATTCGAGCCTTACAGGAAAAGCCTACCCCTAAGCAGGTTTCTAAGAAAGCAGTGGCCAAACCGGCCAAGCCGGTGTATCTGAAAAATGATTTGCGGCTGGTTCGACAGAGCAGTGGTACTGAGACCTATAGCAAGTTTCAGGAAATGGGCGTTGTTATCCGGCTGGACAGCTTCCTGTGATTAGATCCGACCACATGGTATCAGACTTAATATACTAATGGGTTCGAAAGTAAGCGAACATCATTTATAATGTAGGCTCCGTTCGC
>ERZ1673961.816-NODE-816-length-9916-cov-6.246425_pt1 | contig 9916 bp, 6 predicted proteins | sample MGYA00580189_ERZ1673961 | MGnify/ENA primary metagenome ERZ1673961 (study PRJEB41334, sample SAMN05608105) | rock metagenome | biome: terrestrial subsurface; feature: shale formation; material: shale | place: USA: Pennsylvania ... | reverse complement strand
TAGCATGATCCTGCTTTAAGGAAAAATCAAGCATCTTCAATGATCACGGGTATATTTGTTTGTGTTCATGTCATGCCAACCCGATATTGTGTGCTGAAATGAACAAGCCACCCGTAGGTGGCTTGGCTAAGCATCAGAACGTGCCGTCGGTAATCAAGTTATGCTTGTTGAGCAAACGGTACATAGTCGCGCGGGATACCCCCAGCTCTTTCGCCGCTGTCGAGACTTGTCCTGAATGTGACTCCAATACCAGCAGCAATGCATCACGCTCCGAACGTTCGCGAATGCTTTTCAGGCTGCGTTTGCCATCGCCGCGCTTTGGCAAATCCAGATGTGCCTCTTCCAGCATGATAGTATCGGACATCAACACAACCCGTTTAAGTTGGTTCATCAACTCACGAACGTTACCTGGCCAGTGGTAACGAGTCAGCGCGCGCATTGCGTCTTCCGAAAAGCTGCGAGCTTGTGCGTTGTACTCTTTGGAGTATTCCCGCAAAAAATGCTTCGCCAGTACCGCAACATCCGCCGCGCGCTCTTTCAGACTCGGCACATTGATGCGCAGCACGTTAATGTAGTGATAAAGCTCTTCATTGAAATCGCCGTCGATCAGCGCTTTCTCAATGTCCGATGAATTCGCGGCCAGCACTCGAACATCAACAGCTTTACTGCCATTTGACGTATCTACCGTACCTTCCTGCAGAAAACGTAGGAGGTTCAGCTGTTGGCTTTTAGGCAGCGTCAGAATGTCATTGAGCAGCAGCGTTCCGCCATCAGCTTGCAGCAGCAACGGCGCGACAGAATCATCATCACAACCAATACCAAACAGCTCACATTCAATCCGCTTTTCTGACATGGCTCGGCAGTTAACCGAAACAAACGGCTTTTGCGAACGAGAAGAGGTTTTATGAATGGCCTTCGCTACGGTTTCTTTACCAGAACCATTTTCACCGTAAATCAGAATGCTGACGTCCGTCGGCCCGATACGTTTAATTTGGTCACGCAAACGCTTCATCGGGATCGAGTCACCAATCAGCCCCATGTCTCCGTTGGAGCCATAATGCGGCCAGACTTTTTTCTCAAGCTTTAACATGCCAAGCTGGTGGCCAATTGTGCTGAGTAGTTGAGTGTCCGGGATCGGCGCGGTAAAGAAGTCGATACAGAAGTTCACAATGAACTGGCAAATCGTATCGGAACTGAGCTGAGATTCGCGAATAAACGCCAGCCAGCGAACTTGCTTATGGCTGCTCACCAGATTCGCAATGCCATTGAGGCTAAATTCATCATGGCTTAAATCGACAATACCAATACATGGCCCTGTTTCAGCAAACAGCAGATCCGCTTTGCGCAAGTCCGCACACTGAGTACATCGCCACCCCACTTGTTCTAATACCGAAAGCCACGGCTCGTAGGTACCACCAACGACGATTAACGAGCCTGGCACGGAGTCCATACGGAATTGAGTGCCCATCAACTGAATCCTTATTGTTATAAAATTATTTTGCAGTGCTACTTATTTGGCACCTTCACCACTGACGTTACATTAACGAGACTTGTGGTTAGAATCTGTCTCAAATGTAAGACTAGAAAGGAATTAGAAAACTTTCTACTACCGCTCAGGATTAAGCCACATCCCTTGGCAAATAAACAGTGGGGATAACCCCTCATATATGGAAGTTATTACTGCTTAAATAAAAAAAGCCGCCATAAATGGCGGCTTTTCAACTCACTATCAGCAATTATAGTTGAGGACGCATCGCTGGGAACAAGATCACATCACGAATGGTGTGAGAGTTGGTGAACAGCATCGCCAGACGGTCGATACCGATACCTTGGCCTGCGGTTGGTGGCAGACCGTGTTCCAGTGCAGTAATGTAGTCTGCATCGTAGAACATCGCTTCGTCATCGCCCGCATCTTTTGCATCTACCTGAGCCTTGAAGCGCGCATCTTGGTCTTCCGCGTCGTTCAGCTCAGAGAAGCCATTCGCAACTTCACGACCGCCAATGAAGAACTCGAAACGGTCAGTGATGAATGGGAAATCATCGTTACGACGTGCCAGTGGAGAAATGTCCGCTGGGTAGCCAGTGATGAAAGTTGGCTGAATCAGTTTAGGCTCAGCCGTTTCGCCGAAGATCTCTTCCAGCAGCTGGCCACAAGTCCAGAACGGTTCCACTTCAACATGAACAGATTTCGCAATCGCCACCATGTGCTCACGATCCTGCACTTTATCGTAATCCAGAGCTTGGATTTCAGCGTGGTTCGGGTTGTAGTGTTTGATCGCTTCCAGCATGCTCATACGTGCGTACTTGCCGCCAAACTCAACCATTTCATCGCCGTAAGGCATTGAAGTTGAACCCAGCACGTTCATCGCAACCGTGCTCAGCATCTCTTCCGTCAGATCCATCAGATCTTCGTAATCAGAGTACGCTTGGTAGAATTCCATCATGGTGAATTCTGGGTTGTGACGAGGAGACAGACCTTCGTTACGGAAGTTACGGTTGATTTCAAACACACGGTCAAAACCACCGACAACCAGACGCTTCAGGTACAGTTCTGGCGCGATACGCAGGTACATATCGATATCCAGAGCATTGTGGTGCGTCACGAATGGACGTGCAGAAGCACCACCCGGGATCACGTGCATCATTGGCGTTTCCACTTCCAGATAACCCTTAGAAGTCATGAAGCTACGGATTGCACTCACCAGCTTAGAACGAATGATGAAAGTGTTACGTGAATCTTCGTTCACGATCAGATCAACATAACGCTGACGGTAACGCATTTCCTGGTCGGTCAGACCGTGGAATTTTTCTGGCAGAGGACGCAGTGCTTTGGTCAGCAGCTCGTACTCATCCATGTTCACGTACAGGTCACCTTTGCCGGATTTGTGCAGCGCGCCTTTCACACCGATGATGTCACCGATATCCAGGCCTTGATACTGCTCTTTAAGCTCTTTTTGCACATCTTTAGATGCGTAAGCCTGAATTCGGCCTGAAGTCTCTTGAATAACGAGGAATGGACCACGTTTTGCCATTACACGGCCTGCGATGGCAACAACATGATTCAGCGCTTCCAGTTCTTCTTTGCTCTTTTCACCGAACTCAGCTTGCAGATCACCCGCTAGGCTGTCACGACGGAAGTCATTTGGGTGACCGTTCGCCTTACAACTCTTACGAATGTGCTCTAACTTGCTGCGACGCTCTGCAATCAGTTTGTTTTCTTCTTGCGCGATTTGTTCTTGATTCGTTTCGTTTTGAACAGCATCAGTCATTTTGCATGTACCCTGTTTTGTCGGTAAAAAGCTTAAAGACCTGATTTCAGGCTAGCTTCGATAAATTTGTCTAAGTCACCGTCAAGAACCGCTTGTGTATTACGGTTTTCAACGCCGGTACGTAAATCTTTGATTCGAGAATCATCTAACACGTATGAACGGATTTGGCTACCCCAGCCGATGTCCGATTTCGCGTCTTCGTTAGCCTGTTTCTCAGCGTTCTGCTTTTGCAGTTCAAGCTCAAACAGTTTCGCACGAAGCTGTTTCATCGCCTGATCTTTGTTCTTGTGCTGAGAACGGTCGTTCTGACACTGTACAACGGTGTTGGTTGGAAGGTGGGTAATACGTACCGCAGATTCCGTGGTGTTAACGTGCTGACCACCCGCACCCGAAGCGCGGTACACGTCGATACGCAGATCCGCCGGGTTAATGTCGATCGCGATGTTTTCATCAATCTCTGGGTAAACAAACGCAGACGCAAATGACGTGTGACGGCGACCGCCTGAGTCAAATGGTGATTTACGAACTAAGCGGTGAACACCGGTTTCTGTACGCAGCCAACCGTAAGCGTAATCACCGACGATGCGAACGGTCGCCGATTTCAGGCCAGCCACGTCACCTTCCGATACCTCGATCACTTCAGTTTTGAAGCCCTTGGCATCTGCCCAACGCAGGTACATACGCAGCATCATGGATGTCCAGTCCTGCGCTTCCGTACCGCCAGAACCCGCTTGCAGGTCCAGGTAGCAGTCAGAGGAGTCGTGATCGCCGGCGAACATGCGGCGGAATTCCAGCTGTTCCAGCTTAGTTTCCAGCTCGTCCAGTTCAGGGCCGATTTCGTCGAATGTTTCCTGGTCTTCGGCTTCAATCGCCAGTTCCAGTAAACCTTCTACATCATCGACACCTTGATCCAGCTGGTTAATGGTTTCAACAACCGCTTCCAGAGCTGAACGTTCTTTACCCAGCGCTTGTGCACGCTCAGGTTCGTTCCAGACATCCGGTTGTTCAAGTTCTGCGTTGACTTCTTCTAGACGCTCTTTCTTGGCGTCATAGTCAAAGATACCCCCTCAGGACGTTTGTGCGCTCTGACACATCCTGAATGCGGTTTTTAATTGGATTGATTTCAAACATGTTTGATTTTGACTTTATGAATAGAATTTAACCGCAGAATTCTACTGAAAAATGTGACGAAGATACAGGAAAAATTCGCCTCTCTGCGCAGGGTTTTTATCTGCTCAGACGGAAAATCGCCGCAAATAAAAAAGGCGGATGACACCGCATCCGCCTTTGCTTTCAATCTAACAATTAGGCTGTTTTCTGTTGCAGCTCTTCGCGCACAGAACCGGCAACGAAAAACATACACACCAGTGCCGCGAAGGTTGGCAGCACCCAGCCCATGCCAACATCAAACAGTGGCAGAACTTCAAATACTGAAACATCAATGCCGACGACTTTCGCCGCATCGATCAGTGCAAACAGGAACGCCACCAGCGTGACGACGCGAAATGCCGCTTTCGGGTTTGGCAGTTTATGACGCACGAACGCCAGCAGAACCAGAGCAATCGCCACTGGGTAAAGGGCAACCAGAACCGGAATAGACAGTGCGATCAGTTGTGCCAGACCTACGTTAGCCACAATTGCACACGCCACACCGTTGATGATAACCCAGGCACGGTAAGGCACTTTAGTCAGCGAACTGAAGTAATCTGAACACGCCGAGATCAGGCCAATAGCGGTAGTCAGACACGCCAGCAGAACGATAGTCGACAGAACCACCTGGCCGTATGGGCCAAACAGCGCCTGCACGTATTGGCTCAGAATGAAGCCGCCGTTGTCTGCACCGCCTGCAATCGCCGAGCTGGTTGCGCCGAGATAGAACAGAGACACGTAAACCGATGCCAAACCAAATGCAGCAATGAACGCTGAGCTGATGAGATACTTGGTCGTGGCACGCGCTTCAGTGATACCTTTGCTGCGCAGCGCGTCAACAATCAGCATACCGAACATCAGTGCCGCCAGAGTATCCATGGTGTTGTAGCCTTCCAGGAAACCTTTGGTGAACGGTTGAGTCGCGTATGGACCAGACGCTGGCATCCACTCGCCTTGCGGATCCATAAACACGCCCACCGCCAGAACGATCAGGCCGATGAACAACGCTGGCGTCAACAGTTTACCGATCAGATCGATCAGACGACCTTGTGACCAGGAAAAAAACATCGCGACAACAAAAAACAGTACTGAGAACGCAGTCAGATGCATTTGCGAAGTTTCAGCAAACAGCGGGCTGACCGCCATTTCATATGCCACCAGACCTGTACGCGGAGCCGCAAAAGCTGGACCGATAATGATAAAAATCAGCACCGCAATCAGAGTGGCTACTTTAGCCGGAAGATCTTTCGTCAGGTGTTGCCAGCTACCACCAGCAATCGCCACCGCGATGATCGAAACCAGAGGAAGGCCCACGGCCGTGAGCAGGAAACCGCCCATCGCTGGCATCAGGTTTTCGCCCGCCATCTGGCCGGCCAAAGGAGGAAAAATGATGTTCCCTGCGCCCAAAAAGAACGCGAAAAGCATAAAGCCTAAAGCGGCAATATCTGTTAGTTTTAACGTCTGCTTCACAGATAACCCTTATTAAAATGTCATGAATGTTGTGTATGCATTAGGCGGGGAATCTTAAGCTCCCAACCTTAAATTAGGGGGCGAATAATGACGAAACCATTGACTTTTCGCAATAGCAAAGCCAAAAACACTACATTAATTTATAATCTTCGCCAAAAAGCAGTGAAATCCACCGATTGTTAAAAAATAGACAGAACGATATTTCGATCATTAGCACCTACAAAACCACAACAGTCAGCACAAAAAACCACACAATAAAATAACAACAGACATAATTACTTAATGATTGGATGAAATCGATATTTTCATGAAAAGTAGCACGTTAAAGACTAAAGGCTTCAAATTTAAGCAATTTGCCATTGAGGGTGGGCAAAGTGGTATGCCGGTCAGTACTGACGGTGTCATGCTCGGTGCGTGGGCATTTTCAAAGCCGCCTCAACGTATTCTCGACATCGGCACGGGGACCGGGTTGCTTGCTCTGATGTGTGCCCAGCGTTTTCCAAACGCGCAAATTGAAGCCGTCGATATCGACCCGCATGCGTTTGCGGCCGCCAGTTGCAATGCGCAACAGTCACCGTGGTCGGCACGCATTCATGTTTCTCACCAAGACATTCTCGCCACTCAGAGCAATGCCGCGTTTGATGCCATCATCTGTAACCCACCGTATTTTAATGACGGCCTTCAATCTCAGCATGCGCAGCGGGCAACCGCGCGCCACACTGATACGTTAAACCACAGCGATTTGCTCGGTGCGATGGCGCGTCAGCTTTTGCCAGAAGGCAAAGCCAGCCTGATTCTGCCCATCGTGGAGGGCGAACAATTGATTACGCTGGCCACACAACAAGGCTGGTATCTGGCACGGCGCTGCGACGTGCAACCTTCAGCGCGCAAACCTGTACACCGCTTATTGTTTGAGCTACAAAGAGAGCCGTGCCAAACGCAACTCAGCACGCTCATTATTCAGGATGGCGCAGACTACAGTGCCGACTTTATCGCCTTAACTCGCGCTTTTTATCTGAAGATGTAGAAATTAAAGATGTGATCTGGTCGATGATCCATCTATAATGTGCGCCCTTTAATTTAGACTGATCAGCCCAGCGCTCGCGGAGTAAATAACAGTGATCAAAACCTTTGCTGACCTAGAACTGGACCCAAATCTTCTTGAAGCTATCGAGGAAATGGGCTTCGAACGCCCGACTCAAGTTCAAGCCGAAGCGATTCCCCAAGCCCTGGACGGCAGAGATGTATTGGCATCCGCTCCGACCGGTACCGGTAAAACCGCCGCGTTCGTGATCCCAGCGCTGCAATTCCTGCAGGATTTCCCACGCAAGAAAGCGGGCCCGGCCCGTATTCTGGTGCTGACTCCGACTCGTGAGCTGGCGATGCAGATTGCAGAGCAGGCACGTGAACTGGCGAAGTACACCAAGCTGAACATTTTCACCATCACCGGTGGTGTGCAGTATCAGGAACACGCTGACATTCTGGCAACCACGCAAGATATCGTGGTCGCAACGCCGGGTCGTCTGCTGGAATACATCGAAGCAGAACGTTTTGACTGCCGTGCGATTGAATGGCTGATCCTGGACGAAGCGGACCGCATGCTGGACATGGGTTTTGGCCCGGTGGTCGATCGTCTGTCAGCAGAGTGTCGCTGGCGTAAACAGACGCTGCTGTTCTCAGCAACATTGGAAGGTCGTGGCGTCGAAGGTTTCACCGCGGATCTGCTCAAAGAGCCGGCCGAAGTCAACGCTGAGCCGCCACGTCGTGAGCGCAAAAAGATTTCTCAGTGGTATCACCGTGCCGACGACATGAACCACAAACTGGATCTGCTGAAAGCGATTCTGACGCAGCAATCAGAGCGTGCGATCGTCTTCTTCAAAACACGTGAGCGTCTGGCGGAAGTCCGTGCGGTGCTGGAAAGCGCGCAAATTGCCTGTTCGTGGATTCAGGGTGAAATGCCACAGGATCGTCGTAACAACGCCATCAGCCGCTTCCGTGACGGCAGCGTTAACATTCTGCTGGCGACCGACGTTGCTGCACGTGGTATCGACGTACCGGATGTGAGCCACGTGATCAACTTCGATCTGCCACGCAGCGCGGATGTGTACCTACACCGTATCGGTCGTACCGCTCGTGCGGGCAAGAAAGGCATCGCGATTTCTCTGGTAGAAGCCCACGACCAACCAATGATGGACCGTGTAGCGCGCTACCTGAAAGAAGACATCAAAGAGCGCTATGTCGATGGCATGCGTCCTAAACACAAAAAACCCGTGTTTAAGAAAAAGAAAAAAGACGACAGCAAGAAAAAGACGGCCACGAAAAAGCCTGTCAGCAAAAAAAGCAGCGCAAAGAAGAAGAAAAAATAATTCTGACTCTTAAGATTGAAAAAAGCCGATGCACAGCATCGGCTTTTTTATGACCGTCGATTGCCGCGCCCCCCTACAGGCTGACGCGGTCAACACTCTTAGTGTTCGCGGGTCGCGCGGAATGTCACTTCCGGAGAACGTTCCTGAGCCAGGTTGAGGTTCACCATGGTTGGCGCGATGTACGCCAGGTTATCACCACCGTCCAGCGCCAGGTTGCTCTGGTTCTTACGTTTGAACTCTTCGAATTTCTTCACATCGCTGCATTCTACCCAGCGAGCCGTCGCTACATTCACGCCTTCGTAGATCGCTTCCACGTTGTATTCTGATTTCAGACGCGCCACGACCACATCAAACTGCAGCACACCCACCGCGCCTACGATTAGATCGTTGTTTTGCAGCGGACGGAACACCTGCACCGCACCTTCTTCCGACAACTGAACCAGACCTTTCAGCAGCTGTTTCTGCTTCAATGGGTCTTTAAGGCGAATACGACGGAACAGCTCTGGTGCAAAGTTAGGAATGCCCGAGAACTTCAGTGATTCACCCTGGGTAAAGGTGTCACCAATCTGAATCGTACCGTGGTTGTGCAGGCCGATGATATCGCCCGCAAACGCTTCTTCTGCGCGTGAACGGTCGCCTGCCATGAAGGTGACTGCATCAGAAATGCTCACCTGTTTGCCCAGACGTACATGGTTCATCTTCATACCCTGCTTGTAAGTGCCGGATACGATACGCATGAACGCGATACGGTCGCGGTGTTTCGGGTCCATGTTGGCCTGAATCTTAAACACGAAACCACTGAATTTTTCTTCGGTCGCTTCGACTTTACGCTCGTTTGCTTCACGTGGCAGTGGCGCCGGAGCCCACTCCGTCAGGCCGTCCAGCATGTGATCAACACCGAAGTTACCCAATGCCGTACCAAAGAATACCGGCGTCAGTTCACCTTTCAGGAACAGTTCGCGGTCAAACTCGTGTGAGGCACCCAGCACCAGTTCCAGCTCTTCACGCAGTTGCATCGCCAGATCTTCACCCACTTGAGCATCAAGCTCTGGGTTATCCAAGCCTTTGATAATGCGCTCTTCCTGAATGGTGTGGCCTTGGCCGGTCGCATACAGCACGGTTTCATCACGATGAATGTGATATACGCCTTTGAACTCTTTACCACAACCAATCGGCCAGCTCACAGGCGCACACGCGATGCTTAACTCGTTTTCCACTTCATCCAGCAATTCCATTGGATCGCGGATTTCACGGTCGAGTTTGTTCATGAACGTCACGATCGGCGTATCACGCAGACGGGTTACTTCCATCAGTTTGCGGGTACGATCCTCAACACCTTTTGCCGCGTCGATCACCATCAGACACGAGTCTACCGCCGTCAGGGTACGGTAAGTATCTTCGGAGAAGTCTTCGTGTCCCGGGGTATCAAGCAGGTTAACCAGCGCATCGCGGTAAGGGAACTGCATCACAGAGGTGGTGACCGAGATGCCCCGTTCTTTTTCCATCTCCATCCAGTCTGATTTCGCGTGCTGTGCTGAACCACGTCCTTTGACCGAACCGGCCGTTTGAATCGCGCGTCCGAATAGCAACACTTTTTCAGTGATGGTTGTTTTACCCGCATCCGGGTGCGAGATGATAGCAAAGGTCCTTCGCTTATTGATT
>ERZ1673961.815-NODE-815-length-9919-cov-5.828771_pt1 | contig 9919 bp, 9 predicted proteins | sample MGYA00580189_ERZ1673961 | MGnify/ENA primary metagenome ERZ1673961 (study PRJEB41334, sample SAMN05608105) | rock metagenome | biome: terrestrial subsurface; feature: shale formation; material: shale | place: USA: Pennsylvania ... | reverse complement strand
GCTTCTAAGACATTCTTGGACGGGTAAAAAAACTATTCGATGTTTTGGATCTGCTCGCGCATTTGCTCAATCAGCACTTTCAGTTCTACGCCAGAGGCGGTGATGTCGGTGCTGATCGATTTGGAAGCCAGTGTGTTCGACTCGCGGTTGAACTCCTGCATCATGAAATCGAGGCGGCGACCGACCGAGCCACCTTTTTTCAGAATGTTGCGCGTTTCTTTGACGTGCGAATCGAGGCGATCCAGCTCTTCGGCTACATCGGATTTCTGCGCCAGCAGAATCAGCTCTTGTTCGATGCGGCTCGGGTCAAGCTCCACTTTGGCTTCTTCAAATTTGCCGACCAGACGTTCACGTTGCCAGTCGATGATTTCCGGCATGCGTGCGCGCACTTTCACCACTTCGGCGCTGATGCCATCCAGACGCTGCTCAATCAGCGCTTTCATGTTTTCGCCTTCGCGGCCACGCGCTTCGATGAATTCACTCACCGCTTCGTCAAAACCTTCCAGCAGTGATTTGTTGATCGCGTCCATATCCTGTTCAGGGGTTTCCATCACGCCCGGCCACTGCATGACCTGGAACGGGTTGATACGGCTCAGTTCGCCGGTCATGTGCATGATTTGGCTGGCGGCTTTAATCACTTGTTCGGCCAGCGCTTCGTTGATATTTAACTTGCTTTGCGCTGCAGGGTTGGCATCAAAACGCAGATGACATTCGACTTTACCGCGCGCCAGACGCTGACGGAAACGTTCGCGTAACACGGGCTCCAGGCCACGGAACTGCTCCGGCAGGCGGAAGTAAGTTTCCAGATAGCGTTGGTTAACCGAGCGAATTTCCCACACGGCACTGCCCCAATCGCCTTTGACTTCTTTGCGTGCATACGCCGTCATGCTGTAGATCATCGATATGTCCTTGGTTTTGAATTTTTTTAAATGAACTGGCGCTAATACTAGCATAGAAAAACCCTGCGGTGGCGAGATGCACTTCCCAGTTGCGTGGCCAACTTGGTGTAACGATGGGACGCAAACCTAGGATTGACGTTCGAATTCCGCTATAATTCTGCCCCAATCAAATCCGCCCCCTCGATGGCGGTTCACCCAACACAGGTAAAAACCTTATGCGTCCAAATAACCGCGCTGCGGATCAGGTTCGTCCGATTAACATTACTCGTCACTACACGGCCTACGCAGAAGGCTCTGTGCTGGTGGAATTCGGCAACACCAAAGTGCTGTGTAACGCAACGGTAGAAGAAGGCGTGCCACGCTGGCTGAAAGGTCAGGGTAAAGGCTGGGTGACTGCAGAATACGGCATGCTGCCACGCGCCACCCATTCGCGCACACGTCGTGAAGCGGCGAACGGCAAACAAGGCGGTCGTACCATGGAAATTCAACGTCTGATCGCGCGCAGCCTGCGTGCCGTGGTCGACTTAGAAGCGATGGGAGAGCTGATGATCACTGTGGACTGTGACGTGATTCAAGCCGACGGTGGCACACGTACCGCATCGATTTCTGGTGCCAGTGTGGCGATGGCTGATGCGTTCGACAAACTGGTCGCGGACGGCAAACTGAAGAAGAACCCGATGAAAGGCCATGTCGCGGCAGTTTCAGTGGGGATTCTGGGTCAAGACGTATTGTGCGATTTGGAATATGTGGAAGATTCGGCGGCAGACACCGACATGAACGTGGTGATGACCGAAGAAGGCAAGATGATCGAAATTCAGGGCACGGCCGAAGGCGAACCGTTCAGTCACGAACAGTTGCTTGATTTGTTGGCGGTGGCCAAGAAAGGCATTGCAGATATCGTCTCGGCGCAGAAGGCGTCGTTAGAGAATTGATATTTAGCTCCCAATTGGGGGCTATTTTTTTGTCTGAATTTTTTGCCGCGTGAGCGGCAGCAAGAAACCTTGGGCGTTTACTGGTGTAAGCGCCCACCGTTGAGTTTGACGATGCTCAAACCAGAACCATGTAAATATAGAGAGAAAGTGATGAAAGCATACCAGCGTGAATTTATTGAGTTTGCCCTAGAAAAGGAAGTACTGAAATTTGGTGAGTTTACTTTGAAGTCTGGCCGTAAAAGCCCATATTTCTTTAACGCTGGTCTTTTCAACACTGGCCGCGATTTAGCGCGCCTCGGCCGTTTTTATGCGGCGGCGCTGGTGGATTCAGCGATTGAGTTCGATGTGCTGTTTGGCCCAGCCTACAAGGGGATTCCGATTGCGACCACCACCGCCGTGGCACTGGCGGATCACCACGATGTTGACACGCCATACTGCTTTAACCGCAAAGAAGCCAAAGATCACGGCGAAGGTGGCAATCTGGTGGGCAGCGCGCTGGAAGGCCGTATCATGCTGGTAGACGATGTGATCACCGCAGGCACGGCGATTCGTGAGTCGATGGACATCATTCAGAACAACGGCGCAGATTTGGCCGGTGTGCTGGTGGCGATTGACCGTCAGGAAAAAGGCAAAGGCGAATTATCGGCGATTCAGGAAGTTGAGCGTGACTTTGGCTGCGCGGTGATTTCGATTGTCAGCCTGACCGACCTTATCACCTATCTGGAAGAGCAAGGCGGCAACCGCGAACACCTCGACGCGGTGAAAGCGTACCGCGCGCAATACGGTATCTGATACCGATCTCCTCAAAGGGGAATGGACGGACAACAAAAAGCCCACCGATTGGTGGGCTTTCTATTTCAAGCTGGCGTTGCAGGCATTATTGGTAACGGATACCTTTCGGCACATTCGGATCCTGCATGGTTTTAAAGCGTTTATGTAGCCACATCCATTGCGTTGGCGCGCGCATGATGACCATTTCCACGTACTTATTCATATAGGCCGCGGCGGCGACTTCATCTTTTTGTGGGTAGTTGTCTCCCACGGAGATGTCGGCCAGTAGTTCATACTTGCCTTCGTCGTTACGAAATCCGGATCCCATCACGATGGCGCAGTGGCTGGTGTACGCCAGAATACTGGTGCCGGTGGTGGTGCACGCATCTTGCACTGCAAAAAACGGCACAAATACTGATTTGTTACGCCCGTAATCGTGGTCTGGCAAATAGAACAGCAGCTCACCCTGGCGCATAACGCGAATCATTTTCTTCACGTCTTTACGGTCAATCAGTACGTTGCCATTATGTGTGCGGCCCCAATACTGAATGAAGTTATAGGCTGGGTTGTTGTGTGGGCGAAACGCGCCATAACCCGGCAGACCCAGCACGGCAAACGCACGCGCGGTAATTTCTAGGTTGAGGGCATGCACGCAGCACAGCAGCACGCCTTGGCCGTTGGCTTTGTATTCGCGCAAGACCGCCAAGTCTTTCTCAACAATACGACGTTTGAACCGCCAAGTGGGCCAGAACCAGGTGATGCCGGTTTCAACCAAACCTGCGCCGGTGTTTTTAAAATTCTCTACAACAAAGCGTTCGATTTCTGATTCGCTCATCTTAGGAAAAGCCAATTCAAGATTTCGTCTTGCGGTGCGTACACGGCCTTTGGCAAAGCGCATGGAGAACTTACCGATACTTCGTCCCATCGCTAGGAGTAACGAATAAGGTAATGCGTTCACCAATAACGCCAGTAGACCAAAGCCAATCCATACACCCCAATATTTTGGTGCCAACAGCGCATAGGTAAATTGGGGATTGTCTAAATTTGCGTTTTGATTCATGGGATTCACTTACTTTGAGTGTTCAAACCGTTCTAATAGAGTATTTGGAAATCGGTCAGTTGATTGCGACCGATTTCCTACCCGTTATAGTTTTAATTTCAGTTGATCTAAGTGCTGAAAGGTCGCCTCTAGCGAATTGTGTGTGTTCACATAGACATAGGTTGGCACTTGAGTTGCCATTGTGAGTTCAAAATAATGTCGACGAAATGCACTGATATGATGGGCAGAAAGTTCTTCTTTACGCGCCAAGATTGTCGCTTCCGGAGCATCAAGTTGTATTACACATGCTGGAACCGGCGTGTAGCCCATCCATTTTTTCGCTTCCGAGCAGACTTCTATCGGTGCCTCTAATGAGCGAGAACCGGTCAGTAATAGATCAGGATAGAAGCGATCATAGATAGTGCGTCGACCTAAACGACAGATGAAGCTGTGCAAGTAGCCAGAAAACAGGCTAATCCAGAACAACTTGGTATATTGCAGATCATCAAATTGGTTTTTATCCAAAGCAACGTGGAGTTGCTTTTCCAACGATTTCTTTTTCAGTTTTAGCAAAATGGTGTAAAGAGGGCTTTTACGGAACATCTTTTTAAAACGGTAATATTTACCATGATATTGCTTGGCAAGATGTTCAATAATGGTTGTTTTACCCACACCATCAGGGCCTATGACCGCCATCGATTTGCTACTTCTAGCGCGTGCTTTCTGCCAGCGAGACTGCATTTTAGCAATACGATGCTCTAGTGAGTAGCAGAGTAATCCACGTTGTTTTAGCAATTGGTTTGCTTGGCGCATATTGTTTTGGGTGACATCAATGAGTAATTCTCTGACATCACTATCAAGATCAGGTAATTGACGGAAGTAATCTAGACGAAACTGTACCTCATCCGCTGTAATCTTTTTGTTCTTCGAATGCATGTGGGAGAGGTAAAACAAGGCTGCAATATTATTGGCAAGCCGGTACTCACTATCCACTTTGATAATGCTTTGAGTTTCCGCCAAGCGCTGCCAAGAAATGTGTGTGCCTTTTTTTAGCTTAGAATCCTTAATATCCAGTTCAGTCCATAAATCAAACTCAACCGAATTTTCACCATCAGGTGTGAACCAAGTGACGGTGGTTTTTTCCAACTTTACTCGATCGATACGAAAGTTAATGACTTTTTGACTACAGGTTTCATGCACTTTTACCAAAAAGTCCATTAGGCTTTCAGGCTTAACTAATAGATCAAAATCCCCTTGAAAAATATCGGGTTCTTGGAGTTTTTTCGGCCGGATAAAAACGAATGGAATATCCGCTTGGCGCGCAGCAGCAAAAAACTCTGTGATCACATTAATCATTAGGTTGTCTCTTTATTACAGCAGTTGAGCGCTAAGTAGTGCCCAATACTGGTCGAAGTTTTCAGTCGGAAGGTATTTAAAATCGGAACGCACAAAGCGGTTCAGACTGCCTTCGACCTGACCGAGTAACTGGGCGGCCAGAATGTTTTCGTCAACAGGAAATGATTTGCCTTCACGAATTTTACGTTCACGCAGAATCTGACGCAGTGAGGTCTCGATACGCTCGAACAGCTGATTGATACGCTCGCGCAGACGCTCATTTTCAAACATTAGAGCATGGCCGGACAAAATTCTTGTCAGACCGGGGTTACGTTCTGAAAACGCCAGCAGCAGTTGCATCACCAGACGAATACGGTTCAGGGTGTCTTTTTCATCATCCAGAATGCGGTTGATACGCGACATCAACGACTCTTCGATGAACTCGATCAGACCTTCGAACATGCGTGCTTTGCTGGGAAAGTGACGATACAGCGCCGCTTCAGAGACACCGACCTGTTTTGCCAGTTTGGCGGTGGTGATGCGCGAGGCGCCTTCGTGCGACTCCAGCATTTCTGCTAAGGCTTGGAGAATTTCTTCACGTCGATTGCTTTTCTTACTGACGGCCATAACCGTGTTTCCTTTTAATACCACTGCTTGGTTAGAAATGAGTCGGGCGAAACGGTCACTGTTTCGCGCCCCAACCTCACTTCAGAGCGTTTCGATAAAATGGTGTAAGCAGGCGGGGAGCCGCTTACAGTTTGTCGTTGATCAACAGCATCAGTGCTTGTGCCAATTCGACTTTGGAGGCCAATGGCAGTGATTGCTCACTGGGTGCACTTGGTTCACTCGGGCGCCAATACACCGTGAGGGCATTGTCGTTGCTGTTGAAACCCTGGCCAGCGACGGAGACGTCGTTGGCACAGATCATATCGAGATTTTTCTTCACCAATTTGCCGCGCGCGTATTTTTCCACATCCTGTGTCTCGGCGGCAAAACCGACGGTAAATGGTCGGTTATCGGTCATCGCGGCGACCGAGGCGACGATGTCCGGATTTTTGACCATAGTGACGCTGAGCGTATCACTGTCGTCGGTTTTTTTGATTTTTTGCTGTGCCATGCTCTGCGGACGGTAATCTGCCACCGCCGCGCAGCCGATAAAAATGTCGTGCTCGCCTGCGTGCGCCATCACCGCTTGGTGCATGTCGATGGCACTGTCTACATTGATACGCGACACGTTGGCAGGCGTTGTTAAATTCACCGGGCCACTGACCAGCGTCACTTGCGCTCCCAGTTTCGCCGCCGCATCGGCAATCGCAAAGCCCATTTTTCCGGAACTGTGATTGGTGATGTAACGCACCGGATCGAGCGCTTCCCGGGTCGGGCCCGCGGTCAGAAGGACGCGTTTACCCGCCAGCGGCTTTGGGCCGAAAAAATCCTCACAGCGATGCACCAGATCCATCGGTTCGAGCATGCGGCCCGGGCCGATATCGCCACACGCTTGTTCACCGGCGGCTGGTCCCCAGATCTGCATGCCGCGACGAGCCAGAGTGGCAATGTTTTCTTGAGTCGCGATATTGCGGTACATCTGCTGGTTCATTGCCGGAGAAACGACCACAGGCGCATCCGTGGCCAGCACGAGAGTGGTGAGCAAGTCATTGCCCATCCCTGCGGCCATGCGCGCGATCAGATCGGCGGTGGCCGGAGCCAGCAGAACCAGATCGGCCCACTTGGCAAGTTCGATGTGGCCCATCGACGCTTCGGCGGCCGGGTCGAGCAGGCTGTCAGAGACAGGGCGACCGGAGACCGCTTGCATCGTTAAAGGCGTGATAAATTCTTTTGCCGCTTTGGTCATCACGACCTGAACGTCGGCGCCGCGCTCAATCAGGCGACGGGTTAATTCTGCACATTTGTACGCCGCGATACCGCCGCTGATACCAAGCAGAATCTTTTTTCCTGCCAATGTTTGCATGCTGGATTCCTCAAAAATTCTGCGCGCTATGTTAGCACAACTCCAGAAAGATGTCGGAGCTGTGTCAAATCTCGGCATGTGGAGGGAATAAATCCTCAGCCGGACGCTGCAAAGTTATGCCAGCCTCACAGATATTCTTTCTGGATTATGCAACATACTGTTTTATAAAAACCAATAATAAAGCACAAGGACCTTTATGATTACCTCCCTGAGAAGCCGAACTAAACTTTTACTGCTAACGGTCATTCCTCTGGTGATTATTACTGCCATGATGACGGCGGTATATTACTGGAACGGGATGAAATCCCTCGACCAAGAACTGACTCAATACCGCGCGCAGCTGGTCGACAGCCGCAAAGCGGAGCTCAAAGCCTACCTGATGATGGGTGTCACTGCAGTGAAATCGCTGTACGACGCCGATCAGAGAGGGGAAAACAAAGCGCAGGCGAAAACGATTCTCAAAGCGATGCGCTTTGACAGCGATGGCTACTTTTTTGCCTATGACTCCAAAGGCATCAACACGCTGCACGCGATTAATCCGTCATTGGAAGGCAAGAATCTCTACGATCTGAAAGATAAAAATGGCGTGCCGGTGATCGCCGGATTGATCCAAGCGGCAAAATCGGGCGACGGCTTCCTTTATTTCTCGTGGCACAAACCGTCGATTGACGCGCAGGCGCCTAAACTGGGGTATGCGGAATATCTGCCGAAATGGGACTGGGTGCTGGGAACCGGTATCTATATTGATGACATCGATACTCAGGTCGCGCAGTTTAAGGCGCAGCGCGAAGCGCAGCTGTATGAACAAACCCTGTCGGCAGTTGGTCTTTCCGTCGTCGGCCTTGTACTGACTATCATCGTGGTGAGTGTGCTGGTTGCGCGCGGCGTAGCGCCGTTGCAGCACGTGGTGGACTCACTGAAAGCGGTCGCGGCGGGTGGCGGCGATCTCACCGCGCGTTTGAAAGTCGAAAGCCACGATGAAGTGGGCGAAGTCGCGCAAGCATTCAATGCCTTTATGGACAAACTGCATCCGCTGATTGTCGATCTGCGTACCTCGGCGCAGGACGTGCAGTCTGCCGCGGCCGATCTCGATGTGCAAACCACGCAGTCCAGCCAGCAAATGAACAGCCACTGCATGGAGACCGACAAAGTGGTTGCCGCGGTAACCGAAATGAGCGCCACAGCCCGTGAAGTGGCCAATAACACCAACTCTACCGCTCAAGCGATTGACTCTGCCAACCGTCAGATCATGGATGCGCAGAAAGAGGTGAATCTGGCGATAGAAGGCATTGGTGAGCTGGTGAATGAAGTCAACCTGACTTCGGATGCGATTCAGGAATTGAGCCAGCAAACGGAGCAGATCACGAAAGTTCTGAACGTGATTGGGGATATCGCTGAACAAACCAACCTGCTGGCATTGAATGCGGCAATTGAAGCAGCACGCGCTGGCGAGCAGGGCCGCGGTTTTGCCGTCGTGGCCGACGAGGTACGCTCATTGGCAAGCCGCACGCAAAACAGCACACAGGAAATCGGTGAGATGCTGCAGGCGCTGCATCAAGGGGTGAGTAAAGCGGTCAGCAGTATGGCACTGAGTCAGGATCGCGGCGAAAAAACCGCGCTGGAATCGGTGCAGATTAAAGACAGTTTGTCTGGCATTTCCGATGCGGTCAGTGTCATTCACGATATGGGGATTCAGACCGCTTCTGCCGCTGAGCAGCAAAGCGCAGTGGCGGAAGACATCAACCAAAACCTGGTCGCGATTCAGCAGATAGTCAATGAGCTTAGCGATAACCTGCAGCGTTCAGAATCGATCAGCACCCGTTTGGCACAATCGGGCCAGCAAATGGGGAACCTGGTCGGTCACTTTAAGCTTTAACTGACAACGGCGTTGCACCGCTGAATGACGCCGCTCTAAAGATCCCTCAGGCCGCTTGCAGCCAGAGGGAGAGATCGGCTTGAGTATGGCAAATCACAGGAGCCATACATGAGCCTCAAATCCCTTCCCAATGAATCCATGCCGCGTGAAAAGTTGTTGTCCCGCGGCCCTCAGGCATTATCTGATGCTGAATTGCTGGCGATTTTTCTGCGCACCGGCACTCAGGGTATGAATGTCCTCGAACTCTCCGACTTTCTGCTGCGCGAGTTTGGATCGCTGCGCGCCCTGTTTTCCGCCACCAAGGATCAGTTTTGTGTCCACAAAGGGCTTGGCGAAGCGAAATTTGTTCAGTTGCAGTCGGTATTGGAGATGACTCAGCGCTATCTGGCAGAAACGCTCAAACGCGGCGAAGCACTCACCAGTCCGCAGCAGACCAAACTGTATCTGTCGAGTGTGCTGCGCGATCGCCAGCGTGAAGCGTTCTACATTCTGTTTCTCGACAACCAACACCGCGTAATTCGTGATGAAGTGCTGTTTGAAGGTACGATTGATGCGGCGAGCGTCTACCCGCGAGAGGTGGTCAAACGCGCACTGCACCACAACGCAGCGGCGCTGATACTGGCACACAACCACCCGTCCGGTGTTGCGGAACCCAGTCAGGCGGACCGAAGGATCACGCAGCGTCTAACCGATGCCTTAGCGCTGGTGGACATTCGCGTGTTGGATCACTTCGTAGTGGGTGACGGTGACGTGGTCTCATTTGCGGAGCGGGGCTGGATATAAAGCGACACAAAAAATAAATTTCGGGTTGTTGAAAGTTTAAACTATTGAGCAAATACAAGGCTGTAGGGACAAACTTTCACTTTTTATCAGGAAAATTCCGACAGCCCTTATCAGCAATTCACTTGAATGCACAAAAAATGCTTAGCTTTCTGTGGTTTTCTGGTATGATTCGCACACATTTTTTAACCCCAATTCAGCTCAACACAAAAAAGATCAGGTAATCCTGTAAAAAGGATCTGTTCGGGTCTTGAGCAATGCATGTCAAGTTAGTATAATGCGCGACCTTTGATAGCCTTGTATGGATTTTCCATAGCG
>ERZ1673961.814-NODE-814-length-9929-cov-117.287827_pt1 | contig 9929 bp, 8 predicted proteins | sample MGYA00580189_ERZ1673961 | MGnify/ENA primary metagenome ERZ1673961 (study PRJEB41334, sample SAMN05608105) | rock metagenome | biome: terrestrial subsurface; feature: shale formation; material: shale | place: USA: Pennsylvania ... | reverse complement strand
GAGAACGAATTCGTCGGTTGTAACTGCGGCATCATGGACCAAATGATTTCAGCGGAAGGGCGTGAAAATCACGCGATGCTATTGGACTGCCGTAGCCTAGAAACGGAATCGGTTTCCATGCCAGAAGACATGGCAGTCGTGATCATCAACTCGAATAAAAAACGTGGTTTGGTCGACAGCGAATACAACACTCGTCGTCAGCAATGTGAAGAAGCGGCGCGTATTTTCGGTGTGAAAGCTTTGCGTGATGTGACGATTGAGCAGTTCAACGAGAAAGTCGCTGAGCTGGATGAAATGGTGGCAAAACGTGCCCGTCACGTCATCACAGAAAATGATCGTACTGTGGAAGCGGCGCAAGCGCTACGAGCACACGACATGAAGCGCATGGGTGAGCTGATGGCCGAGTCTCATGCCTCGATGCGCGATGATTTCGAAATCACGGTAAAAGAAATCGATACGCTGGTGGAGATAGTCAAAGAGGTGATCGGCGATCAAGGCGGCGTGCGCATGACTGGCGGTGGCTTTGGTGGCTGCATCGTGGCACTTGTACCGCCAGCACTGGTTGATGACGTGAAAGCGGCAGTTGAAGCGAAGTACCAAGCGGCTACGGGCTTAAAAGAGTCGATTTATGTTTGCCAAGCCAAAAATGGTGCGGGTTTGGTTGAAGTGCTGTAAGGAATGATGATGAAAGCCTATTTTCAACAACTAGAACAAGCGATGGCGCAAACGCCGTCGTTTGATGGCCAAACTGCGACTCTGATTCATTTGACCAACGCGAATGGTATGACGGCGTCGTTTATGGATATCGGTGCGACGTGGTTGAGTTGCACATTACCGGTAAATGGTGAAAACCGTGAAGTGTTGTTGCGCTCACCAAATATGGCTGAACACATGAAGCAAGACGCTTACTTCGGTTCCATTGTTGGCCGCTTTGCTAACCGAATTGCGAAAGGGCAGTTTGAGATAGACGGAGAGAAGTATCAACTTGGTATCAATAACGGTGAAAACTCACTGCACGGTGGGCTGGAAGGGTTTGATAAACGCCGCTGGAAGGTTGAAGAGCAAAATGATCAACAGGTCACTTTTTCACTTCGCTCCCCGGACGGTGACCAAGGCTATCCGGGAAATCTCGATGTGAAGGTGACGTACACGCTCACTGACGAGAATGAACTAGCTATCGCCTATGATGCTAAGACCGACAAAACATCTCCAGTGAATTTAACCAATCACGCCTACTTTAACTTGGCTGGTGAGGCGAGCCGCGCGAAAAGTTTGGATCATACTTTACAGCTTAACGCTGGGTATTACTTGCCAACAGATGCGGGGTTAATTCCTTCCGGTGAACAAAAGCCAGTTTCGGGTACCAGTTTCGACTTCACCGAGCCAAAATCGATTGGCCAAGAATTTCTTGCCGAGCAAGATCAGAAAACTGCTGGTGGCTACGATCACGCCTTTGTCTTCATGCCTGAAGTGACCGATGGCGTGTCTGTCGCTGCGGTTTTAATTGCACCAAAAGAAGATGTGGTGATGAAGGTGAAAACCACCAAGCCTGCCATCCAGTTTTATTCAGGTAATTTCTTAGCCGGTACGCCAGGTGCAAGTAAAACTTACGAATGCTATGACGGCCTAGCATTGGAAACGCAGTACTTTCCAGACGGGCCAAACAAACCAGAATGGGGACTCAACAATGGGGTGTTGAGCTCTGGGGATTGCTATCAGCATCAAACTACTTATCAGTTTGAATTTTAGATAGCACTTCTGCCCTTTGAACTTGCAGCGGCAGCGATGCTGCAACTCCAACGACTTTGGGTGTTATGGTGGGCTACATGCCCACCTTTTTTGTTTTTGATATGTATTTTTACTAGGAAGTTTAAATCACTTACCTCACTTTCGACACAATACTGTACGGTGGATGATCCCCGTAATTTCCTACTTATTACTCTTCGTTTTACCTTTGTTGTTATCGTTTACATTTTTGTTGATTTTAGAGAGTTTTAATTAAATGACACTTCTCTTAATATTTGTGATCTTTAGCTCGTTATAAGGTTTTTAGCGTAATATGTATCAATATGTGTGATTTGAGTTACATTTCATTTGATTGGTAACGTTTACACTTTGCGGCGTAAACAAAACTACAGGATGAAACTGATGTCGAATATAGAACATGGTCTAAGCTTTATCGACATAATGGTCTTCGCCATTTATGTCGCAATTATCATTGGGGTCGGACTTTGGGTATCTCGTGATAAAAAAGGCACTCAGAAAAGTACGGAAGATTATTTCTTGGCGGGAAAATCTTTGCCTTGGTGGGCTGTCGGTGCTTCGCTAATTGCTGCAAATATTTCTGCGGAACAATTTATAGGAATGTCTGGTTCAGGCTATTCAATCGGCTTGGCTATAGCATCTTATGAATGGATGTCGGCAATAACATTGATTATTGTTGGTAAGTACTTTCTACCTATTTTCATTGAAAAAGGAATCTATACCATTCCTGAATTTGTTGAAAAACGCTTCAATAAAAAACTAAAAACAATTTTGGCCGTTTTTTGGATTTCCTTGTACATTTTTGTAAACCTAACTTCAGTACTGTATTTAGGTGGTTTGGCTCTCGAAACCATTTTGGGTATTCCGTTGATGTACTCAATTCTAGGTCTTGCGCTATTTGCGTTGGTGTACTCAATTTACGGAGGTTTATCGGCAGTAGTATGGACCGATGTCATCCAAGTGTTCTTCTTAGTTTTGGGTGGTTTTATGACTACCTACATGGCAGTGAGCTTTATTGGTGGTACGGACGGTTGGTTCGCTGGGTTGTCTAAAATGGTCGATGCCGCTCCAGGCCACTTTGAGATGATCTTGGATCAAAGTAATCCACAATACATGAACCTTCCTGGTATTGCCGTATTAATTGGTGGTCTTTGGGTAGCAAACTTATACTATTGGGGATTTAACCAGTACATTATTCAAAGAACGCTTGCTGCAAAATCAGTATCGGAAGCTCAGAAAGGTATTGTTTTTGCTGCATTTTTGAAACTTATCGTTCCGTTTCTCGTGGTATTGCCAGGTATTGCCGCTTACGTTATTACTTCGGACCCAAAACTAATGGCAAGTCTTGGTGATATTGCAGCAACAAACCTTCCAAGTGCTGCTCATGCGGATAAAGCATATCCTTGGTTGACTCAATTCTTGCCTGTTGGTGTTAAAGGGGTTGTTTTTGCGGCTCTTGCTGCTGCAATTGTTTCTTCACTAGCATCAATGCTTAACTCAACTGCCACTATCTTCACCATGGATATTTACAAAGAGTATATCTCCCCAGACTCCGGAGACCACAAGCTGGTGAACGTTGGGCGTACTGCGGCTGTTGCGGCATTGATTATTGCCTGCCTAATTGCCCCAATGTTAGGTGGTATTGGCCAGGCATTCCAATACATCCAAGAATATACAGGTTTAGTTAGCCCTGGCATTTTGGCTGTATTCTTACTTGGCTTATTCTGGAAGAAAACAACCAGTAAAGGGGCTATTATTGGTGTCGTAGCATCAATACCATTTGCTTTGTTCTTGAAATTTATGCCACTAGACATGCCGTTTATGGATCAAATGCTATATACATTATTGTTTACAATTGTTGTGATCGCATTTACAAGTTTGAGCACGTCAATTAATGATGATGACCCTAAAGGTATTAGTGTTACATCATCTATGTTTGTAACAGATCGAAGCTTCAATATCGCAGCTTACGGTATAATGATTGTTTTGGCAGTGTTATATACATTGTTCTGGTAAACCATTCTTTATCATACTCCGCTCTTTTATGAGCGGAGTTTTTCTAATTAAAAGAGTGTCATATGGATTCAACCTTGCTGCCAAATGTCGTTTCTTTTTTTAAAACGATAGAGCCATTTCATTTACTTCCTGACCATGTTCTTGATGCTATCGCTACGAACACGGATATTGTTTATTGGGGAAAAGGAGAGAGTATCTCCTTAGTCATGCCTGAAGAAAAAAATTTATATATTATTCGGTCTGGAGTTATCGAACAGCGATTTCCTAATGGTGAATTAAGAGCTAGATTAGGCGATAATGATGTATTTGGATTTAATTTAGAACAGGATAAATATAAAGTAAAAACCATTGAAAATTGTTTAATATATAAAATTAATTATTCGTTCTTACTACAAGAAGCTTCGAATTTTGAAAATGTTGTTAACCAGCTTGCAATTCGTGCAAGTCAACGTCTCACTTCCGGTATTAATGCACAGTATTCACAAGCAGAAAAAAGCCTGTTTTTTAAAAGGTCTCAAGATTTAGCCAATCATAATGTTGTGGTGGTGCATACAAACCAAAGTATCCAGCAAGTGGCACAAATCATGAGTAAAAAAGGTTGCACTTGTGCCTTGGTTACCAATGACACTGCATTGGTTGGAGTGGTTACCGAGACTGACATGACAAGTAGAGTGGTTGCTGAGGCGTTTAATATCTATAGACCTGTTGAGGATATTATGAACGCTCATCCTCAGAGTGTTGACCAAGATGAGCCAGTTATTTCTGCGCTCAATCTGATGATGAAACACAATATTCGTAATATCCCCGTTCTTGACAAAAATAAACAGGTTTTAGGTTTGATTAGCCCTCAAGAGTTAGTTCAGAGGCACGGCATCCAGGCTGTTTTTTTGATTGAAAAAATCAGTAAGTGTAAAAGCTTAGAATCGCTTTCATTGTTAGTAAAAGAACGTCAGTCGGTGTTTGAGGCAATGATAGAATCGCATTTGCCAGCCAATGTAATAGGGCAAGTTTTAATGATGATTTATGATGCCTTTACCTGTCGACTAATTAAATTAGCAGAAAGAAACTTGGGTTTACCTCCTTGTAATTACGCTTGGCTAGCTGCAGGCTCACATGCGAGAGGAGAGATTCACTTAGGTTCTGATCAAGATAACGCTTTAGTACTTGATGACTCAGCAACAGAAAGTGACCGAATTTACTTTCGACATTTTGCTATGTATATATGTAAAGGGTTAGCGGAATGCGGGTATCCTTTGTGTAATGGGCGTTTTATGGCGGCTACACCAAAGTGGAATCAACCATTATTTATCTGGAAGCAGCTCTACAGGAAATGGGCGAACAATCCAGAGTACAATATGTTACTAAATCTTAATGTCTTCCTTGAAGTGCGCTTTATTTCCGGGGATAGGTCACTATTTGATGAACTAAATAGTGAACGCGAGCGGTGTACCAAAAATAACCCTCATTTAATCGCAGCCTTAGTTAGAAATTTAATATCACACCGTCCACCACTAGGGATATTCAATAACTTAGTATTAGAAAACAATGGTCACAACGAAAAATCGCTGAATATTAAAAAGTCTGCGATTGGTCTGGTGGTCGATATCGCTAGAATTTATGCTCTTCATAAAGGCGGAGGTATGTTGTCTACGGAAGAAAGATTCGATTTTGCGTATGATACAGGATTGATTAATAGCACTTCACATCAAGACTTGATAGGGACTTATCGTTATGTAACGCAATTACGTTACTCACATCAGCTGCAATGCTTACAAGGTGGAAAGCCAGTAACGAATGCTATATTTCCTGAGCATTTTGGTAGCTTTGAAAGACAACACCTCAAAGATGCTTTTCGCATAATACGCGGTTATCAAGACACGTTAAAAATGAAATTTGGCTCTTAGTATGTTTGGCTACTCATTCCAGTCAATTGAACATCTAGAACACGTGCGCAGAGAACTAGAAAAATCTAGCTTGCCAGATGTATTTAACTCTATAGGAAATACGCCTCTACCTAGCGCTTTATCGGATGCTAGAGAGTTAGACACGTTAGTCTTGGACTTTGAAACGACAGGATTTAATCCTGAAGTAGATAGAGTAATCAGTATTGGATGGGTCGAAATTCGAAACAGCAATATTCGTCTAAACAGTGCACGTCATATCTTCATTAATCATGCAATTGATATTTGTCATGAGTCAGTCAAAGTTCACCATATCAGGCCTGAAACGTTGCATGTATCGGGGATTTCAGAACAAGTTGCTTTTACTCAGTTGCTGGATGTAATTGCTGGTAAAATTCTTGTTGCACATGGCTGCATTATGGAGCAGAGGTTTTTAGAGCAATACATCAAGATGAAGTACCAGAATTTGAAGTTGCCATTAATATGGTTAGATACATTAAAAATCGAGCAATATCGCACCCAACTGAGACCTACTCGGTCTGACTGGCGGTTAAGTTCAATTCGAAAGGAACTCAACCTACCAACATATCAAGCCCACAATGCACTAAATGATGCGATAGCGACTGCCGAACTATATCTAGCACAGATTAATTGCTTGTTTGGCCTTTCATCTGCGCCATTACATGTTTTAGTTAATGCTTCGCGCTAACATTTAACGCATACATCAACAACGCTCAACAGAATTTCTTCGTACTAAAGTTGGGCTAAAAATAATGGTTTCATCTTCAACTTTTTCGTCACGAGATAGCGCCAAAGCCAAACGGGCGGCGCGTTCTGCCATCATCTCGATTGGGTAGCGAATAGTAGTCAAGCTAGGGTGAACAAAGCGGGCGATCAAGCCATCATCGAACCCGACCATAGAAACCTTACTTGGTACGTCAATGCCATTTTGATCTAACGCTGCGAGTGCGCCAGCGGCCATGTAGTCGTTGTAGGCCACCACTCCAGTAATCTCCAAAGATTTGGTTAACAGGTTGGTCATCGCAACTTCGCCCCCATCACTGTTGGGCTCACCGTATTCGATGTAGCTTTTGGAGAGTTCAATACCATGTTCTTTCAATGCGGCTTGGTAACCTTGCAAGCGCTCATCGGTATCTTCGATATCGTGGGATGAGGCAATGCAAGCGATTTTGCGATGCCCGTGACGAATCAAATATTCTGTCGCGAGGAATGCCCCCTTGCGGTTATCAAGGGAAATACAGCGTTCAGCAAGCTCTGGGATATGTCGATTGATAAGCACCATACCTTTCACTTCTTGGGCATAGCCAATTAGCTCCTCATCAGATAAGCCTTTCGAGTGGATGACTATTGCATCGCAACGGCTGTTGATCAGCAATTCTAGGGCTTGACGCTCATCTTCTGGATTATGGTAACCGTTGCCAATCAAGATATGTTTGCCATTTTCGCGCGCGACATTATCGACGGATTTGACCAACGTGCCGAAGAAAGGATCGGACACATCACTCACCAACACACCCATGGTATTTGTGCTTTGACTCACCAGTGCGCGAGCTGCGGCATTGGGTCTGTAACCCAATTTGCTCATTGCTTTGGTGACCGACTCTACCGATGATTGACTGGCTTTTGGGGACTTGTTGATCACGCGAGAAACCGTTGCGACCGAAACACCGGCTTCTTTCGCGACATCCTTGATCGTTGCCATATAGAACCTTTAGTGGCTAAAAATTTTGACTGGAAGTATTAAACACCCATTGTGTAATAAGTGCAATTTGATAGGGAATTTGCTTTCGGAAATGAGATCTTTACCACTTGTATTTATTAAGCTTACTGATAGTGTAAACGTTATCTTTTTAGTAAAACTTTACTGAGGTTTTAATTATGGAAACTATTGCTTACTCTGATTTTGCCAAACTGGAAATTCGTACCGGAAAAATCATTGAAGTGGCTCGTCATCAAAATGCAGACAAGCTGTACATTGTGCAAATTGATATTGGTGAAAAAACACTGCAAACCGTAACCAGCTTAGTACCTTATTACACCGAGGAAGAGTTGATGGGCAAACAAGTGGTCGTGTTGTGTAATCTTGCCAAAGCCAAAATGCGCGGTGAAACCTCAGAATGTATGTTGTTGTGCGCAGAAACGGATGATGAGTCCGAAAGTGTGTTGCTAACGCCAGAAAGAGCGATGCCGACTGGGGTGAGAATTGTTTAGAGTTTAATCAAGCAAACGTTTTATTGTTCGTGTTTATGTTTTGTGTCTCATTTTATAAATAAATCAATAGGAATATATTCAACTCTATTTATAATCTCCGCGCTTTTAAAAACTGTTTAACAGTATGAAAAACATAGGAAATTATAATGAAAAAAGTATTGCCATTATTGGCTTTAGGTGCAGTGGTTGCTTCAGCGTCAGTTCAAGCAAAAGGTAACTGGTATGTTGGCGCAGATATTCTTAACTCTGATCTTGAAGTTGAAGGTCACTCTTACAGCTCTTCAGCTACAGGTTTGGGTATTGCGGTAGGTAAAGAGCTGCAATATTCAGAAAACTTCAAATTGGCTTTAGAAGGTGAGTACATTTACTACGGTAGCTTCGAAGAAAAAGCATCGGGCGCGGGTAATTGGTTAGAAGCTACTGTTGAAGGTTATTCATTCAACCTTAATGCTAAACCTAAGTACCAATTCTCTGGCACTGGTTTTTATGTTGGTGCTGTTGTTGGTCTAGGTGTAACGGGGGTTGATTTAGAGGCAAAATCAAACCTTTCTGGTTTCACTGGTAAGACTGATGGTAGCGATGCTGGCTTTAACTATGGTGCTGAAGTGGGTTATGAATTTGCTTCAGGTCTGGTTGTTTCTGGTGGCTACCGTGCTTCTACAGTAACCATCGATGTTGAAGGTGGTGGCGATCTTGAATTTGATTTTGACAGCCTGTACGTTGGCGTTGATTACAAGTTTTAAGCTCGCATAAGCAAAACATAGATACTAAAAAGGAGCCGTTAGGCTCCTTTTTTGATTAGATTATCAATCAACTCGTAATGATGCTCTTGCACGCCTGCAAGGTTGCCATATTTAGGTTGATGGCGGTCATTTTCTTTTGCGTGTTGCCAGCCAATGGTGTGACGCACAAAATGCTCTGCAAACGCATGAGATACTTCTAAGCAACCTGCTAGCACGGTATCGACATAGCTTTGCATGATTGGGCTTTTTACGCACGGTGGTAATGGCTCGTCTTTTACGTAAACCCAGATGCTATGTTCTTGGTTAAAGTTCGCGTCCGTTTCGATTTGCTCTGGCTGAATTTGAATACGATGATAACCACGCTCACGGCGATCGAATTCTGCGAGAGCTTCTTCATTCACTTCGAGTAAAACGCCGTTGACCTGCCCATCGCCTTGGTTTACAACCAGAGGAGACAGAGTGTAGCTGTCATCAATCTTTCCCCAGTAGCGCACCAGTCCATGAGCAATGACGGGAATGGCTTCTCCCGTTTGTCCGGTTAACTTACGTGACGCAGAATTAATCAAACTGCCATAGCCAAATATGTACATCTTCGTTGCATCCCTTAACTGATGGTTGTGTCTCTCACCGTTTATACCTAACCCGCCTCTGAAGCACAACTTTACCTCTTAAGTATAATCTTAACTCTTAACATGTATTTTTTATGCATGTTTATGGTAGCATCAATATTGTAGTTGAGTTAACCAGCATCGAGAGACGCTTGAGGGCAAGATAATGCTGAATATCACCGATAAAAAAGTGGAAGAAAAAATCCCCGCATGGCTGCGATTAGGCTTTCGGCCGTTTTTTCTGTTTGGGTCGATTTACGCCATTGTTGCGATCGCGTTGTGGGTGTGGATGTTCCAGAGCGGACAGCCAAACGCATTAGCTGTACCGGCATTATGGTGGCACGTACATGAAATGTTGTTCGGCTTTTCGATGGCGATTGTGGTTGGTTTTGTACTGACTGCGGTACAAAACTGGACTGGCATTAATGGCACCAAGCATTACACGCTTTTGGTCTTATTTGGCTTATGGATCGCGCCCCGAATATTGCTTTGGACGTCAGCGCCGTTATGGTTAACCAGCAGCATTGAAGCGGTATTTTTGTTGTTTGTTGCCTATGAGGTAGGCATTCGTGTTTATCGAGCCAAAGGTTGGCGTAATCTGTTTTTTGTACCACTGTTTCTTTTGGCCATTTTTGCGAACTTTGCAAGCTACGCAACAATAAAAG
>ERZ1673961.813-NODE-813-length-9944-cov-3.757609_pt1 | contig 9944 bp, 7 predicted proteins | sample MGYA00580189_ERZ1673961 | MGnify/ENA primary metagenome ERZ1673961 (study PRJEB41334, sample SAMN05608105) | rock metagenome | biome: terrestrial subsurface; feature: shale formation; material: shale | place: USA: Pennsylvania ... | reverse complement strand
CTTCCAGCTCCACCGACCATTCGAATTCACCGCGCTCGATCTCGATGCGGATCTCGCCCAGACCACGGATAATGGCATCACGCTCGTCTTCGGTCAGCACGCCGACCTTGGCCAGCATGCGCGCATGCGCCACCGAACCCTGGATATCCTGACGATAGAGGCGCTGGTCAAACTCGACGGACGCGGTAAAACGGGCAACGAAAGCATCGGTCGGCTCGCTGAAGCGGCCACCCCACTGCTGATTGGTCTTCTGGCTCATGCCGGGAATCTCCTGCTGCTGATGCGGCCACCATCGCGGCCCTGTCTGTTTGCGCCGATTATAGCAACCCTGGCCTGCATCAGTCTTGCATCCGCGCCCTTTGGCCGTTGTTGCAGGCCTTCTGGTACAATCGAATTTATTTCCCGCATGCCGGGTTGTCGCTTGCATAAGGAGAGTCTCATGTCCCGCACCATCCGCATCGCCACCCGCCGCAGCCTGTTGGCTCTCTGGCAGGCCGAATATGTCAAGTCCGAGCTGGAGCTGTACCACCCGGAGATCCATATCGAGCTGTTGAAGATCGAATCCCGCGGCGACAAGATCCTGGACACCCCGCTGGCCAAGATCGGCGGCAAGGGCCTGTTCGTCAAGGAGCTGGAAAACGCCCTGCTGGAAGGCCGTGCCGATATCGCCGTGCACTCGATGAAAGATGTCCCCATGGAGTTCCCCGAAGGGCTGGGGCTGCCGGTCATCTGCGTGCGCGAACAGCCCACCGATGCCTTTGTCAGTAACAGCTACGACAATCTGGACGCACTGCCGGAAGGCGCCGTGGTCGGCACCTCCTCTTTGCGCCGCGAAGTACAGATCCGCGAGCGCCGCCCGGATCTGGAAGTGCGTTTCCTGCGCGGCAACGTCCAGACCCGTCTGGCCAAGCTGGATGCGGGCGAATATGACGCCATCATTCTGGCCACGGCCGGTTTGCTGCGCCTCAAGCTGCAGGATCGCATCCGCCATGAGATGTCACCGGAAGAAAGCCTGCCCGCCGGCGGCCAGGGTGCCGTAGGCATCGAGTGCCGCAATGACGATGTCGAACTGATCAAACTGCTCAAGCCGCTGCACCATCGCGATACCGCCGACCGGGTGCTGGCCGAGCGCGCCCTCAACCGTCGTCTTGAAGGTGGCTGCCAGGTGCCGATCGGCTGCTATGCCACACTGAACCCGTCTACAGACGAAATTTACCTGCGTGCACTGGTGGGCCGTCCGGACGGCAGCCTGGTCCTGCGCGACGAGATACGCGGTCACCGTGAACAGGCCGAAGCCCTGGGCATCACCCTGGCCGATCGCCTGCTGGCGGCCGGTGCCGACGCTATCCTGCGCGAAGTCTATGACGAACGTGGCTAAGCCGCTGCACGGCCGGCGGGTACTGGTCACCCGACCGGCCCACCAGTCGGACCGGCAGAGGCAACTCCTGCAGCAGCTGGGCGCTGAGCCTGTGGCTCTGCCCCTGCTGGATATTGTCCCCACCACCGAACAGGACGCCGACTTCCAGCAGTGCAAGGCCTGCATCCTTGACCTGGACCTTTACCGCGACGTGATTTTCGTCAGCCCCAATGCCGCCCGCATCGGTGCCGACTGGATCGATGCCTACTGGCCTCAGCTGCCGCTGGGCGTACGCTGGGTCGGCATTGGCAAACAGACTGCCGATACCCTGACCCAACTGGGTTTCGAGGGTTGGCACGCGGCAGGCGGCTTTGATTCTGAAACCCTGCTCGCCGATGCTTCAATGCAACAGCTCGGCGGCGAACGGGTACTGATCCTGAGGGCCGAAGGCGGCCGTGACCTGCTGGCCGAAACCCTGCGTCAGCGCGGTGCCCGTGTCGATCTGGCCCATATCTACCGCCGCGCGTGCCCGCAGTATGACGCAGCGGTTATCCAAAGTACTATTTATGCTCAACCGTTATCGGCTATTCTGATTACCAGTGGTCAAGCCTTGAACAACCTGCTGCAGCTGTGTGGATCCACAGCCGCCCGCTTGACCGACACCTTGATTATCGTTCCCAGTGCCCGCCTTGCCGAGCTGGCTCGTTCGCTGGGATTCAACCGAATTCGGGTAGCCCAGGGACCGGACGACCAGTCGATGGTCGATGCCTTGCTACCCGCCTGACCATCGGAATACGGCATGAAAGAGACCCGCAACGACACAACTGAACAACAAAACGGCGAGAACTCAACCCCAGTGCCCGGCGACAACAGCAACACCTCCGCCGAAGCGAAAGCGGATGCTGCAGCCACTGCCGCTGAGTCCAGCTCCGAACCCGTCGACAAGGCCGAGGCCAGGACAGAGGCCAAACAAACGCCTCCGCCGGTCGCGCCGAACACTCAAGAGAAGCGCTGCGGCGCCACCTGGCCGGGCAAGCTTGCGCTGCTGCTGTCGGTCGTGGCCCTGGGCGGCGGCGCCTATCTGGTATGGGAAGGCTGGCAGCTGAAACAGCAGAACGGTCAGCTGCAGAACCAGATCAGCCAGCAGGTCGAAACCGCACTGGCCAATGGCCGTGCCGAAGCGGCACAGACGGTTGCCAGTGTCAGTCAGCAGCTGGGACAGTTGCAGGCCCGCGCCGACGCCGACAAGGCCAATATCGATGAACTCCAGGACCGACTCACCCGCAGCATTCAGCAGGTGACTGCCACCGCCGAGGTCAGCCGCAAGGACTGGCTGCTGGCTGAGGTGGAATACCTGCTGCGCCTGGCCAACCAGCGCGTACTCATGGAGCAGACCGCCTCCGGCGCACTGAACCTGCTCAAATCCGCCGACGAGAGCCTGCGCGAAACAGATGACGTCACCCTCTACGATGTCCGCAAGGCTCTGGCCGAAGACATCGCCGCGCTGGAAGCCGTGCCCACACTCGATACCGAGGGCGTCTTCCTCAAGCTGGCCGCGCTGAACCGGCAGGTGGATGAACTGCGCGTCACGCCCATCACCGACAAGCGCAAACTGCCGTCGCTGCTGGAAGAGATCACACCGGAGAGCGTGGAGCAGTCCTGGAGCGAAGGCATGAAGGCCAGCTGGAACAAGGCGATGGACAAGTTCGAGACACTGGTGGTGATTCAGCACCATGACGAGCCGGTCAAACCGCTGATGTCACCGGAACAGACCTTCTTCCTGCAGCAGAACCTGCATCTGATGCTGGAACAGGCACAGATGGCGCTGTTGCAGCGCAAACAGCAGGCCTATGACGCCAGCCTGGCCAAGGCCCATGACTGGATCGGCAGTCATTTCGATGCCAAGAGCGCCACCACTCAGGCGATGCTGCGTGGGCTGGAAGAGTTGCAGGGTATCAACGTCGCACCTGAACTGCCGGACATTTCCGGCTCATTGAACAGCCTGAAAACCTACCTGCGCCAGATGCAGGCCCTGCGGGCGGAGGGCTGATCCATGAAAAAGCTGTTCATTTTCCTGCTGATCTTTCTTGTTGCCGGCGCCTGGCTCGGCCAGATGATGGTACAGGACCCGGGCTATGTCCTGTTGGCCTACAAGCAGACCACGGTGGAAACCAGCCTCTGGGTGCTGTTGCTGCTGCTGATCGTCGCCTTTGCACTGGGACACTGGCTGCTGAACCTGACCTCGGGCCTGCGCTTGCCGGGGCAGAAGGTGAGAGGCTGGCAGAGTCGCCGCAGCCAACGCATCAGCCAACAGAAATCACTCAAGGGCATGGTTGCCCTGTCCGAGGGCAACTGGTGGAAAGCGCAGCGCTACCTGAGCCAGGCAGCCGAACGCTCCGATCTGCCGGCGATCAACTACCTCGCTGCCGCCCGCGCCGCTCATGAGCAGGGTGACAGCAGCGGCACCGATGCCCTGCTGAACAAGGCCCGGGCGGCAACGCCCCAGGCAGAAGTAGCCATTGGCCTGACCCAGGCCCAGTTCCAGCTGGAACGAGGGCAGCTGGAACCCTGCCTGGCCAACCTGCTTAACCTGCGCCGTGAGGCACCAAAAAACACTCAGGTGCTGCGTCTGCTGCAGCAGGTCTATCAGCGCCTGGAAGACTGGCTGTCATTGATTCAACTGCTACCGGAACTCAAGCGTCAGGGAGTACTCGATGAGCGTCAGCTGGCTGATCTGGAGCGAGAATGTCATCTTAAGCGTCTGGAACAGAGCCTGACCACCCTGCCCGCCGACGCCGATGCACAGGAGCCGCTGAAGGTTCTCAGCCGCAGTTGGCAGGCGGTGCCCCAGCATCTGTTGCGTGATCCGGCACTGGTCAGCCGTTACACCGAACTGATGCGCGGCATAGGTGCCGAAGCGGAAGCCGAACAGGTACTGCTGGATCTGATCAAGCGCAAGTGGGATGCCATGCTGGTGGAACTCTATGGCACGCTCGCCGGCAAGGATCCGCATAAACAGCTGGACCACGCCAAGGGCTGGCTAAAGAAACATCCGGACTGCGCCGAGCTGGAGCTGACCCTGGGCCGACTGAGCATGCGCAACGCACTTTGGGGCCAGGCCATCAGCCACTTCGAACGCAGCTTCGAGCTTGCCCCTAGGGTGGAAACCTTCGGCGAGCTGCAGCGCCTGCTGCAGCATCTGGGCGAAACCGAGCGCGCCTCCCAGCTGATGCAGGCCAATTTCAGCCGCGTAGCGCCACAGCTGCCGGCATTGCCGCTGCCGCAGGAGAGCAAAGCGTAATCCGCAGCCGCAACACACCGCTGAATCGCAAAAGGGCAGCCGAGGCTGCCCTTTTTACATTGTGCATCACTGCTCAATCACGCCGAGGGCGTTTTCTCCGGCCTCGGCGCCCAGGCAAACACATCGGAATGAATCTGCGTCTCGCTGACACCCTGCTCTTCCAGACAGTCGACCAGCGCATGCACCATCCCCGGCGAACCGCAAGCATACACCGCCAGGTTGGCATCGACCGATCCCAGGTCTTCGACAATGACATCCGGCAACAGACCGGTACGCCCCTGCCAGCCAGGGCTGTTCTCGGGTTCGCTGACGACCGGAACAAAGTGCACATTGGCGTGCTCGGCCGCCCACTGCTGCGGCAGCCTTTCCAGATAGAGATCCGCCTCGACCCGTGCGCCCCAGTAGATCTCGATCGGATTGCTGACCTGGTTGGCCAGCAGGTGCTCAACCATGCTCTTGATCTGGGCAAAACCCGTGCTGGCTGCAGCAAAGATAAAACGCGTTTCCGGCTTCACGTCGGTCTGACTCAGATGCACCTTGCCCTTGGGCAGTTCAACATCGATTTCCGTACGGTTGCGCAGGGTCTGTAGAATCAGCGCGTTATATTCGCTGCCCGGCACCTCACGGATATGCAGCTCCAGATCCCGCCCCTGATCCGGAGCCGACGCGATGGAAAAGGAGGCTTTCTTGCCATCCGCCAGGCAGATATCCAGGTACTGGCCGGCATGATAATGCATGTTGCCGGGATCACCGGCCTTCAGCCTCAGGCGCACACGGAAGACGTCGTGATTGAGGGCTTCAAAGCCGGTGATGTCGCAATGTTTCTTTTCTACGGAGAACACGTATTCACTCCCTGCCGGACGGCATCGGCATCCGGTCGTTGGGTTTAACAGATATCCAGTTGATCCCAGATCTCATCGATCCGCGATTTCACCGCCGGATCCATCTTGATCGGCTCGCCCCACTCGCGGGTGGTTTCGCCCTCCCACTTGTTGGTGGCATCCAGTCCCATTTTCGAGCCCAGACCCGAGACCGGCGAGGCAAAGTCGAGATAGTCGATCGGCGTATTGTCGATCATCACCGTATCCCGCTGCGGGTCCATACGGGTGGTGATTGCCCAGATGACGTCATTCCAGTCACGGGCGTTGACGTCGTCGTCGCAGACAATGACGAACTTGGTGTACATGAACTGGCGCAGGAAAGACCAGACGCCCAGCATGATCCGTTTGGCATGACCCGGATACTGCTTCTTGATGGTCACCACCGCCATGCGGTAGGAGCAGCCCTCCGGCGGCAGATAGAAATCGACGATCTCGGGGAACTGCTTCTGCAGGATCGGCACGAACACTTCGTTCAGCGCCACACCGAGGATGGCCGGTTCATCCGGCGGCCGACCGGTATAGGTGCTGTGATAAATGGCGTCCCTGCGACGGGTGATGCGTTCAACGGTAAACACCGGGAAGCGATCCACCTCGTTGTAGTAGCCGGTGTGGTCACCGAACGGGCCTTCGTCCGCCATCTCCTCGGGGTCGATATAGCCTTCCAGAATGATCTCGGCACTGGCCGGCACCTGCAGATCACTGCCGATGCACTTGACCACTTCGGTCTTGCCGCCACGCAGCAAACCGGCAAAGGCATATTCGGACAGGGTATCCGGCACCGGCGTCACGGCACCCAGAATGGTCGCCGGATCGGCACCCAGCGCCACTGCCACCGGAAAACGCTCACCGGGGTGTGCCTGTTTCCACTCGCGGAAATCCAGTGCGCCGCCACGGTGGGCCAACCAGCGCATGATCAGCTTGTTGCGGCCGATCAGCTGCTGACGGTAGATGCCCAGATTCTGTCGCGGCTTGTCCGGCCCGCGGGTAATCACCAGCGGCCAGGTGACCAGTGGACCGGCATCACCGGGCCAACAGGTCTGGATTGGAATACGGTAAAGGTCGACCTCATCGCCCTCAATGACCATCTCCTGACAGGGCGCCTTGCGTACCTGCTTCGGTCCCATGTGCAGCACCTGACGGTACAGCGGCAACTTGTCCCAGGCATCCTTCATGCCGCGCGGCGGTTCAGGCTCCTTAAGCTGAGCCAGCGTCTTGCCCACCTCACGCAGCGCCGCCACCGACTCCTCGCCCATGCCCAGCGCCACCCGCTCGGGAGTACCGAACAGATTGCCCAGCACCGGCATGTCATAGCCCTTGGGGCTCTCGAACAGCAGTGCCGGACCACCGGCCCTGAGGGTGCGGTCACAGATTTCGGTCATTTCCAGCACCGGGTCCACCGGCGTGCTGATCCGTTTCAGCTCGCCGCGTTTCTCCAGCATGTTGATGAAGTCACGCAGGTCCTTGTATTTGGGTGTCGACATGGGATCGCCTGTCCAAAGAAAACGACTGGGTACATGGCCGCTCCTGTGCATCCCTGCACTCGCGGCATTGCGTACATCCTGTACATAGCCGCTTATGCGCATCCCTGCGCCCACGGCATACCGTACGTCCTGTACATAAAAAAAGGGTAAGTTATTAGCTTACCCCGTTTTGGTCGCCTTGGTTCACCGCAGGCGGTGAAATCGGCTTATTTGCGCTTCATCGACAGGAAGAACTCGTCGTTGGTCTTGAAGTCCTTCAGCTTGTCGATGACAAACTCGGTGGCCGCAGAGTCGTCCATCGGATCCAGCAGCTTGCGCAAAATCCACATCCGCTGCAGCTCTTCTTCGCTGGTCAGCAGATCCTCGCGGCGGGTGCCGGAGCGGCGGATATTGATCGCCGGGAACACACGCTTTTCGGCGATCTTGCGATCCAGGTGCACTTCGGAGTTACCGGTACCCTTGAATTCCTCGAAGATAACCTCGTCCATCTTGGAGCCGGTATCCACCAGCGCGGTGGCGATGATGGTCAGGCTGCCGCCCTCTTCGATGTTACGGGCCGCACCGAAGAAACGCTTGGGACGTTCCAGCGCATGGGCATCGACACCGCCGGTCAGCACCTTGCCGGAGGACGGCACCACAGTGTTGTAGGCACGGGCCAGACGGGTGATGGAGTCGAGCAGAATCACCACGTCCTTCTTGTGCTCGGTCAGACGCTTGGCCTTTTCCAGCACCATCTCGGCGACCTGGACGTGACGTGACGGCGGCTCGTCGAAGGTAGACGCCACCACTTCGCCGCGCACGGTGCGCTGCATGTCGGTCACTTCCTCCGGGCGCTCATCGATCAGCAGAACGATCAGGTAGCACTCGGGGTTGTTGCGGGTGATGCTGTTGGCGATGTTCTGCAGCATCAGTGTCTTACCGGCCTTCGGCGGGGAGACGATCAGCGCACGCTGGCCCTTGCCCATTGGGCAGACCAGGTCGATGACACGGGCCGTCAGGTCTTCGGTGCTGCCGTTGCCGATCTCCATGCGCAAACGCTGTTGCGCAAACAGCGGCGTCAGGTTTTCGAACAGGATTTTGTTCTTGGCGTTTTCCGGACGGTCATAGTTGATCTCGTTGACCTTCAGCAACGCGAAGTAGCGCTCGCCATCCTTCGGCGGACGGATCTTGCCGGCGATGGTGTCACCGGTGCGCAGGTTGAAACGGCGGATCTGACTGGGCGATACATAGATGTCGTCAGGACCGGCAAGGTAGGAAGAGTCGGCTGAGCGCAGGAAGCCGAAGCCGTCCTGCAGGATCTCCAGCACACCGTCACCATAGATGTCCTCACCGCTTTTGGCGTGTTTCTTCAAAATGGCGAAGATCACATCCTGTTTGCGGGAGCGGGCCATGTTTTCGAGGCCCATTTCGGTGGCGATATCCAGAAGTTCCGGAACGCTTTTTAGTTTGAGTTCGGTAAGATTCATAGTTTTCAGGAAGCAGCACAGAGTCGGCTGGTTACGGATGGAAACCGGACGGTTAGTCGGAAGAATAAAAGATTACAGGTGTTACGTGTGACACCCGAGCTATGGACCGCCGGGCTGATAAGTGGGTCAACTATAAAAGGTAAAGCGGGTGCTGTCCAGCAGAAGCGGCGGAAAAACGCAATCATCTCGGGCTGCGCTTTTCCGCGATGGACGGTCAAAGATTGGCGTCGATGAATGCCGCCAGCTGAGACTTGGACAGGGCGCCGACCTTGGTGGCTTCCACATTACCGCCTTTGAACAGCATCAGGGTCGGGATGCCACGAATACCGAATTTGGGCGGCGTTTCGTTGTTTTCGTCGATGTTCAGCTTGCAGACCTTCAGCTTGCCCGCATACTCCTTGGCAATCTCTTCCAGAACCGGGGCGATCATTTTGCAAGGTCCGCACCACTCGGCCCAGTAGTCTACCAGTACAGCGCCGTCCGCCTTGAGGACATCTTCTTCAAAGGAGGCGTCAGTTACATTGACGATATTTTCACTCATGGATAGATTCTCCAGTGCACCAGGTGCGTTAGAAACGATGCTTTTGATGATAACATCTGCTACAGATTCCCGCCATATTCACACCTGCCACGTCCATGCACTGACCCTTGTCATTAAAATAAGGTAGCGCGTCAGGCGGTATAACCGGTATTTTTGACCGCTGGTACGCGTTTGATACAGAGGACAACGTTTAATGCACACTCAGGATCCATTGCAGGCCGCCACATCCGAGCCGTCCCTGCTGGCCGCCATCGACCTGGGGTCGAACAGCTTTCATATCATCGTATCCCAATTGTTTGCCGGTGAACTCAAGCCACTGGATGTGCTGTCGGAAAAGGTACAGCTGGCGGCAGGACTCGATGCCGACGACTGCCTGACCGAAGACGCCATGAACCGGGGTCTGGAATGCCTGAGTCGTTTTGCCCAGCGTGTCAGCGAACTGCCGCGCCAGTCGATCCGCGTGGTCGGCACCAATGCCCTGCGTCAGGCACGCAACAGCGATGCCTTCATCGAGCGCGCCCAGGCGCTGCTCGGCACCCAGGTGGAGGTGATTGCCGGCCGCGAAGAAGCACGCCTGATTTACCTCGGCGTTGCGCACACGCTGGCGGATGATACCGGCCGCCGCCTGGTAGTGGATATCGGCGGCGGCAGTACCGAGTTTATCATCGGTGAGCGTTTTGAGCCCAAAATCTGCGAGAGTCTGCACATGGGCTGTGTCAGCTACACCGATCTCTTTTTTGCCGACGGTCGCATCACCGCTGACGCCATGAAGGCGGCCCGTACAGCGGCGCTGCAGGAACTGCTGTCGATTCGCCGCAGCTACCGTCGCCTGGGCTGGAACAGCAGCGTTGGTGCCTCGGGAACGGTCAAGGCCGCCCATCAGGCCTGTCTCTCGCTCGGCTTCAGCAACGATCAGA
>ERZ1673961.812-NODE-812-length-9950-cov-3.578171_pt1 | contig 9950 bp, 11 predicted proteins | sample MGYA00580189_ERZ1673961 | MGnify/ENA primary metagenome ERZ1673961 (study PRJEB41334, sample SAMN05608105) | rock metagenome | biome: terrestrial subsurface; feature: shale formation; material: shale | place: USA: Pennsylvania ... | reverse complement strand
GAAATTACTAAAGTAATTAAAATCTTCAGAATATGAGTTCTTAATCATATCAATATAGTCAATATCAGTATCAACTACAATAATCAAGGGAATTGGACTCATTAAATCTTTATGGTGCTTTATAATTCTTGATATATTATTAAATAAAATATTCCAATACTTATTGAATTCTTTAGTGTACGCTCTATAACAATTAAACCCCAATTCTTTAGCAAAAGATTCTCTTGCGTGACCTAGTTTTTTAAAATGACCATTGTCATAATTTCTTTTTGAGATTAATTTAAATTTTCTAAAGTTAGTGGGATTTTGAATCTTCTTTCAAATTCATTAAATTGTTTTGTTTGTTCTTTTTCCATAAATATATCTCCTTAATATGGATTAATGACTTTTAAGTTAAACCTACTTCCGTTCGTTAGCAGCAAAAGTCATATAACCATAAGGCGACAATTACTGTAGATTAAATTCAGTTTTAGCCATACCTTTAAAAGGTGAACGGGGGTGGTACTGAAAAACCAAGTAAATTATAGTAATTTTTTAAATAAAAGTCAATTAAATTTATAATAAATTTATAATAAAATAATTATTAATTTAGATTATTTTAAACTATGCCCTGCTTTTAATTATTGTATTGATTATTTTGTATGATATAATAGAAACATGGAAAAAAAAGTTAGCATATATTTTAACTCATTTGTAAAGTCAGCTTTAGAGAGAGAAACACTATATTACAAGTCATTAATTATTGATGGACCACGATCTACAATTAATAAAAATATTGAATTTATTTTAGATCAGTTTGTGGAAAAATACACAGACAACATTCCAGGTATTGAAGAATTAATTTATTTAGCACTTAATAAAAACATGAGTGAAATAAGTAAAGAAGATTTTAAAAGACAATACGACCATGATTTGTCTGCATATCCAATAGTAATGAAAGAAGAAGTAATAAATAAAGTTGAAGAACTAAGAAATAAAATTAATAATGAGTTAGGAATTAAGTTCAATAAGATTTACTTTTTTAACTTTATCATATTAAATTACTATATGGAAAATAAATCAGATATTCTAAAACGAGAATTAGAGTTTTGGAATCAAAACTACTTTATAAATGGAAATAAAGAGTAGATGAATTATGCATCTACTTCTTTATATTTAAACTTATATCTAGCTCTAGTTATTGCAACATAAAATAAATTTATCTCTTGAACAATAGAAGATGCAACTATGTCATTTTCTCTATTTTTAATTAACAATTCTTTTGGATTATTAATTTTAGCTTCTTTTAATTTTCTAGGTATATCTGGGAAATCATCTAATAATGTAACTTCATCCCATTCAAGACCTTTACTTGTGTGAGCAGTTGTTAATACATACTTTATATGTTCTTTTGATTTGAAGTTTTCTTCTGCTTGTTTTAGAAAAATATAAAGAGCTTTTCCATATCGTTTCTGCATTTTATACGCAGTTTGTAATTCATTGTCTTTTGTTTCATCAATATACTCTTTAATTTGTTCAATTGACTGAAATTTACTTAAATACATAAAGTTTTTTTTGGAAACTTTCTTTTCTAATCTGAACTCAAGAATTGCAAGTGCAGCTTCAAATAAATCTTTAGGATCTTTAACTGTAATAAACTTTTTTTCTTCTCTTATTAAATTAGCAATTAATGCAATCATAGAAGAGTTATTTCTGCTTATAAAAGCCGATAAACCATCTTTCTTACCATCGTCTTTAGCTAAAGAGCGAATAGGTACTTTTTCTAATTTATACGACTTTAAAATCTTATTAGCAAAATTTGCAATTTTTGGTATATATCTAAAAGTACTTGACAGATAAAAAAGTTTATCTGCATATCGCATAGCATTTAAAGTACCTCTAAATGCATATATAGATTGATGTTCATCTCCAACATAAATATTCTTTGTTGGGAGTTGAGTTACTATACTCATAGTTACTGCATTGCTATCTTGAGCTTCATCTAATTCAAGTAAATCAAATTCTGTAATTTTTTCAGCGAATCTATTTACTTCAAAATATTTCAAATAAAAATCAAATGTAGGTGGTATTTTATTCTCTTCAAATAAGTTCCATAGTTTATTAGCATATTTACAACCAAGTTCTAGGTAAGCTTCATTCATAGAAATTACATCTTTATTGGTTTGAGATTTAGCTGCTTTTTTTATATTATCTGGAGTAATTGATTGTAATGAAGATTGACAATATACTTTCATAATCTCATTAATACATTTACCCAATTGATAGTCTCCTTGATCATCAACTTCTAAAATGTGAATTAATTCAATATCTTTAAAATTTGAAGTACAGTTTTCAAAATCAAAATTCACACCAAATTTTTTTAAGTACTCTTTTGCAAAGCCATGAACTGTAAACCACTTAGTATTTCTTTTTGGGAAAGATTTTTTATTTTCTTTATATATAGAATTACCAAATGCTAATCCTAATATTTTTTTATCTTTAAATTTATATGCAATATATTTAAGTACAAAACTTTTACCGCACCCTGCAAAAGCTTTTATAGCCATAGAATTGTATTTATTAGAAGAATCAAATAACACTTCTACAAAATCGACAATATCTTGCTGCTCTTTTGTTAATACTACCTCATTTATATTCATTCAACCCACTTATGTTAATTGTTCTAAATCTTGAGTGGTATTTTCTGCGTTAAGTAATTCTCTTAAATCTTTAGATGCACTTGAAGTGTCATTTTGAGAAATAAATTCATTTAATAAATCAGAGGTTGGAAGTTGAAGTTCTATCCATTTTTTAGAAAATGATAATTCAGCTTCATTTTTATCAAGTGGAGTATCTTTTAATATAGATAAGTCATAAGGTTCTAAAGGAAAACCAAACTCTTTCATTCCAATATCATGTCCTAATTGAAGCCAGTACTCTTTATTAGGCATATATTTTAATGCTTCAGTAATCATCATTCTTTTATCTGCTAAGTGAACCTCATAAGGCATTTCTTTTTGTAACCCTAATGTTTCAGCAAAAGTTGCTAAAGCTTTATTTTCTGCAACTTTATATTCAGGAAGTGCTTTTTTAAATGGAGTTGCTAAATCATGGGTATATGCTTCAAAAATCTCATGAAACATTGCCCATTGAGCTAATTCTTGATTATCTGGAAATAAATTAGCCATATTTATAGAATGTTCTGCAACACTTAAATCAGTTTGTTTCCAGAATCTAAGTTCTCTTGATAATGAATGTGCAAAAAGTTCAGGTCTAAAATCTTTAATCGAAAGATTAAAAGGATTAATAAAATCTCCATATTTAGTTTGAAGATTACAATTTTTCATAATCTCTTCAATATCTGAATGAGTGTTTTCCCTACCTCTTATTTTAAGACTAATATCTTCTAATAAATCAGCACTAAGTGTTTTAAGTCTTGATAAAACTTCTTTAAACTTACCTGGAAGAGATATATTTTTAGATAAAGAAATAGTTTCATTAATTCTATTATCTAAATGTTTGATTTTTTCTAATTCATTACTCATAATTATCCTTTACAACTTGCTAAACAAGTTCTCTTGAATCTGTTTGAAAAACATCTTGATGAAGATTTAAATTAATTCTGCTGCTTAATTTAATACCATCTCTTAATAAATCATTTATATCTTTTTTATTTTCAACTTCATTATCTGTATAATTAAAGTTTGCAACTCTTGTAATAGCAGTACCAAAGTGTAATCTTTGCATAGCTTTAGCATTGGCCATATCACCTTGTCTTAGAATAAACATTCCAGAGTATCTTCCTTTATGCTCATTAATATAGTTAATTGCTTTATCTACATTTGTTGTACCGTTTAAAATAATTACAACACTATTATCCCAAGCTTTTTTACATTCAGTATCATTATAGAAAGCAACTGCATCCCATTGAGATTCAACAACAATAAAATCAACATCTGATTGTTTTAAATTATCTTTATTTAATATAGTAAGATTTTTATTCCCAAATGAACGAGGTTGTCCAGTTTTTTCGCCAATATAATATTTACCATCAGCTCCATTAGATTCATTGATAAATCCAACCATTTTATAAGTACCTGTATAACCATTATCATAAGAATGTTTACCAGTAAAAAGTTTTAAATCTGATGGTATATTAGTAAAACCTCTTACTTCTTTTAGATATTTAAGTGCATCTAAATCAGTTGTTACATCTTCAGAACAAAAAACATAAGAGTTTAAATCTTTAATTTCTTCAGTATCATTTTTTTGTTCTTTTAGCTTATACTCTTCTTTTTTTTCAATATCTAATTTTTTTGTGTATCTAAACTCTTTTAATTCTTTTTCATTCATATTTAGTAATTGTTCATATTCACTATTATCTATATGTTCTTTAAACTCATTTAAAATTCCACTAAGATATGAGTTTTTGTTATGGTTTTTTTTGAATTGGTCTTTTATAAAATCGTAATTAGTCGATATATTATATTTTTCAGCAATTAAATCAACTGCTTCAGGAAATGAAACATTATTTGCTTCTTGTACAATTTTAAACATATTGGCACTATATCCACAAGTATGACAATGACAAACACCTTTTGATGGAGAAATTGACATTGATGGATCATTATCTTGATGTTCAGGTGAAAGACAACTTGCTTTTAAACTAGAACCAGACTTAACAATTTCAGTATTTGTAAAATCAATAATTACATCATCTATATTTACTAATGTATTTATATCATCAATAACTCTTTTTCTTTCATCATAAATAGCTTGATTCAATTCAGTATAGTCATTTTTTGCAGAAGTATTAATAAACCTCTCTTTTTTTTCATCTTCTTGTTTAGCTAGTTCTTGCAAAAAATTAGGTTCTAATTCCATTTTTAAATTAATATCTTTAATAATATTATTTAATCCAGTTATCTTTTTTAATACATCTTCAGAAGAATTTCCCCAAACATAATTTTTTCTAAAATCTGCTGTATTTATCCCTTTATAAATTCCATCAAAACAATTATCACTTACTTCAAGTCCAAAACTCTTAAATAAAGCACTTTCAATAAGTACAATATTTGTTCTAAGACTATTTGCAAGTTTTTTATTATTAAGTACTTCATTGTATTTGTTTTGATTACCAATTATCCTTGCAGTTGTAATTGATCTAATTAAACTACTAAGTTTTTTTCTAGGATCATTGTGTTCTGGAAAGAAAATAGTATTATTTTGAAAATCTAAAGATATTTTATTATTCTCATGATTTCTAATTTTAAGACCTGTATTTTTTTCATAAGAAGCAATACATTGTTTTATAAAAGCATCATTAACACTAAAATTCTTTAAATTATAGGCTCTACTTAATCTTCGTGGTAATGTAGTAGAAGAAATATCAAAAAAGATTTCTTCCTTTTCTTTGTTAAGATAAGGAGAATACTCTGGTAATGTTAAAGCGAACTCTTTTAATTTCTTTTCAACTTTAAAACCTTTTGATTCAATATCACTCAATCTTGTAATATCTATTGGCTCATATTTACCTAAATCACAATGCCCAAATAATTTTATACAAGATGGTGTATCAAGATTAGGAAAAATAGCTTTTATACTTAAGATTTTTTCAACAGAAGAGAATGAGTTTTGACCTTTTTTTACCCTAAATGGGAAAATAGCATTAATATCTTGCAATGTTTTTATATCAAAATTATCCAAGTTAAGCCTTTATAAATTATTATATAGATTATAATAAGTTTATAATAAAAAAAATCTTAATCAAAAAAGATTAAGATACTTTTTGACATTTTTGACATTCAATATAAAATGTAGATTCATCTTTATTGCATATTACGCATTTATTAACTAAATCTGTATCTCTAAATTCTCTTTTTGTTGAAAGTCTTTGATTAGCTACATATGATACATTAACAGTTGAATCATATTGTAGCTCTTTTAAAATAGATTGTGGAGTGTGTGGGTTCTTTGCAATAACTCTTCTTACATTAGAGTAAGGAGATACTGATAACTCTAAGATTTTTTCTTGCTCTCTTGTGTTTTTTGCAATTTCGATTAATTCTTGTTCATTCATATCAGTACCTCTACAAATTATTTTTGTTGTTCAAAATATTTTTCAATCTCTTTATCAGTATATTTCCCCTCTAATTCTTCAAGAGTTTCATATCCTGTTAAATACCATGCAACAATTGTTTCATTTCCAAATTGAATAGTTTCATTGTTGTCAAATTTTTCTTTACCATAAACTGCTTTAATGAAGTTTAGTTTTTTAGGTTGTTTCATTCTTTTTGTCATATTTATCCTTGTGTCAATGTTTGTGTTGCAGCAGCTTCAGACTGCATTAATGTTTTTAAACTACTTGTTGCATCATCCAATGAAAGACCATTTGTTTTGTGTTCTTCTAAAATAGTCTTAATAGAACTATCAAGATCAAGAGAATTGTTTTCATCTAATTTTGACAGTAAATTTTCTACTGTTGAAGAAGTACTGTTTTTAATTCTAAAAGCAGATTTATCCCAACTCATTTCAAGATTAGCATCATCCCTAATTAATGTTTTAAATGCTCTTAATAATGATTTATCTTCTTTTAGCTTTTCATTACTAACAAGAACATCATTTCCATCTTGAGTTATTTTAAAATCTGTTTGTATTGATGGAGCTGTTTGGTTTAATGCATATGTTAAATCTTTTGTATCTAGCATAAATGCTTTACCTTTTAAATAACCATCTCCATTTGGATTGAAAACAATATCTAAATTCCAATCACTTAACGGACTTAATGTAAATGCACCTGTTGAAGGAATAATTTTTAATAATTTATCCCCTACTTCAGCATTAATTGTGTTTGTAGTTAAACACTTAATTGCTCTTGTTGAATTTGCAAAATGTTTTGCTGCATCATCAAGAGAAAGTTTTTTGATTTTTGAAGTATCAGAATTTAAGGCTTTATTTTCTTCAAGTAACTTTTTTACTTCTTTGTAGAATACATTCTGTTTTAATTTTTCATCTGCATTTGGTACAGTCCACGAATTTGACTGATTATCAAACTTTCCACCAAATGATTTAATATATTTATGAGCTTCTTTATCTTCTTTTGATAAGCCAGATACAATTAAATCTTTAGTTTCTTGATTTGTAATAACTCTTAACGAATTATTTTTAGTTTGTTCTTCTTTCTTTTCTACTGTTTGTGAAGTAGTTTTTCCAGTAGATTTAAACTCAATGCCACCATATTTTTCAATTTGGTTTTTACCTAAAACTGATTCCACAAATAGTAAAGGATTTTGAGCATCACCTGGAATTTTCAAATCACCTTTTTGTGTAACAGTACAACCTGCATCCATTAACTTTTTATGCCAACTTGAATTTTCTTTTATCCCACCAATATAAGTATTACCTTTTGATGTTGTTAAAGAAAAAGCGAATTTACTATTTTCATCCATGATTTATCCTTTATTATAGTATTAAATAGAATTTTAATAGATTTATAATAAAATATATCTTAAATGAAAAAACAAGGAAGGTAAGTAATTGAAAAAATAATATAGAAGAGAAACACCATCCTTTTCTATATTATTAAAAGAAATTTTTAATCCAAAAAAGATAAATCCTAATACAATAGATAAACTGAATAACATAGGAACAAAGTATTTATTAGTCATGTTTTTGTAATTCTTTAATACTTAACATATTTTTTATTTGTTCATTTCGAGGAAATTGATTAAATAGTGAATTTATTCTATCTGTAATATTTTTTGCTTCTTCATACATTTCATCACTAAAACGATGTTCACAAAATATAATGTAAAGATATTTATAAAGATAATCTTCCAATTCTTTAAATGTACTTGCATCTATTGGTTCATATCTAAAATCTCTATTATATAAACTGTACATTCTCAATGTTCTTATGAATTCTTGTGTTTTTAATGTGAATATAGGATTACCAAGTAATGAATAATTTTCAAGACCATCAGTAAATGCAAAGAATAATATATTTAATTGTTCAATTTCTTTCATATCAGTTAAATTCCTCTCATTAAGTTTAAGAGTAATAGTATTTATTTTAGACTCTAAATTAATATATTCTTTTTTTGTATATCCACCTAAAAGTTTAATAAAAAAATCTTTCATTAAGCAACCTTATCTTTATTAACTAAGATTGCACTTTTTACTAAATGTATATTATTTTTATTGAAATTAGTTTTACACCATTGAAGTTGATTCTCTTTTGTGAACTCTAAAAAACATTCTTTCTTATTTTCACATAGTTTAGTTCTTCCAAAAGAAGATGCAAATAAAATAGCAACTTCTTCTATATCTTTAATAACAATTTGTATCTCATCTAAAGCAGTAGTAAATACTAACATGCAATATAATCCTTTTTATATAAATTTAAATTCTCAATTGGTAAAGCTTTATCAAAATAATAGCCTTGCGAGAAGTGAACTCCTAGTTCATTTAATTTGTCTAAAATCTCTTTATTTTCTACAAATTCCCCTATTAATTTAATAGGAGTATCTTTTATCAAAAGTAAAAGTGATTTAACAATATTTTGATGTTTTTTATTGTGGACAATATCTTTAATAAAAGAACCATCAATCTTTAAGTAATCAAAGTCGAACATTGAAAAATACTCAAAGTTTGAATATCCAGTTCCAAAATCATCAATTGATATTTTAGATCTATAACTTTTTATATTTGCTAAGAATTGATGAAAATTGTCAATATTACAAATTTCAACTGTTTCAATTAGTTCAAATGTGATGTTTTCTGGATATTTACAAGAGCATAATAAATTATAAATCTTGTTTGTGGTTTTAATATTATTAATGTCATCCATAGTAATATTAATTGAAACAGAAATACCATAAGCATTAACATCAGCAAATATTTTTTCAATAATTAATGATGTAAGAATATTATATGTTTTTGATTTTAAAGCTAATTCCATAAAATCATAAGGTAGCAGTATTTCATTTTTATAATTCAATCTCATAAGAGCTTCATATTTATAAATCTCTCCACTTTTATTATCTACTATTGGTTGATAGTATGGAATAACTGAATTATTACTAATACAGTACTTTATTTTATTGATAATATTCAAACAGTACTCTTTTTTACTTTTTGATTCAGTAAGATACTTATTATATTTAAGAAAATTCTTTTTATTAAGTTTTGCATATTTTAGTGTTTCATTGGCATGTTTTAAAACAATACCAGGTTTATCTAATGCAAAGGCTCCTGTTGAGCCTAATCTTACTTCATGATTATTAATCATAAATGAACTATTAAAGTAAGAGTTTATAACTTTTTCTATTAATGAAACTTCTTTGTTATAATCTTCAATTTTATTTGAAATTAAAGCAAATTCATCATCTCTAAGTCTATATACTTTAAAGTTTGTAAATGTATTTGATAAGAAAAGAGATACATCTTTTAAAATATTATCTCCTACTATTCCACCATAAACATCATTAATTGAAGAAAAATCATCAAGATTAAGTAAACAGATAAAAATTGAAGAATCTTTATCTGTTTTCTTTAAATAATCAATTAAAGAGTTTCTATTGGGTAAATTTGTTAATGAACACATGGAGCTTTTATGTAAAATCTTATCAATGTGTATTAAACAAATATAAATTTCAGATTCTATTTTCTCTTTACTTACATAAAAATAGTTTGGGATACTTGCTTTGTCACGCAAAGAGATAACTTTATCACTATCTGAATCAATTATAAGATTTAAACAAGAATCAATAGAATAAGATTGTGAGAAAGCATTTGAGCTATCTACTAATCTTAAATTACTATCTAAAACAAAGAAAAAAATATTTTTTAGTGTATTTATCATGATAATCTCATTTTGTTAATTTGAAATTAAATTATAATAAGTTTATAATAAAATAAAACTTAATATAAAAATTGAAACAAGAAAGCATTAATAGAATATTTATTATAAT
>ERZ1673961.810-NODE-810-length-9953-cov-85.912204_pt1 | contig 9953 bp, 10 predicted proteins | sample MGYA00580189_ERZ1673961 | MGnify/ENA primary metagenome ERZ1673961 (study PRJEB41334, sample SAMN05608105) | rock metagenome | biome: terrestrial subsurface; feature: shale formation; material: shale | place: USA: Pennsylvania ... | reverse complement strand
CTTCCGACTGGTCTTCCATTGCGAGAGAATTTGAAGAACTTTATTCAAGGAGAAAAGCAAATGGTGATCTCGAAAGAGATTAGTGCATCTTCTGACGGCGATCAATGGTAGTCCATCGACTGGAAATCCGTTGAAGTACACGTATTGAAGCTTCAAATGCGTATCGCAAAAGCAACTAGAGAAAAGAAATACGGTAAGGTGAAGTCTTTACAGTGGCTCTTGACTCATTCTCGCTCAGCCAAGCTTCTCGCGGTTAAGCGAGTCTCTCAGAATAAAGGCAGTAAAACGCCTGGAATAGACGGTGTCATCTGGAACACAGATGCACGCCGTATGAAAGCAGTCGATCAACTGAGTCGCAAGGCTTACTCCGCAAAACCACTCAAACGTATCTATATTCCCAAAAAGAACGGTAAGCTCAGGCCACTGGGTATTCCATGCATGATTGATAGAGCGCAACAAGCCCTCCACCTTCTTGCATTAGAGCCTGTGTCCGAAACGTTTGCCGACCTCAATAGCTATGGTTTTAGACCAAATCGCAGCACGGCTGACGCTGTCAGTCAGTGCTTCAAATGTTTAGCTCTAAAGCAATCCGCGAAATGGGTTCTTGAGGGAGATATTAAGGCTTGCTTCGACAAAATCGGGCATAAATGGCTGATGGACAATATCATTGTAGATAAACGAATGTTAGAGCAATGGTTAAAATCTGGCTATGTAGATAAGGGGCTGTTCTACGATACCGAAGAAGGTACACCTCAAGGTGGAATAATATCTCCAACCTTGATGCTAATGACTCTCGCGGGAATAGAGCAACAAATAAAATCTACAGCTCTGAAAATGGGTGCTAGGGCCAACTTTATCGGTTATGCGGATGATTTTGTGGTCACCTGCTCTTCAAAGGAAGTGCTAGTGAACGATATCAAACCGTTGATTGCTGGCTTTTTGGCAGAAAGAGGGTTAACCCTCTCCGAAGAAAAAACGAAGGTCACTCATATTGATGATGGCTTTGACTTTCTGGGTTTCAATCACAGGAAGTACAAAGGGAAATTGCTCATTAAACCGAGCAAATCCAATACGCTGTTATTCCTTAGAAATCTACGTGAAGTTATTAAAAAGCACGCAACCATCCCTGTTAACGATCTTATCAAGTTGATAAATCCGAAACTTAGGGGATGGGCGAATTACTATCGCCACTGTGTTGCTAAACAAGTATTCGGGTATGTCGGCCATAAACTATTCCAAGCGTTATGGCACTGGGCAGTTAGACGTCATCCAACCAAGTCCAAAGACTGGGTTGTGCACAAGTATTTTCTCAATCGTAAAGGCCAGTGGCAATTTCACGGTTGGCAGAAAATCATGAACATGGACTGTCACTTCAATCTGTTCCAAATAGCGAAAGTGCCTATCGAAAGACACGTAAAAATTAGGAGTGCTGCGACCCCTTTTGACCCTCAATACCAAGAATATCTGGTGAAGAGAAAATCTAAAAGGCTAGCTCGTAACTCTTGGAAAGAGCCTGTCCCGACTGCGTTATAAGTTGCTGGGTATCAATGATGCCTTAGTGGAGGCTTGAGCCGTATGCAGTGAAAGTTGCACGTACGGTTCTTAGAGGGGCGGCACTTGGTAACAAGTGTCGTCTACTCGACAAAAACTTTCTTACGATAACGAGCTTTCTGTTTCGTGAGTCGGTCGCGACAGATCCAGCTTAGGGATAACTTCCGGGTATTGTGAGGTTTGGCTTGATGTTGAGCGTACTCTATAATAATAGGGGCAGTGTATTGGCTTAGAGTCGTCAACTTTAAAGAGTGAATCAAAACGTCCCAAATCGGTCCCATAGAAATCTGGTTGGGTTGTAAGATCTTGATAATTAATACTTTTTATCCTATCATGCCCAACATGTTCGAAACTTGGTACAAGATGGCTTCACTGATCCAATCTGGTCTGGATCTATCGCCAATCATCACGCACCACTACAAGATTGATGACTTCCAAGAAGGCTTCGATGTAATGCGCAGCGGTATGTCAGGCAAAGTTATTCTTGATTGGGAATAACTTATTCAAGTAAGAAATGCGCTCCTTTTTGGGGCGCATTTTTGTTTCATGAAGATTTTTGTTTCGGGAAGAAATGGTCGCCAATCTTTTCTAAACTTCTCGTATCGTTCTGCTACTTTTTTTAGATTTTTTCCACTCAACTTCACCCTACCTTCTAACTAATTGTCAATTCTGTATTTGGAATAAGATAATAACCATTTGTTTTTAGTGGTTATTTTTTAGCGTTACATGCTTAAAAATCGTCATTTTTAAGTTTAATGTTTTTATTTTCTGTTCGTCTTTATCCTTATCCTGCTTCTTTTTATTGTTTTACATTTTATATGCATTTGGTTTGTCATAATTGAGCTATAACTAATAAAAAGGTTACCGATATACAGTGGAATGTAAAAATGGAGCTTTATATGAAAAGATTTTATCTGATGATGCCTCTGCTCTTAACCTCATTTAGTTGGCAAGCGAATGGAGCGTCAGTGAGCGGTACGATTGATGTTTCAGTTAACCTTGTACAAGGTTGTGTGATTAATGGAAATAATGCGGTAGATGCAGCTTCTGGCGTTGGCTTTGGCTCACTTGCCTTTGGAGACGTGCCTGCAATCTTCAGTGAACAAGATGGTGTGGTAAATGGTGGTAGTGCGACAGGGAAAATTCACGAACATGCCCATGTTTAAAGAGTTCGTGGCGCATTGAGTTCTCAATTTTCGAACTTCACTAGTTGGCGCAATCACACAACAATCAATTGGCCGAAGATCGATTTGTAGATCATTTTCAGTGTTTTTTAATACCTCCATAGACAAATTGGAGGTCCAACAATGAGTAACCAGCACCCATTTATGCATTTCGATGTTATTCCAGATTACAGACAAAAAGGCAAAGTCGAGCACAAGTTAACTGATATCATTTTGTTAACAATTTGCGCGGTACTTTCTGGTCAAGACGACTGGAAAGCCATCAGTCTTTACGGTCAAGCTCGGCTGGATTTTTTGAAGCGATTTGGCGATTTTAGTCATGGTGTTCCGTCAACATCGACCATAGCCAGAACGATGGGAATGATAAGTGCGACTCGATTACAGAAGTGCTTTATTGAATGGATGAAAGATTGCTGTGAGTTGACCAAAGGAGAGGTGGTTGCCATCGACGGTAAAACGGTGAGGGGCTCTTACGATGACTCTCGCGGACTCGGTGCTATCCATATGGTCAACGCGTTTGCCACTGAAAATGGCGTGAGCCTCGGACAACAAAAAGTTTACCAGAAGTCGAATGAGATCACCGCCATTCCAAAGCTCCTTGAACTGCTTGATATATCAGGCTGCTTAGTTACGATTGATGCGATGGGCTGTCAAAAGAAAAATTGCACAAAAGATACTTGATAGTGACGCGGACTATCTTTTAGCAGTTAAAGGTAACCAAGGTCGTTTAGAGCAAGCGTTCGATAACTATTTTGACATGAGCATGTTTCAAAACCACGATGGTGACTCCTACAGCACGCAAGAGAAATCACGTGGTAGACAAGAAACTAGGCTTGCATTGACCAATAAAGATTTAAGTGTTTTAGGTGATATTGAGTTTGAATGGCCTGGTCTTAAAACCATGGGTATTGTGGTTTCAATAAGGCAAGAAGAGGAAGTAGCGAAAGAGTCAGAATTAGTGGTGAAATACTACATCAGCTCGAAGGATTTAAATGCTAAAGAATTGTTAAATGCAACGCGTTCACATTGGTTGGTGGAGTCGATGCATTGGAGCTTGGATACCACATTTGGTGAAGACTCGAGTCGTAAGCGCGCGGAAGAAAGTGCAGAGAATTTCGCAAGGATCAGACAAGCGTGTTTAAATATGCTCAAGAGTGAAACGACTCTGAAAGCGAGTGTGAAGCACAAAAGAGCGATGTGTGCCATGGATTCTGAGTACCTATTGAAGGTGCTAGCAAGCCTTTATTGATGGGGATGTTCATGATTTTTCCGTGGACGTATACCAGCTTGGGATCTTCCATTCCCGGTAACGACTTAGCTTCCCCAACGTCCAACGGCCCCCAATATTCTTTACCATGAGAGACTTTAGCCCAGCCGTAGTTCGCGCCTTTCTTGATTAGATTAATTTCATCGCCGCCGCGTGGTCCATGTTCAATAGACCACAGCTGTTTTGTTGCTTCGTCGTAAAACATACCTTGTGGGTTGCGGTGCCCGTAACTCCATATCTCAGGACGAGCTTCGGAAGGTTTGAATGGGTTGTCTTGCGGAACCGAACCATCAAGGTTAAGGCGCACAATACTACCAGCATGGGTTTGACTGTCTTGCCCATTATCACGTTCGCCACGGTCACCGATTGAGAAGTAAACTTTATCGTCTACAAATGAAATTCGACTGCCGTAGTGGCGACCCGTGTCGGTGATGGCATCAGCAACAAAGAGATCGTTCCAACCCACAAGTTGATTGTTTTGCAATTGCGCCGTCGCTAACGCCACCGTATTGCCTTTACTTGTGCGCTTGCTGTAGGTAAAGAAGAGTTGCGGGTTTTGCGTATCGGCATTCGGTGCGAGCGCAACATCCAATAAGCCGGCTTGTCCAATGGTGTTCACATCGGGGACGTTAAACAGCTTTTGAGGTTTGCCTGTGGTGATATCCAGCAACGAAACCGTACCGTTCTTTTGATTGACGATAACGCGTTGATTATCTAAGAACTCGATCCCCCAAGGGATCTGAAATCCACTCGCCACTTCGTTGGCGCGGTATTCGGCAGTGTTGGCAGAAAAGGATAAACAAGCGAGTAGGGTAGCAGCAATCGTTCTCATGGTTCCTTCCAATATGAATCGTGTTAATACTTAAAAGCTAACACTAAAAGACTATGTTTGGCAGAGATTCACTTGTATATGAATGTAAAAAATCCCCGATACGAGATCGGGGATTGAATTAAGGCTAGAGAATTGTTTATGTAGCGAGATTACATCGCTTCTTCGAAGATCTTAGAGATTTCTTCGTGAGTTGCTTGTTTAGGGTTAGTGAAACCACAAGCGTCTTTCAGTGCGTTGTCTGCTAGTGTTGGGATGTCTTCTAGTTTCGCACCAAGCTCTTTAATACCTGCTGGGATACCCACATCTTTCGCTAGAGTAACGATAGCGTCGATTGCTGCCGCTGCACCTTCTTCAGCAGACATGCCTTCTACGTTTACGCCCATTGCTTTTGCTACGTCACGTAGACGCTCAGGACATACTTGCGCGTTGTAACGCTGTACGTGAGGTAGAAGAATCGCGTTACAAACACCGTGTGGAAGGTCGTAGAAACCACCTAGCTGGTGTGCCATTGCGTGTACGTAACCTAGAGAAGCGTTGTTGAACGCCATACCCGCCATGAACTGTGCGTATGCCATTTGTTCACGAGCTTCTAGATCTTCACCGTTTTTCACTGCTGTGCGTAGGTAAGCTTGGATAAGCTCAATCGCTTTGATTGCTACTGCATCAGTGATTGGTGTTGCCGCGATAGATACGTAAGCTTCAATCGCGTGAGTTAGGGCATCCATACCTGTTGCCGCAGTTAGCGAAGCAGGTTTAGCGAGCATTAGCTCTGGATCGTTTACCGAGATAAGCGGTGTTGTGTGCTTATCAACGATAGCCATCTTAATGTGACGCTCTTCGTCAGTGATGATGCAGAAACGCGTCATTTCAGATGCAGTACCCGCCGTCGTGTTGATCGCGATAAGTGGCATCATTGGTTTTGCAGATTGGTCTACGCCTTCGTAATCTGCGATTTTGCCGCCGTTAGAAGCAACAAGCGCGATACCTTTCGCACAGTCGTGTGGTGAACCGCCGCCTAGAGAGATAACGAAGTCACATTCGTTATCAGTAAGAAGTGCTAAGCCGTCGTTAACGTTGCTGATAGTTGGATTTGGTTGAGTGCCATCAAACACAACGGTTGCTACATCGCGCTCAGTGAGAAGGTCTTGAACTTGTTTGACTACACCGATTTGGTTAAGGATCTTATCCGTAACGATCAAACCTTTTTTAAAGCCTTGAGATTGGATGCTGTCTGCTGCGTCTTTTAAACAACCAGCGCCCATTAGGTTTACCGTAGGGATAAAAAATGCACTTGTCATATTGGATAGCTCCGTCGTTATTTTTAATAATCTTTCTTAATTTGCCATTTACTGTCGCACACTCGTTTCCAGATTGAAGTTGATCTGAAGCAAGTTTACCTATTTAGAGGTATTTGCAAGAGAAAAACTGTGACAGTGATCTTGTTGCACAGCGTATAGGTGCAACACAGATATAAAGTAGAACAAATATGAAACCAGTGACGCAATCGATTGGCAAAAATTGATATCTAATACGGATATATCTCTAAATTAGACTAAAGTATAAAAAATCCCCATTAATAACTTAACTATCAATGGGGATGGGAGGTAGGTTTATAAGTTATCTATCAATAATTAGGCAATTTCAATCAGCTTTGATACTAACTTTTCGATACCTGATGCCGCTTGAGAGATATTCTCTGCCAACATATAAGCTGGGGTTGATAGAACGAGGTGTGTTTCATCAAAAACGATATCCTCGACAGAGCAAGTGATGTGCTCGCCGCCCATTTGATTAAATGCTATCGAGATCGCTTCATCGTTGCCTACGGTGCCTTTCACGCCTTGATCATAAATCATCGGAATAATGACAGGTGAAATACACAGATAACCTGCTGGCTTTTTCGCATGAGCGAATGCGCGACATGCTTGAGCTACGTGTGTATTAATCGAGCACTCAGCCCCTGATACTGCGAAGTCAGTGAGGTTTTTAGCGGCACCAAAACCGCCAGGTAAGAGTAGGGCATCAAACTCATCTGGGTTTAATCTTGCAACATCATCAATATTGCCACGTGCAAGGCGTGCAGATTCCACCAACACATTTCGTGTTTCGTCCATCTCTTCGCCAGTTAGATGATTAATCACGTGTAATTGATCGATGTTAGGAGCAAAGCAATGCCATGATGCACCTTCTTTTTCAATGGCATGGAGTGCTAATACGGCTTCATGCAGTTCTGTGCCATCGTAAACACCTGAACCACTGAAGATAACTGCGACTTTTTTCATTTGAGAATTCCTTTAGTCTGAGGTTTCCGTTTGTTGCTCTGTTTCTTTTAGATGCTGAGTGCTCGAATCAGTTTCGGCGATTTCGCTATCGTCGTCTTCTTCATCATAGTAGCGCACAACAAAAGGTGTAAGCATAACACTCGAGGGCAGAAAATGTTTCATATCGACTCCAACTGCGTAATGGAGTGATTTTTATACTGATTTTTATAAAACAGTACGTTGAACCTGATCATTTTTGAGTTAAGCTGATGTTTCCTTTGGCATTCGTGAGTGGTAGGTCACATGAAATCAGTGCAATTTCGTTTCACACTTTATGGTTGTATCGCGATTTGATCTGTACCATTAAAACTGGGCACCGAATTAAGCGACTTTCCATACCTGTAGTTATTCATGAATCGCTAATTTAGAAAAGTCACTGGCAAACTTTTGTCCAGAGGCGTGCCAGCACGATCGCGGCTAGCACGTTTGATTGCAAATTTACGTTAGTTGTCAAACGACTCCGGTCATAATAAGTGCGGCTTGAAGAGCTTGAATCAACTGTGGTAAATGAATAGTTGTGATAAGGACATCACTTTCAATAGAGCTCCAAAGCAAGAAAGCTTAATTACTACAGCTTTTTGTACGAGCTATGATCTGGTTCTAATGAACTATTATTTTCTAGCTTTCACTCCCCCTTATTTGATAGGAAAATCATGGTCAACTCCAACCAAATTCTGCTGTTTGTCGATGTCGTACAGCAAGGCTCGTTTTCTAAAGCGGCAGCGCTGCACGAGATGGATAACTCCTCGCTCTCCAAACAGATCAAGCGTCTTGAGAGCGATCTGGGCGTGCAGCTACTGAATCGGTCTACGCGCTCATTTTCAATGACCTCAGCAGGTGAGGAGATATTCCGTTACGGACAAACTCTGCGCAATACCTTGCAAGAGATCCAACTCTCCGCAGATGCCTATCAGGAAAAACCCAAAGGGGTCTTGCGTATCACGTCACCCAGTTATTTTGGTCATCAATATTTACGGCCAGTGATCACCGAGTTTATGCGCTCCCACCCCGATGTGCAGATACACCATTCGTTGGACGACAGAAAATCTGACATTATCTCTGATCATTACGATCTCGCCTTTCGCTTGAGCAAATTGTCCGACTCAAGCTTGATCGCTAAAACTATCGCCAAATCTCACTTTATCCTAGTGGCTTCAAACCGCTTTGTTAAAGAGTATGGTTTGCCAGCCTCGCCGAAGGAACTTAACGCTCTGCCTGCGGTGATCTACAGCAATAATGATGTCACTTTGGATACTTTTACTATCAGTGAAACTGCCAATGGCGAGGATTATCAAGAGTATAAGATGCAAGGACGCTATCGGGTTAATGATGTGCGCACCCTGATTGAAGCGGTCAGAGATGGCATCGGTTATGCGCGTCTTGATGCCTCAAACCTGTCGCAACCGCTCTCTGAGCTTGGATTGGTACAACTGCTTCCCAAGCACAACATTGTCACGCAGGATAAGGCTATTTACGCCCTCTATCCGCACCGTAAACAAACTCGGCTGGTTCAAGCGTTTATAATCGCAGTAGAGGCATACATAGGCAACCCACCACGCTGGCTTGAGTATATCGAGGACAAAACTCCTCTAAATGAAGATTAAAAAACCACCCAAGCTGAATGACTCGGGTGGCTTAGTGATTCTACCTTGTTTTATTAATTACAGGGTAACTAGAACATCTTCTGCTGCAAGGCGAGATTTAGGTAAACCGTAGTTGTAGTCTTGGCCTTCAAGGTGGTAACCCATCGCTAGTGCAAACTCACATACGTAGCCATCAAGCTCTTTCTCGAAGATTTTGCCGATCATTTCAGGATCGACGCCCTCCATTGGAGTTGAAGCAATGCCAAGGCGTGCCAACACATGCAGAGTATTACCTAGAGCAATGTAGGTTTGCGCTTTAGTCCAGTGGCCATTAAAGCCAAGTTCATTGGTTTGTGCCTCAGCAAATCGGAATGCTCCGTTGAGCATGTTGTCATACATCTCTGCTGGTAAGTGACCTGAAGAGACTTCCACATCGACGACTTTGCGGTAATCATTTTTGGTAAACTTCGGGTTGTGCGCAAACAAAATGATGTGTGACGCTTCTTTCGCGTGTGGTTGATTAAACTGGTGCATGTTCGCGAAAGTATCGTGAAAACGTTGCTTCGCTTCATCGCTCTCAATCACGATGAACTTCCATGGCTGTGAGTTGATCGAAGATGCTGACAAACGGATCGCTTCTTTGATTACATCCATATCTTGTGGCGAAATGCGCTTACTTGCGTCGTATTTTTTCGCTGTGTAGCGACGATTCAAATCTTGGATGATTGGATGTGACATTTATAATTCCTTATTGCGTTACCGATGCGGTGCATATTACTTATAACGAGGTAACAGAAACAGAGCCATTTTGGCCAATCATTATGGATAAAATTGTCCATAATTTCTTTTGAGCAATCTATGCTCTGCACCACTAGTTCTGGACACCAAGTTAAGTTAATACAATCATTAACGAGCAAGGTGCACCATGACAAGCAATAAGAAACGCATTATCTATTCACCTGAATTTAATTTGAAGCTAGCAGAGAAAGGCGAGTAGTTGAGGCAGCAAGACAGCTTATGTGGACTTCCCGTTGTTAACAATCAAAGTCAATAATGATGTGATCTGCTTGAACAAGATTGGACGGCAAGTTAAGCGGCTTGCAATACCTGAACTTATTCATTGATTGCTAATGTTCGATTTTCCGTAAATGGTTTTTGTCCATTTCCGAGTTACGATACTGATTTTCAGTGTGTGATCACCAAGCGATTCTGTCG
>ERZ1673961.809-NODE-809-length-9955-cov-8.797778_pt1 | contig 9955 bp, 12 predicted proteins | sample MGYA00580189_ERZ1673961 | MGnify/ENA primary metagenome ERZ1673961 (study PRJEB41334, sample SAMN05608105) | rock metagenome | biome: terrestrial subsurface; feature: shale formation; material: shale | place: USA: Pennsylvania ... | reverse complement strand
AGCGAAAGCACCTGAAGCGGTTGTTGCTAAAGAGCGTGAGAAGCTTGAAGGCTATAAAGAGACACTGACTAAGCTAGAAGAGCAAAAAACCACAATTGCAGCTCTTTAATCGCTAAAGCAAAACAGAAGCCAAATGCTTCGATGCTAGAATCAAAAAGGTTGGTCATCAAGGCCAACCTTTTTTGTATCTTCCCTTCGCAACGCACGCATTGATAGCTTTCCCCTATTGAATTAATACTCACCACCCATTGGCGACAATGAGAATTATTATCGATAATAAACTCATCGAAACAAACACGATGAGTAATTATCATGAAAAAGACACTAACTTTCGCTGCATTACATTTTACTATCGCATTTAGTGTCGCTTACGTACTTACTGGCGATATCTTAATTGGTAGTTTAATTGCCATGATCGAGCCATCAGTAAACACGGTCGCTTTCTACTTTCATGAAAAAGCTTGGACAAGTGTTCCCGCTTTAAAAGCTCGTCAATTCATGACCAAGCTAAAAACCGCAAGTTTCGCAACAGTACACTTTAGCGTAGCGTTTACGGTGGTTTACTTGTTAACGGGTGATGCATTCATTGGTGGTGTCATGGCAATGTTAGAGCCATCTATAAACACGGTGGCGTACTATTTCCACGAGAAAGTTTGGTTACGTAAATCTGCAAACCAAACACCTTCATCTCACTTTGGTTTGCATCGACATGCCTAACCGCAATATATTGAGCCCTTAAGGGCTCATTTTTGTAGGCAAAGCATGGAACAAATAGCACACTTCACTCTCCGCTCTCTGACACCAGAAGATAACCCAAACATAGCAAGCGTCATTCGCCAGGTCTCAGCAGAGTATGGTCTAACCGCTGACAAAGGCTATGGCGTGGCAGACCCAACACTAGATGACATGTATTCTGTCTACAACCAACAAGGCGCAGCGTATTGGGTGATTGAGCACAATGGCGTGATCGTTGGTGGTGGAGGTTTTGCGCCACTGGCAGGAGAACCTAACGTGTGCGAGCTACAAAAGATGTACTTCTTGCCACAAACTCGTGGACACGGGCTGGCCAAACGTATTGTGGCTCTGAGTCTGCAATTAGCAAAGCAACTTGGTTATCAGAAGTGTTATTTGGAAACCACCGAGTGCTTAAAAGAAGCCATTGGTTTGTATGAGAAGTTGGGGTTTGAGCATTTAGATGCCCCGCTTGGACAAACAGGGCATGATGCGTGTGAAGTCGTGATGCTCAAATCGCTGTAGGAATTTAAGCACCCCCAATTTTAGAGTACTAAGTGGGTAACACAAAGATCCTGGCTTAATGCCACTGAAAAATCTTGGCGTTGCCCATCTAGCTCTACTGACAATTGGTAGAGATCGCTTGGATTTGGGTTATTGAGATCAGCGTATTTTGGCGCTTCGATCTGAAACAGAGCGCTAGCATGCTCAGCACGCACATCAATTGGTATATGGTAAGTCATGCCGTTGAATTTGACCGATGCAGAAACCAACCCCGGTGCGAATGTCTGATAATAAAGATCAACCTTAAACTCACAACCACCACCATGGTGCCAGATCTGCTCAGTGGCAACGCGCTCTAAACGAACGTTGCGAATAAACTGCAGGTAAGGCTCCTTCCACACACCGATTCGATCGTCGCTTTTCTTATACTCTTGATCGGTAAGAGCACACAGTTCCGGCCGATCTTCCTCAAACAGTAAGTCTTCTTCTTCCTCTAAGAATAAAATCTCAAAGCGGTTACGTCCCATCTGCATGAACGGACGAATGTCTTTCTTATACACATTCTGAGTACCATCGCAGTCAAACAGTGCCACGCCGTTCAACCGTACTTCGGCATGGTAGTCGACGCCACCTAATACCATTTCTACCGCAGGGAATGCCATCATGGCCTCATCCACTTCAATATCATGCATTAAGTGCCATTCTTGCTGACAGATTACTTCTTCTGACAATTCATCGGGAAGTACCTGACTTAATGGAGCCGGGAAAGTGATGTCATCCTGAGGGATAGATAGGTCCGTAAGTGGAGAGACTTGCCATAAACCGGCGAGTGACTGTTGCATATACACCTTGAGCTAGATCAATTTTCTACGCATTATGGTAAAAAAACCACACAAGCTCAATGTGAATTAGTTTCATACCTTATCGTTATCAATTGTTAGACATAAAAAAACCAGCTAAATAGCTGGCTTTTTCAATCAAGGAGAGACTATTCTTCGTCTTCATCATCTTCGTCAGAGTATAGAGCGTCTTCGCCCTCATAGTAGGTACCCCAACCGTCATAAATAATGTCGTACTTTTCAGCGAGATGAACCAGCTTCTCAACTTGAGCATCAATTGCTTCTGCATCGAGTGCAGATTCCATCGTCGCATCACAGCAAAGTAGTTTGTTGCCGTCTTCGTCTTCTGTCTCTTCTGCTTCAAGTACTTCAAAGCCCATCTTAAATGCTTCAACAACCGCTTTTTCTAGCGTATCGAAATCTTCTGCAAATAGGTGGTGCTCAATTTCGTATAGCGAATCTGGATCGCTGCCATCTTCTAGCAATGCTGCACTGATAGATATTCATCTTCGTGAGACATGTTTTGGCTCCAGATTAGTTACTTGGTGGAAACGATCCGGTGAAATATGGCACGGATTGCGACGAAAAGCCACTAACAAACGCCAAACCACAGTGATTGTTGTCAATTATTCCTTGATAAATATTAAACCCCTCTCACAAGGTCACAAAAAGTTAACAAGAAATGCTGTTTTGTAATATTCAGAAGATCCTAATTCGCATAAATAGGGCACAAACCGGCTCTCAATGCGTGTTTATGGTCCTATATTGAATACCGAGACGCCTTGCATTCTCTACTCAGCGAATAAAGAGAACCCTAAAGTGCATATTTTAGAATATGTATGCACATTTTATGCACTAAGCATGTAATATACTCAAGTCAGACCAAAAGAATAAAAACGCACTTAACCCCAAAGTATAAAAACAACACAAAAAACCACCAACAGTAACCAATACAATAAAGTCTGGAGTTTTAATTTAAAATTAAAACGATTAACAAAATATTATCAAAGTTAACTAACTTGCATCTTATCCATAAGATTGTCATAAATAGCGGCTGGTAAATCTGTAAGGACACAAAATGAGTAAGCTGTACGTTGGATCAGAAGTTGGTCAATTAAGACGAGTTCTTTTAAATCGCCCTGAGCGCGCCCTAACCCACTTAACGCCATCTAACTGTCATGAGTTATTGTTTGATGATGTTCTTGCGGTAGAAGCAGCAGGCGAAGAGCATGATGCTTTCGCTCGTACTTTACGCGACCAAGATGTAGAAGTACTTCTACTTCACGATTTACTAGTCGAAACCCTCGCGGTTCCAGAAGCGAAAAAGTGGCTATTGGATACTCAGATCTCTGATTTCCGTTACGGCCCGACCTTTGCCCGTGATCTTCGCGCGTATTTTACAGAGATGGACAATGAACACCTTGCTTCAGTATTGCTAGGTGGTTTGGCCTACTCTGAGCTTCCTATCAAATCATCTTCTATGCTACCGAAGATGCGTCGCCCTCTAGACTTTGTTATTGAACCATTGCCAAACCATCTATTTACCCGCGATACATCTTGCTGGGTATACGGCGGTGTTTCTCTGAACCCAATGATGATGCCTGCACGTCAACGCGAAACAAACCATTTGCGTGCAATTTACCGCTGGCACCCAATCTTTGCAGGTCAAGACTTCATTAAATACTTTGGCGATGAAGACTTACACTACGATAACGCTAACGTTGAAGGCGGTGATGTTCTGGTTATCGGTAAAGGCGCAGTTCTGGTAGGTATGTCTGAACGTACCACAGCGCAAGGTGTAGAAAACCTGGCAGCTAACCTGTTTAAAGCGGGTCAGGCAACAGAAGTCATTGCGATTGATCTTCCTAAACACCGTTCATGTATGCACCTGGATACGGTCATGACACACATGGATGTCGATACCTTCTCTGTTTACCCAGAGATCATGCGTAAAGATCTGGATACATGGCGTCTGACTCCGAAAGGCACTGACGGTGAAATGAATGTTGAAGCATCGCACAACTACCTGCATGCGATTGAATCAGCACTTGGCTTAGATCAGCTGAAAATCATCACAACTGGTGGTGACAGCTACGAAGCAGAGCGTGAACAGTGGAATGATGCCAACAACGTACTGACCGTGAAACCAGGTGTGGTGATTGGTTACGAACGTAACGTCTACACCAACGAGAAGTACGATAAAGCCGGCATTCAAGTATTGACGGTACCAGGTAACGAGTTAGGTCGTGGCCGTGGTGGTGCTCGCTGTATGAGCTGTCCGATTGAACGAGACGATATTTAATCTCTTTCCGAATCAGTGAATAAAAACTAAGGTTGATGTGAATACATCAACCTTTTTTAGTTTTTAATTAAAATAATTATTCACAATAAAAGCATTTATATGTTTTAATGCAGTGATTCAAAATCAATCACACGTACAAAGGGACGAGCTATGGCTTTCAATTTACGAAATCGCAACTTTTTGAAGCTGTTGGATTTCTCAACCAAAGAAATCCAGTTCTTGCTCGAACTGTCTGCAGAGCTAAAAAAAGCAAAATATGCAGGAACAGAGCAGAAGAAACTCCAAGGTAAAAACATTGCACTCATCTTTGAGAAATCTTCTACTCGAACCCGATGTGCGTTCGAAGTTGCGGCCTTTGATCAGGGCGCTCAGGTCTCATATATTGGTCCTTCTGGCTCACAAATCGGCCACAAAGAATCGATGAAAGATACCGCGCGTGTATTGGGCCGTATGTATGATGGTATCGAATACCGTGGTTTTGGTCAGGCGATCGTGGAAGATCTCGGTGCTTACGCAGGCGTTCCAGTCTGGAATGGCCTAACCGATGAATTCCATCCGACGCAAATCCTCGCTGACTTCCTAACCATGCAAGAGCATGGACGTGGGAAGAAACTGCATGACATCACCTTTGCCTACCTAGGTGACGCTCGCAATAACATGGGCAACTCACTGATGGTCGGCGCAGCTAAAATGGGCATGGATATTCGTCTTATTGCGCCAAAAGCGTTCTGGCCTGAAGAAGAGCTTGTTGCCACATGTCAGGAAATCGCGCAGCAAACAGGTGCCAAGATCACTCTGACCGAAAGCGTTGAAGAAGGCGTTAAGGGCTGTGACTTCTTGTATACCGATGTTTGGGTATCGATGGGTGAATCTGCAGAAGCTTGGGATGAACGTGTTGCCCTAATGAAGCCTTACCAAATCAATATGGATGTGATTAAACAGACCGGCAATCCGCATGTGAAGTTTATGCACTGTCTACCCGCTTTCCACAATGATGAAACCACCGTCGGTAAAGAAGTGGCTGAGAAATACGGCATGAAAGGTTTGGAAGTGACGGAAGACGTGTTTGAGTCTGAATATTCTATCGTCTTCGATGAAGCAGAAAACCGCATGCACACGATCAAAGCCGTGATGGTGGCAACGCTGGGAAGTTAACGGATTTTAGTAACAAAAACCATGATGTAATCGCTTGCACTAGTAAAAGTTAGGCGTATAATGCTCGGCAATTTGTCTGAGGATTAAGAAATGACCACGCTGATTGCTGCCGTAACAACGCGATTTGCTCTAACTAAGCGACTACGCTTGCGTGGTGTTATTTTCGTTAATTCTATCGATTTTTAAACCTCCCTATTTGGGAGGTTTTTTTATGTCCAAAATTCCTCAAGGTTAATTTTGGAGATAGTCATCACTGTTATAGGGAAGAAGATCATGGCGAACTCGCTTTACCAGAAGCACATCATCTCTATTCCAGAGCTTTCACGTGAAGAGCTGGAACTTATTGTCGCAACCGCAGGTAGCCTGAAAAAGGAACCTCAACCAGAACTGATTAAAAATAAAGTCGTTGCGAGCTGTTTCTTTGAGCCATCAACACGCACACGTCTGTCGTTTGAGACGGCAATTCAACGTGTGGGCGGCGACGTCATTGGTTTTGATAACGATGGAAATACTTCTTTGGCGAAGAAAGGCGAAACCCTTTCTGATTCCGTACAAGTCATCTCTTCGTATGTAGACGCTTTCGTGATGCGTCACCCTCAGGAAGGTGCTGCACGTCTGGCGTCTGAGTTTTCAAACGGCGTACCCGTGATTAACGCAGGTGACGGTGCAAACCAGCATCCAACTCAAACTCTGCTAGACCTTTACACCATCGCAGAAACGCAAGGCCGCTTAGATAACCTTAATGTGGCATTCGTTGGTGACTTAAAATACGGTCGCACCGTTCACTCACTGACTCAGGCTCTGGCGAAGTTCAATAACATCCGCTTCTTCTTTATCGCTCCTGAAGCACTGGCAATGCCTGACTACCTTTGTGAAGAACTGGATGAAGCTGGTATTGAATACACCCTGCTCACTGACATGGAAACCGTCATTCCTGAGCTTGATATCCTCTACATGACCCGCGTACAGAAAGAGCGTTTTGATGAGTCAGAATACGCACACATCAAATCCGCTTACATCCTTACAGCCGCAATGTTAGAAGGTGCGCGCGAGAACCTTAAAGTACTGCACCCTCTACCACGTGTAGATGAAATCACAACGGATGTTGATAAAACACCGCACGCTTACTACTTCCAGCAGGCTCAAAACGGCGTATACGCACGTCAGGCTTTGTTGGCGCTAGTTCTTAACGAAACACTGTAATCGAGGAGAAAAGACATGGCTAAAGAAACTCAATTGCAGGTAGAAGCAATCAAAAACGGTACCGTAATCGACCACATTCCAGCACAAATCGGCATCAAAGTACTGAAGTTGTTCGATATGCATAACTCGTCTCAGCGAGTGACCATCGGCCTTAATTTGCCGTCGTCAGCGCTAGGTCATAAAGACCTGCTGAAAATTGAAAATGTCTTCATCAACGAAGAGCAGGCGAGTAAGTTGGCACTGTATGCACCACACGCAACCGTGAACCAAATCGAAAACTACGAAGTAGTGAAAAAGCTGGCGCTAGAGCTTCCAGAAAGAATCAACGACGTATTTGAATGTCCAAATACAAACTGTATTTCTCACAACGAGCCAGTAGAGAGCAGCTTCAAGGTATTTGAGAAGAAAGAAGAGATTCGCCTGAAGTGTAAATACTGTGAAAAAGTGTTCTCAAGAGAGATCGTTACTGAACGATAATTCAGTAAACATTTCAGACCTCTAATAAGTTCAAATGCCCTGTATTTACGGGGCATTTTGCTCTTTACCTACCATAGATTTAGAGGCACACTGACACTCTTTAATTCGCTAAAACAAATGGAACAAATAAAATGACAAAAGTACTTCACACGGAATCAGCACCAGCAGCAATCGGCCCTTACGTACAAGGCGTAGATCTTGGCAACATGGTTCTTACTTCTGGCCAAATCCCTGTTAACCCTGCAACAGGTGAAGTATCTGCGGATATCGCAGAACAAGCGCGTCAGTCTCTAGACAATGTAAAAGCTGTTGTAGAAGCTTCTGGCCTTAAAGTGACGGATATCGTGAAAATGACGGTTTTCGTTAAAGACCTGAACGACTTCGGCACAGTTAACGAAGTGTACGGCAAATTCTTTGACGAGCACCAAGTAGCAAACTACCCTGCTCGCTCTTGTGTTGAAGTTGCTCGCCTGCCTAAAGATGTTGGTATCGAAATCGAAGCTATCGCGGTTCGTAAATAAGTTAAACGCGTTAGTTCATTTGAATTAAAAATGGGTAGCCTGAGCTACCCATTTTTATATGCTTGTATTTGGAAGATTAAGCGGCGTTACGCTGTTTAACTTCTTCATCCAACTCTTGCAGCTTCTCTTTCATCTGCTCACGACAAGTGTTGGCTAACTCACGAATCCCTTCTTTGGTACAACCTTCTGTGCTAACTGGTGGCATCATTTCCACAATGACATGGCCGTTATTCCAGCGGTTCAGTTTGAGCTGATCAGTTGAACTACAAACGATAGGGATAATTGGCACGCCCGCACCAATTGCTGCGTGAAATGCACCTGTCTTAAATGGCAGTAAACCACGACCACGAGAACGCGTACCTTCTGGGAACATCCAAACCGACACATCACTCTCTTTCATGCTCTTAACCACTTGATCAATCGTGCCTTTCGCTTTTGAGCGGTTCGCACGGTCAATCAGAATGTTACCCGTCAACCAGTAAAGCTGGCCAAACAGTGGCATCCACGCCAGGCTCTTTTTACCCACCGTTACCACTTTTGGTGTTACCGCCGCAGAAACCGTAAACATGTCCCAGTTGTTTTGGTGGTTTGCAATGTAAATGTGCTGACCACGAGAGTAGGCATCTTCGGGAAGACGTAGTTCAAGTTTAACCCCAAAAACACGCGACATCTTGGCAAACAGACGGCCAAAGGTGAATACGTGTTTAGGGTTTCGTGGACTTAACAGGCAGTAACCACAACCACCAATAAACATCACAATAGCAAAAATTGCGATAGCAAACACACGTAACAGTGCAATCATTCTTATTCTCCAGAAACTGACTTCTAACAGATACAGCTATTAATTTCTCTTACTATGGAAAAGAGAGTGATATAAAAAAGCCGAAACCTGAGTTTCGGCTCTTCATATCCAAATCATCTGCTGTGCAGTTTAACTTGTCACGCTCACGCGCTCAATATTTGCGCCAAGTGCAGCCAGTTTATTTTCAATTTTGTCGTAACCACGGTCGATGTGGTAGATACGATCGACGATGGTTTCGCCTTTCGCAATACAACCTGCAATAACCAGACTTGCAGAAGCACGTAAATCTGTTGCCATTACTTGTGCTGCGCTCAAAGATTCAACGTCACCACAGATAACCGTGTTACCTTCAATCTCAGCTTTAGCGCCCATGCGCATCAGTTCAGGAACGTGCATAAAACGGTTTTCAAAAATGGTTTCCGTGATTACGCCGCCGCCTTTCGCCATCATGTTCAATAGCGTGAATTGCGCTTGCATATCGGTTGGGAAACCCGGGTGTGGAGCAGTACGGACAGTCACGGCTTTTAGCTCACGATCGGTCATATCAACAGAAATCCAGTCTTCACCGGTTTCTACCAAAGCACCCGCTTCTTCAAGTTTCGAGAGTACCGCTTCAAGCAAATGTGCGTTGGTATTGCGACATACAACTTTACCGCCAGATACCGCTGCAGCAACGAGGAATGTTCCCGTTTCAATACGGTCAGCAACCACACTGTGCTTACAACCGCCAAGACGCTCAACACCTTCAATCGTGATGGTATCTGTACCAGCACCAGTGATTTTTGCACCCAGTTTGTTTAGGAACTCCGCCGTGTCCACAATTTCAGGTTCACGAGCAGCGTTGTCTAGTGTGGTTTTGCCTTCAGCAAGTGTCGCCGCACACATAATAGTAATAGTGGCGCCTACGCTCACTTTATCCATCACGATATGCGCGCCCTTCAGGCGACCATCGACTTCTGCTTTTACGTAACCATCTTCTAAAGTAATGGTTGCGCCTAATTGTTCTAGACCAGTAATGTGTAGATCAACCGGACGAGCACCGATCGCACAACCACCTGGTAAAGAAACCTGACCTTGGCCAAAACGCGCAACTAGAGGACCTAAAGCCCAGATTGAAGCACGCATGGTTTTCACCAAGTCATAAGGTGCACAGTATTCATTGATGCTGCTTGGATCGACGTGAACTGAGCCGTTACGGTCTACTTTCGCGCCTAAACGCTTAAGCAATTCCATGGTTGTATCAATATCACGAAGGTGTGGTACGTTAGCCACTTCTACTGGCTCTTCAGCCAAAATAGACGCAAATAAAATCGGCAGTGCTGCGTTTTTTGCACCTGAAATGGTCACTTCACCGACTAACGGTTTGTCTGACCCAATAACTCGAAACTTTTCCATCAATAAACCTTAAAGCGACATCAGT
>ERZ1673961.808-NODE-808-length-9974-cov-7.694223_pt1 | contig 9974 bp, 9 predicted proteins | sample MGYA00580189_ERZ1673961 | MGnify/ENA primary metagenome ERZ1673961 (study PRJEB41334, sample SAMN05608105) | rock metagenome | biome: terrestrial subsurface; feature: shale formation; material: shale | place: USA: Pennsylvania ... | reverse complement strand
TGACCGAGTTCACGAGCTATTGTTGCGAGAGGACCAGAGCCCCATAATTCTTTTGTTGAGGGCTTGCCTCAAACGATGGGGCGATTATTCAGTATCGGACCTCATAATGCAAGGGCAAAAACCTTTAATTTCACCAATTAGCGATCGTTTGAACAAAACTCGGTCAATCTAGGATCTACTGAGAACCTACAGCTCTGCTTGCTCATCACCGCTGCGCAGGATGTAATCCGTCATCCACGCCGTACCCAATAAACAGATCCAAACAACAAAAACGGGCTTAGGCACATCGGTCGCAGGGCTGACAACCAATGCGGCAAAACCAACTGTCGGAAGCGTCCAACAAAGTAGCTTACTCCAGTGAATGGATTGCTTTATCTTTGTCAGTGTCTCCATGGAGGCAAGCATACCTGTCAGACAGAGTGCAACCAATGCGGCATAGGTTAAATCTGCCACCCACAGAGGTAATAACAACAGCAATGGCCACCAGCTGTGCTTATTCGAAGCCTTCCAATGAGTAATTGCCCACCACATGACGATGACAGCAAGCGTCTGCACAACGGTTACTGATGCTGAACCTGCCAATTTTCCACCCTGCTGAGTGACCATAATGCCGACTTGCAAGGTCAGTACAATTAACCCGGTGGTGAGCAATACACCAAGAGAACTACGATGAGAGAACACTACCATTAACAGTGGGAATAGAATTAACACCCCAATAGATAACGCGATGGGCTGCATCGAGAGTGTGGCTCCGTATGCCATCATGGCACCAAGCAGCACCAAACCCGCTAGTCCGCCTTGAGGGAGTAGCCATAATGCAGGGATCATGAGAGCGAGAACAGGGAGTTCACCGCCACTTAAACTCATTGCTCTGGCACACACTACCGCGAGTAGAATCGTGATAAAAAACTGGATTGTAGAAAAAATCATAGCGCCTCCTGGCTTCCCCACCAACTTTGGAACTCAACGACAAATAAGGCACGAGCTCGTTCGTCGTTAAGTGGGTCTAGACATCATTTTGAATCTCACAGAGTTCACCAATATCGTTACTGCGCTGCAAAAATGTAACGGCGTTCAAACGCGAAAAACTGGGGTGCTACACGCGTCAATAACTAATGGCGAAATACTGGCCGTCTGTATTACCATTCCTTGGCAATCCACAACGGACACTTTGAGTATGGACCAATTCTTAGCGCAAATCTTTGCTGTGATTCACCAAATTCCATCTGGGAAAGTCTCGACTTACGGGGAGATCGCAAAAATGGCAGGTTATCCCGGCTACGCTCGGCATGTTGGTAAAGCATTAGGTAACTTACCTGAAGGCAGCAAACTCCCATGGTTTAGAGTCATCAACAGCCAAGGCAAGATTTCATTAAAAGGTCGGGATCTGGATAGGCAAAAAGCCAAGCTTGAAGCAGAAGGGATCGAAGTGTCTGAAATTGGAAAAGTATCGCTCAGAAAATACAAATGGCAGCCTTAACTAAAGCTGCCATCTTTTTTCGCTTGGTTCTCTTGTCGAACGTAAATTAACGAACACCAACCAATCGGATGTCTACCTGATGAGTTTGTGCTTCATCAGTAATAACCGCGTGATGGGTATCGCTGATGAAACGCAACTTACCGTCAACTTCAATACGAGCACGAACGCTGTATCTGTGCTTCGCTTGAATTTCATTGCTGTCGTAGCTAAGTTCAAAAGCAATAGGAACTTGTTTACCTTCAGTATTAAAGGTTTGCTTCGCGATGACTTTTGATGGTGCATCCGCCAGAGACACATCTTCTAGAGATACGCTAACCAAAGCGTTTGGCGGTAAAGCAATACGTTCACGGTAAGCCACTGTACCTGTAATGGTCTTCATTGACACCTCAGCAGAATCCACTTCTGTTGTTTGAGAAGTTTGGCAACCCACAAGAGCAGCACCAAAAAATAAAGATGTAACAAGCAATAGTGTTTTTTTCATATATTCCTCAGGATGAATATTAAGCCAAGGTAAGTATACGGCCGAATCACGAGGCTGTCTTTGATTAGTTACTTGATTTAACAATAGTTTGACGAACTCAAGAGATACCAACCATTTGATTTTGTTTCATATTTGTTACAAGGTATACTCTTAGTAGTTTAAGATCCACTTCACAGACCTGTGGGAAATGGGTTAACTTGATGTTCAACACACACGGTGAGGAGACACAATGAGTAAACCACTAAGAGAGTTGCTCAGCCTGCTACAACTCGAACAATTAGAAGAAGGCTTGTTCCGCGGACAAAGCGAGAACTTAGGTTTACCTCAAGTGTATGGTGGTCAGGTGATTGGACAGGCACTTTCTGCCGCTCGTTACACCGTAGAAGAGACACGCACTGTACACTCATTTCATAGCTACTTTCTCTATCCGGGCGATTCTGAAAAACCGATTATTTACGACGTGGAAAACCTGCGCGATGGACGCAGTTTTAGTACCCGCCGGGTTAAAGCGATTCAAAATGGCCGCCCTATTTTCTATCTGACGGCTTCCTATCACAGTGATCAGCCGGGTTTCGAGCATCAGAAAACCATGCCGGATATTCCGGGCCCAGAAAACTTTCCTTCCGAAAGTGAACTGGCAAGCCATATCGTGGAATACCTTCCTGAAAGATTGCGTAAAACGTTTTGCGGTGAAAAACCGATTGAGATGCGCCCTGTCACGGTGATCAATCCGCTAAAGCCCACCAAAGCCGAGCCTAAACAATACCTTTGGATTCGCGCTAATGGTGAAATGCCAGACAACCAGCTGATCCACCAGTACTTGTTGGCGTACGCGTCGGATTGGGGCTTCCTAGTCACTGCGTTACATCCACATGGTGTTTCTTTAATGACTCCAAACTTCCAGGTGGCAACCATCGACCATTCTATCTGGTTCCATCGCCCGTTTAAGATGGATGAATGGTTGCTTTACGCTATAGAAAGCCCAACCGCGAGCCACACTCGTGGACTGGTTCGCGGAGAAATCTACAACCAACAAGGTCACCTGGTCGCAACAGCGGTTCAAGAAGGCGTGATGCGTTACACGAAATAGATTGGCTTTTAAATACGACAAAGGAGCGGCTCGCGCTCCTTTTTAGTAACGGGTTGCCGTTGATTAAATACGGCCAATCGGGAGCTCTGTGGTGTACTTGATCGACTCCATGGCAAACGTAGAGGTCACATTTGAAAGCCCTTTCACACTATTCACCAAACGCTTATAAAACTTATCAAAGCACTTCATGTCTTTGACCAGCACTTTCATCATGTAATCGTACTCACCCGCCATTCGATAGAATTCCATGACTTCGGGGAAATCACTCACCGTAGTGACAAAATGGTGATACCACTCTTCAGAGTGATCGATGGTCTTAAGTTGCACAAACGCAATGAACGACAGATCCAGTTTTTCCGCACTTAACAGAGCGACTCGCTTTTCAATGAACCCATCGTCCTCCAGTTTCTTAAGGCGCTTCCAACATGGCGTTGTGGTGAGGTTAACCCGTTCAGCCAATTCGTTTAAAGACAGTGTTCCGTCGGTCTGGAGTAAAGCAAGTAACTGCTTGTCAATTTTATCCAAATTATTTTCCATAAAGCCCAATTTAAAGAGAATTTATTTCTACAAAATAATCATCATCAAACAAATATAGCAAAGTTTTTCTCCTGGATTATAGGTAAATTATTTTCAAACAAAACCTAATTTAATACTTCCAAGGAGAGACGCTATGTGTACTGACCACCAGTGGATCAATAATGCAGTACGTAAAATTGAAGCGGATTTTCAACGCTCTGCAGACACTCATCTGTTTAAACTCGACCTTCCTTCTCTTGATGGTATCGATATCTACTTGAAAGATGAGAGCACACACCCTACTGGTTCATTAAAACACCGTTTAGCGCGTTCTCTTTTCCTATATGCGATTTGCAATGGCTGGATTGGCCCTGAGACTACCGTCATTGAAGCCTCTTCAGGAAGCACTGCTGTATCTGAAGCCTACTTCGCGCGTCTGCTTGGCCTGCCATTTATTGCCGTTATGCCAAAAAGTACGGCCCGAAAAAAAATAGAACAAATCGAGTTTTATGGTGGTAAAGCCCATTTAGTCGAACGCTCAGATCAAATCTATGACGAGTCCCGACGCCTCGCAAAAGAGTTAAACGGACACTACATGGATCAGTTCACCTATGCGGAACGTGCAACTGACTGGCGTGGGAACAATAACATTGCAAACTCCATCTTTAGCCAAATGAAATTAGAAGACCATCCCATTCCAAGTTGGGTGGTAATGAGTCCGGGTACGGGTGGCACATCGGCAACCATAGGTCGATTTATCCGTTACCAAAAATATGAGACGAAATTGTGCGTTGCTGACCCTGAAAATTCGGTATTCTATGACGCTTTCCAGTCCGGAAATTCGAATTTGAAGTGCGAGCGCGGAAGCAAAATTGAAGGCATCGGTCGCCCTCGGGTAGAGCCTAGCTTTATCGCTGGCGTGGTCGATGAAATGCGCAAAATACCAGATACGGCAAGCGTAGCTACCGCACTCTGGGTTTCTCACTTGATCGGTCGCAAGGTAGGTGCTTCTACGGGAACCAACCTGTATGCGGTGCTTCAGCTTGCTTGTGAGATGAAGCTGCGTGGTGAGACGGGATCTATCGTGACACTGCTGTGTGATTCTGGTGACCGCTACTTGGATACTTACTTCAATATGGAATGGGTTAAGACACACATCGGCGATATTCAGCCTTATCTAACCCAGCTTGAAATTATTCAGGCGAAAGGGTGTGTTGAGCCTGCATGCTGTGAGCCGGTCGTCGCCTAGATATTCTAAACAACGAGATAGAAAAAACAAAACAGCCCGCACGATGCGGGCTGTTATCTATAAATGTCCGTTTATAGGGCTATTTTTTCTGACGTGCTTCAAAAGCCGCTAGCTGCTCCGGTGTCGCTGCTGGTTGGTGGTTTTGCTTCCACTCATCGTAAGTCATACCGTAAACACGCTCACGAGCATCATCGATATCTAAGTCGACACCCAGTTTTTCTGCCTCTGCGGTGTACCACTTACTAAAGCAGTTTCGGCAGAAACCCGCTAGGATCATTAGGTCAATATTCTGTACGTCTTTATTTGCATCCAAGTGGGCTAAAAGACGACGGAATGTCGCTGCATCAAGTTTATCTTGCTCTTCTTGCGTAAGGTTTTTGTATTTAAATTCAGCCACTTTACTTTCCTTCTCGACTATTTTACTTGCTGCTTTCGGCATGAATGCGATTAACGCAGTCATAGCTAAAACGTGAGCAACAAGCACTATTATTGTAAAAATGATTCGTCACACAGGGTAACGCCAAGTTATAAAAAACGCCATTGCGTCTTACGCAAAACGGGTTTAGACAAAACAAAAAAGCACCGAATGGAAAATCAATCGGTGCTTTTTATCATCAACAACTTAGCCTTTCTAAGGGTGAGCAATACGCCCTTTGGTGTCCTGACTCAGTGCCTTATTGAGTTCCGCTTCAACATGACCTGGTGCACGTGTATTCGCTGCAATCAATCGGTACATTGCAGGAATAACGAATAGAGTAACCATTGTCGCGAAGCCCATACCAAAGAAAATCACCGTACCAACGGCGACTCGGCTTTCATAACCCGCCCCTGTTGACGAAATCAATGGGATAGCACCAGCTAGAGTAGTAAATGCCGTCATCAAGATTGGACGCAAACGGCGAGCCGCTGCATCGATGATGGCTTTTTCAAACTCAACCCCACGGTCACGAAGCTGGTTAGCGAATTCAACGATCAAAATACCATTTTTCGTTACCATACCGATCAACATGACCATACCAATCTGGCTGTAAATGTTCATGCCCTGGCTCATTACGATTAAGCCCAAGAAGCCACCAAATACCCCCATTGGAACGGTAAACATCACCACCAACGGGTTGACGAAACTCTCAAACTGAGCCGCCAGTACGAGATAGGCAACCAGCAAGGCCAGTGCAAAAACAACCGCTACGCTGGACTGATTCTCTTTAAAGTCTTTGGACTCGCCAGAATAACTTACTGAGATATCACCCGGCAGAGAATCAATCGCTTCTTGGTCAAGGAAGTTCAGCGCTTCACCTAAGGTATAGCCTTCTGACAAGTTCGCGGTAATGGTGATTGATTTTTGCTTGTTGTAGTGAGACAGACGAATGGAAGCGGCCACCTCCTCTATTTTGGTAACCGTATCAAGCGTCACTAGCTCACCACTATTGGTGCGCAAGTAGATCTGGCTTAGATCTGCCGCATTGTTAAAGCTATTCTCGTCACCGCGCAGATACACGTCGTATTCTTCGCCGCGATCGACATAAGTTGTCTCGCTTTTACCGCCTAACATAATTTCAAGCGTATCAGAGATGTCTTTCACGCTGACACCGAGTTCCGCTGCACGCTGTCTATCGACGGTTACTAATAGTTCAGGCGTCTTCTCAGAGTAGTCAATCTCTGCGCCTTCCATCATTGGAGACTCTTCCGCTTTGTTTTTCAGTGCTTCAGCCCAGACCAGCAGCTCATCATAATCTGAGCCGCCCAACACAAACTGAACGGGTTCACTTGAACCGCCTCGGAAACCCGGCATGAATGGGAACACACGCACGTCAGGAATTCCGGCTAAAGCGCCACGCACTTGACCTAAGGCCTGTTGAGCAGTGATGTTTCGCTCGTTCCAATCTTCCAGAATCATGATGACAAAACCCGTTTGGTCCCCAGCCTGACCACCAAATGCCGGGGTTTGGATACTGAATGATTTAAGGAACCCTTGTCCTAATAAAGGCATTAGTCGGTCTTCGACAATATCCATGTTCGCGGACATTCGGTTGTACGAAGTCGCATCGGCACCACGAACAAAGGCAAAAATCACACCCCTGTCTTCTTGCGGCGTCAACTGCGCAGGAACCTGATTCATCAGAACATAGCTTCCGCCCATACAAGCTAAGATAACCAAAGGCGCAATCCAACGCACTTTTAACGCGCCTTTTAATGCACCGCGATAACCAGCCTCAAGCTTGGCAAACATTCGATCGACGGTTTCATTGAAACGATTTGGTTTGACGTTCGCTTTTAGAATCTGACTGCCCAATACTGGCGTCAACGTCAGTGCTATCAGCGAAGAAAAAATTACCGACATCGCCAGCAATACTGAAAATTCGGTAAACAGCAAGCCAACCATGCCATCCATAAAGGAGATTGGCAGGAATACCATCACCAGAACGAACGTAGTGGCGACAACCGCAAAGCCAACTTCTCGAGTCCCTTTGTAGGCGGCAAGCAACGGAGACTCTCCCCGTTCTATGTGGTGGAAGATATTCTCCACGACCACAATGGCGTCATCGACCACCAGACCGATGGATAGAATCAGCGCCATTAGCGTGATCAAGTTGATAGAGAAACCGAAGTAATACGCGGCGATGAAAGACGAGATCAACGAGACTGGCACCGTCACCGCTGGTATTAACGTCGCTCGAGCCTGACCAATAAAGATATACAGCACCAGAATCACCAGACCACCGGTAATAAACAACGTGCTATACACTTCTTCTATCGAGCGCTCGATAAACACCGTCGCATCATAGTCAATCGCAAGGCGAGTACCTTCCGGTAAGAATTTCTGGATATTATCCACTTCAGAGCGAACGCGTTCAGCCACCTCTAACGGGTTAGCATCCGACTGAGGCACTACTCCTAAACTGATGTTTACCACACCATCACTTTTAAACGTCGAGTTTTCGTTTTCCGCGCCAATAAAGACATCCGCGACATCTTTCAGGTAAATTGGCGTACCATTACTCGCGCGCTTAACAACTAGGTACTGAAAGTCTTCTGGCGTTTTATAGGTTCGTGCAGTGCGTACCGACATGACGGTAGAATCATTTCGCACTTCCCCACCCGGGCTCTCGAGGTTTTCATTACGCAATGCGGTGGTAATATCCGAAGCCGTCACCGCTCGACCAGCCATAAGATCTGGTTTCAGCTTTACGTACATCACTTTATACAAACCACCAGAAAGATCGATGGAACTCACCCCAGAAATCAAACTGAAGCGATCCATCAACACGCGCTCTGCATAATCCGTCAGTTGGGTGCGATCCATTTCTGACGAACTAAGGTTGATATAAAGAGAAGCCTCGCCAGAACCATTGTTCTTATAAACAATTGGGTCATCTGCTTCGTCAGGTAATGAACGCTGAGCTCGGGCAACCGCATCACGTACATCGCTGACACCAGTGTTGAGATCATACCCGAGGTCAAAGGTGATGGTGATTCGTGAGGAGCTGTTACGTGTTGTCGAACTGATTTCATCAATGCCACTGATACCGGAAAGCTGATCTTCGAGAACCGACGTAATCTGGCTCTCGATGATTGTGGCGGAAGCCCCTTCGTAACGTGTGGTAATTGACACGACAGGGCTTTCGATATCTGGCATTTCGCGTACAGAAAGCTTGCTGAATGACACAAAGCCGAACACGCAAAGCAGCATACTCAATACCAATGACGCGATAGGGCGTTTTACGGAAATGTCAGAAAGTAACATTAGTTTTCTTCCTTATCCGAATCGTTGCTCTGATTAGTAGACGTCATTTTTGGCGACTTGAGCGGAGCGACGATTTCTTCAACCTGAACACCATCACGCATGTTAACGATGCCTTGCACCACGATCTTGTCACCGACTTTTACGCCTGACTCAATCACAACTTCGTTGTCCACGCGAGCGCCAAGCAGCACCTCTGTACGTGTGGCTTTGTTGTTTTCATCAATGACGTATACGTATCGCTTGGTACCAGAATATTCCAATGCCTGTACTGGGATAATCGGCGCTTCAATGGCTGGAAACGCTAAAGATGCATTCACCAGCATTCCCGGCTTCAAGCTATTTTCCGGATTATCAAACTGAATACGAACACGTAAATTCAATGTCGCTGTGCTAATACGAGTATCAATACCTGTCACTTTACCGATAAAAGTTTGATCACCCCATGCGCTTGTCTTGGCTTGGACCTCCATACCAACAGAAAGCTTCGACAAGTATCGCTCTGGTACCTGCAGGTCTAATTCCATCACCGAAAGATCATCCAGCGTTAAAAGTTCAGTACCCGCACTGACCATTTTTCCTCGGCTGAAATCAATAAATCCAACAGTCCCGGAGAATGGTGCAGCAATATGGAGATCGGCAAGGTTAGCTTTTGCAGCATCTAAGCGAGCATCTGCAATTTGAACACTGGCTTTCTGAGCATCAATTTCCGTTGGAGTAATCGCATTTCGTGCGACTAATCGCTGAAACTCTTTGAGCTTACGTTGCTCATCTTTAAGGTATGCCTGAGCCTCAACAAGCGCTGCTCTTGCTTTGTCATCATTTAACTTAATCAACAATTGCCCTTGTTGGACATTCTGATTCGCTTTTACGGCAATTTGCTCGACTTTTCCGGAAACCTCAGATGCAACAACAACAGACTCTGCAGCTTCTAATTTACCAATCAGAGATAAAGACTGGTTGATTTCATGCGTTTCTACTTGCTCAGTCACAACCGTAACAGCAGTTGGGCCGCGCTGCGCTGCTAAAGTAGTTTGCGATGCCAATAATAGAGAAAGCGTTAAAACAGATAAGGATAAAGTGGCTTTCATATTCATATTCTTAGTCAATTAGCGAATAAACTTAGGTCATTAAACTTCATACAGTTTATCAATAGTTACGAGCCTCAACGTCAAGTAGTGTAAATTCCGGAAGAAATGAGGATTTATTCTGTATAAATGACAAACAAAACGCTGACTTTCTAGCATCTTTGCATAAAAAGACAGCATTCGACGTATAAACGCAAGAAAAATACTTTACAGTCGGAGCGAGTTTGCTATGATTCGCTCCGCACTTGGGAGATGAGTTGGGAAAACAGCTTCTAAGTATAAAAACACCCTGGAGGGGTTCCCGAGTGGCCAAAGGGAGCAGACTGTA
>ERZ1673961.807-NODE-807-length-9976-cov-4.163996_pt1 | contig 9976 bp, 7 predicted proteins | sample MGYA00580189_ERZ1673961 | MGnify/ENA primary metagenome ERZ1673961 (study PRJEB41334, sample SAMN05608105) | rock metagenome | biome: terrestrial subsurface; feature: shale formation; material: shale | place: USA: Pennsylvania ... | reverse complement strand
ATTGAAGGGTAACTGGAGTTCAGACGTGTGCTCTTCCGATCTGACGCCAAAGAAGGTGCCGAGAAGCTGGTACCGGAAGGTATCGAAGGTCGCGTACCCTGCAAGGGTCCGATGGGCGGCGTGCTGCACCAGCTGATGGGCGGCCTGCGTGCTTCCATGGGCTACACCGGTTGTGCCACCGTTGAAGAGATGCGCAACAAGCCCAAGTTCGTTCGCATCACCAACGCCGGTATTACTGAAAGTCACGTCCATGACGTCAGTATCACCAAGGAAGCGCCCAACTACCGTGTGGGCTGAACAGATTTAACACTAACCAGTAAGTGGGGCGTAAGACTGCCCCACTTTTTGTTTGTGCCGCCTGGCGGCCAGCATTCGGTGGAGTCACTGAGTATGAGCAAAGACATTCACGCGCAACGCATCCTGATTCTGGACTTCGGTTCACAGTACACCCAGTTGATCGCACGTCGAGTACGTGAAATCGGTGTTTACTGCGAGATCCATGCTTTTGATATGGATGAAGCAGCGATTCGTGAATTTGCCCCCAAGGGTATTATTCTGGCCGGCGGTCCCGAGTCCGTGACCGAGCTGGATTCTCCGCGCGCGCCTGAGTGTGTTTTCAACCTGGGCCTGCCGGTTCTGGGTATCTGCTATGGCATGCAGACCATGGCCGAACAGCTGGGCGGTAAGGTCACCAGTTCCGATAAGCGTGAGTTCGGTTATGCACGCGTACGTCTGGCTGACAGCCCCAGCCGTCTGCTGGAGGGCATTGAAGATCACATCGCCAACAACGGCACCCTGTCGCTGGATGTGTGGATGAGCCATGGCGACAAGGTGACCGAACTGCCGGATGGCTTCCACGTCATTGCGGGTACCGACTCGGCGCCGATCGCGGCCATGTGCGATCCCAAGCGTAACCTGTACGGTGTTCAGTTCCACCCGGAAGTCACCCACACCAAGCAGGGCCTGCGTATCCTCGAGCGTTTTGTGCGCGAAATCTGTGGTACCGAAGCGCTGTGGACGGCTGCCAACATCATTCAGGACCTGATCGAGAAGGTTCAGCAGCAGGTCGGTGATCAGAAGGTACTGCTGGGCCTGTCCGGCGGTGTCGACTCTTCCGTGGTGGCTGCACTGCTGCACAAGGCGATCGGTGACAAGCTGACCTGTGTGTTTGTGGACAACGGTCTGCTGCGCAAGGGTGAGGGTGATCAGGTGATGGACATGTTCGCTCGCAACATGGGTGTCAACGTGATCCGTGCCAATGCCGAAGAGCAGTTTCTCGGTCGCCTGAAAGGCGAGGCCGATCCTGAAGCCAAGCGCAAGATCATCGGCAATACCTTCATCGAAGTGTTCGATGATGAGGCTGAAAAGCTGAAGGATTGCCGCTTCCTGGCACAGGGTACCATCTATCCGGATGTGATCGAGTCTGCTGCGTCCAAGACCGGCAAGGCACATGTGATCAAATCGCACCACAACGTGGGTGGCCTGCCGGAAGACATGAAGTTCGAACTGGTTGAACCGCTGCGTGAGCTGTTCAAGGACGAAGTGCGCAAGATCGGTCTGGAACTGGGTCTGCCCTACGATATGGTGTACCGTCATCCGTTCCCGGGTCCGGGCCTGGGTGTGCGCATCCTCGGTGAAGTGAAGAAGGAGTACGCGGACATTCTGCGTGAAGCGGATGCCATCTTCATTGAAGAACTGCACAATGCGGACTGGTACCACAAGACCAGTCAGGCGTTCGCGGTTTTCCTGCCGGTGAAATCCGTTGGCGTGGTCGGTGACGGCCGCCGCTACGAGTACGTGATCGCGCTGCGTGCAGTGGAAACCATCGACTTCATGACTGCCCGTTGGGCGCACCTGCCCTACGAGTTGCTGGAGAAGGTATCCGGTCGCATCATCAACGAAATCGCCCAGGTTTCCCGTGTGACCTACGACGTATCCAGCAAGCCGCCGGCTACCATTGAGTGGGAATGATCGGCGCATCGTTGTGAACGGTTGAAAAGGCCCGCTTCAGGGAGTATATAGTAAATTCTGTGTAATTCCCTGACTGACTGACTGAAAGCCCCTTGAATACTGTGTTCTTGGGGCTTTTTTATTTTTACACAGTGTGTAATAAAGTGTGTAAAAAGCAAAAGCGGTAATTAGGGCGCGTGTCGGGTTCAGAGGCGGTATCAACTTCGGTAGCCGCGAAGAAGGCTAGCGGCTACATTGGGTTTCGTGGAAGCTGGGCGAGTCAGGATTGAACAGCCCAGTGGTCGAGGTTCCGCTCTGTTGAGACCTCAGCACTAAACACGTTCATAGTGTCGCTAATCAGGTCAGCCAGCGGCTGACCTGTCGGGGCAGAGGAATGGCGCTATGTTAGTGATTCGTTTGGAGGCTGAGTTCCCCATCTCGATAGCGCTTTGAATCAGGCTTGAATCTCCCATCATCACCAACTCACTGGATGGGCGAGTAACCGCCGTATATAGCAATGATTGGTCAGTCATTCTTGAGGCGTAGCTTGGCAGCATGAGTATGCACTTAGGCCACTGTGACCCTTGCGATTTGTGGATCGTGATCGCATAGCCAAGGTCGATGTTTTCGATAGTGTCGTCAGTTATATCGATGAGATTCCCATCGATATTCATAACGCCATACGCCCCATCTTGAGGGCTGTCATAGACCTCAACGATTTCACCCAGATCGCCGTTGCGTATATCAGCCTCATAGTCGTTTCGTGTGACCATAATACGGTCACCCAATCGGAGCTTTGCCCCGCTTCGAGTGATCCATGGAATCCACTCTAGCCAAGGGTGCTTGTGGTGAAGCTCATCTGGCGCATACTCATCATATTGTGCCTGAATGAGTTTGTTGATCTCTTCAACTCCGAATGGCCCTTTGCGGGTAGGTGTCAGCACAATGCAATCTGCGGCTGACTTGGTTTTCTTGTACTCTGCCACGAGGGTTTCATGTGTGGATTCTGGCAGGTATCGGGTATCACCAGTTGAGCTATTGAGCAGTTTGGCATCCAGCTTTCCATTTCGGATTGAAGTCGCCAGTTGATGGATGCCACTTTGCTCTCCCTGACGCTTAACCTGCGTCAGTTCGAACACAGGTAGCGCGCTATTCATCGCTGCGTGGAAAATAAGACCGCCGCCAACAGGAGGAAGCTGTGATACATCACCAACCAAGACGATACGCGTTGCGTAAGGTAGCAGCCCAACAACTTTATAAGCCGATACAAGGTCAACCATAGAGGCTTCATCGACTACAAGGAGGAGATGTTCCTCTACATCAGGCTTCTTCTCACCGAGGTGGTCGGATATGAACTTGGCAATCGTTTGAGCGGGTCGGCCAGTGCTTTCGGCCATTCGCTGTGCCGCTCGACCTGACAGTGCCAGTTGATGAATCGCCATGCCCGATGACAGCTTCTCGTACACAGCCAACATCGCTAGAAGAATGGTCGTTTTACCTGTTCCAGCACCGCCTGAAATGATAGATACAGAAGACTTTACAGCCCCAATAACAGCCTCACGTTGTTCGGCAGTCATGGCGAAGGGCAGCGAGCTTTCAAATGATTTGAGTGCCGCCTCAATCTTGTCGTTTGTGAGGTCTTTCTCCCACTCAGCTAACAATGATCCCGATCCTTGCGAACGCTGTTGGCACTTGACCAAGAAGCGTCCAACGGTACGCTCCTGAATCGCCGCGCCGAGGCTCTGAAAACCACCCTCAACCTTGAGGAGCGAACCGTGTTTTAGTGCTGCATCAGTTACGCCGTTTGAATCAAGTTCGAGCGCTTTGCACACGGAGCTTGATCGCTCTTCAAGTTTATCTTCAGGTATGACCGTCGAGCCCGTTGAGAAACAGTGTTCGGTGGCGATCTGCTCTGCTATTGCTGCCTTGATACGACTTTCGGGGACATCCAGCTTCATGCTTTTGATCAGCTTGAGCGTATCATCAAAAGACACGCCAAACGCAGTGAGAATCAGGGGGTCATCACTGATCGTTTTCACGGGATCGTCATAGACTCTCGCAAGAGTCTGAGCGAGCGAGAGCGGGAGCTTAGACCCTTGCAGCCACTCTAGCGCCGCGTAGAAGCGCTCTGACGGCCATTTCTCTATGATTGCGTGCGCTGATTGGGTTGATACGCCTGCAACGCTTGTAAGCGCCTCTACGTCCTTCTGACGGACTCTAGTATCAAGGTCGGGATATTGGCGCACCAAGCGCTTTGCTTTTACTTCGCCGACCCCCTCGATGTTCGCAGCAATCCATCTCGCCAACAGTTCGCCTGATGGACGAAGGAACTCAGCCTCTTTGACCTTCATGTAGCGCTCAGTAATATCCTGATTGCCCGCTTTGAACGTATGATTCCTCGTACCGCCCGCGACATTCCAGACTGTGCCCACCTCAGCGGCATCCCTGTACTTCTCAGGAAATAACAAACACAACGTAGTCATGCGTCTGATGATCGATCCATCCTCTGCAATCTCCCACGCTGTACGAACTCCTGAGCCGCGTATCTTAGCGATTTGAACCCTCATCATCGTGGCTGATAACCTGTTTCCAGCAGCACCTCTTTCATCGCTGCATACTTTTCGTTCTCACGCTTTAGCTGGGCATTTTCAGCTTTGAGCTTAACGATTTGATCCATCAGCTTACTGACTTCGGCACTGGTGGATGCGACACGTTTTTCAGAGCGTTCACGAGCCGCTTTGTGGGCTTTTGTGTCAGCCTCTTTCTCCCCGAACCAGCGGACATCAGCCGCTTCAATCATCTGGCGAATTTGCTCGTTAGAACCCATTGACGAGCGAGGTATCCCTAGCTCATCGAACAACGCCGAACGATTGATAATTCCACGGCGCTCATACTCACCGTAGTCGCCTGTCGCATCACGCTCAGCAATCCACTGCTGGACAGCCAGAGCATTATCTTTGCCCTTCTGAACCCCATTACTCATCGATCTCACCCAAGAGTTTCTTTAGACCTGTCAAAAAGCCGCGAGGCAGGATTTCTTGACCATACTCATCCTTCACCTGCCCTAAGTCATTCGCCTTGAAATCCAGCGCTTCAAGCCATTTGTCAGTGCAGACAGATTGAAGGGCTTTGATCTCGTTCTCGGAGCAGATCCCTTTCAGTGATGGAAGTAGTTCAACCGTGGATTCAGACTGGGGCGCGGTGTACGTTGTCGGGCGCTTATCAATCACGATCTGGGTCTGATTTTTGAGCATATTGGCTTCGCTCTTGTAGCGATCACGCTCACGAATGATCTGCCCAAACAGAGCACGTACTGCCGTGTCATCGATGCGTTCCAGCAACTGATAATCCTGTCCCGATTTGCGAGCAGCGACTGAAGGCGGCTTCTTGGTTGTGGTCTGCGCCTTCGCTGCCCAAGCCTCAATCAAGTCGCGGTAATGCTTGTTGGCTGTTGCACGAATTGACGGATAACCAACGCCGTTTGCTTCCTCTGAAACACGCCCAATTGTCGTGATCGAAAAGTCGCGTTTACCCTCCTCAAAATAGGCTTTTAGCGTCTCGTTGAGCTTATTCAGTGAAGCTTGCGTTTTAGCGGTTTTGCCTGCCTTCAACGTCTCTAAAACAGCGTCTATATCAATCTGCATCAGCCACCTCCACCAGTGAAATGCGCTTGGCGTTATCACTCGCTAAGGTCAGCGGTGTGATGTTGCGTAGCTCCTCAAAGCCTGATTCCAGCAAGCGTGCATCGGTCAGATATTGCTGAGCTTCAATGTAATTGGAAGCGACTCGATACCCCTCAAGCTTGTCATCGGGGTTCGCAATCATCGCCATTTTTCGCATGATCGCATTACCTGCAATAAGCTGAGTCTGCTCATCCATTTCAAGGAAAACAGGCTGGTAGCCAGAGCGTGCCATCATGCGGCTAAGAGCGTTTGTACGCTTCGCGATGGCAGGGGTTTTACGTAGGTCATCGTGCAGGTCGGGATAGAACTCAGCATCATCACACAGCAGCGACAAGTGCAGCAGTTCAGACTCGGTTTCGATGAACTTCATACTTACACTAAGGTCGTCACCAGAGCCAACCGCAATCAGCTTCTGCCCGTCATCGTCATCGTCACGCTGGTTCTCAATCTGGATAACGCGGTTAATCAGATTGAAGGTTGCAATGTAGTCCTTCGCGTATTCGTCCGCTTCGACGCGCTGCTTTTCATAACGGCGCTCAAGGGCTTGCAGTTGCTCAAGTTTGAGGAAGGGGTGACCCTGCTCCTCAGCCATATACAGCTCGTCTTTAAGCGCCTCCAGATCGCCCTCAAGCTCAGCAGCCAGTTCGGCTGCCTGATGCGCTTTGTAGCTGATCTGGTTGAAGTGTGAGTTGAGCGCAGGCAGGTAGCTGGCATCGGTAACAAACCAACGGCAACGCGGACAGTTTTCAGGGCCATGGGGTACAGCGCCGTAAACGCGACCATCTTTAGAGGTCGAATCTCTGATTATTGGGCCACCATTCCAGCAGCCGCCCACGGTTGAAAGCTCATCGGAACGCACGGTATTACCGCCGACCAAACAGAGTCCCGTTGCACGCTCTTCCCAACCGATAGGATTGCGATTCGCCAATACTGATTCGATTGAGTTATATGTATCCGAATGATAAGCGGCACGCAGTTCGATCTGATTCATCTCAGCATCGACCAGAAAATTCTTCAGCGATGTCTCACCTTTTTCTATGAGTGCTGCATTGGCCTCCTTCATTTTTTCAGCCATGACGGAAGGCGTGATCTTGTTGTAGTAGATCGTCATCAACAGGCGTGTATGCCCTGCCAAGAGCTTAGATATTACAGGCAGGGGAAGATCAGTATCCATGGTGTAACAGGTGATCAGTGACACCCTCAAGCTGTGTAGGGGATATTCTGTTGATACCTTCAGACTATTGTAATCCTCTCCGTAGTCCTTAACGAAGCGAAGGCGGTCTCCATTCGACATCGTATGACCACTGGCAAACACATCATCTTCAAGCTTAGATAAGAGGCGATACCAAGGATTAGTAATCGCGTTATTATCAATGCAAAACGGAGAGTTTGGTGCACGGAACAAGAACGCAAACTCTCCCATTTCCCTTTTCTGAATTTCGGATTTGGATTTTCCGATGTGAGCACGCGTAAGCTCTGAGCCTTTGGTTAGACGATCTATTGGATTGTACTTCTCTTGCCAATTACGAAGTTTTTCCAGCCAGTACAGCAGTTCTTCGTGCTCCCACGGAATGGTGTAGCCGCGCTGAACTTCATCTTTGTTCTGGTCTGCCGTCTTATTTGTGGAGATGTATAGACCCGTTGAATGGTTTCCGCTCATAGAGTCGAAAATTCGCCTAAATACACCTTTCTGATAGGGGCGTTTGACTGTTCCGTACTTAAACGGCTTGGTGTTTTCGACCCACTGATCCTGCTCGTAACGCCACGTATCGCCCTCCCCCGAATCCAGAAATCGCACCTGAAACGAGCGCAGGGGCAGGTGAAGTTTGGTGAGCATAAACATCGCTATAACAGGCGACCAGATCTCGTGAATCTCTATTTGTTTTTTGCTTTTACCGATTTTGCGAGTAACAGTTCGAGTTCGTGAGATACAGTCTGGATCGGTTGGATCAATCACCTCTGGCGAGACCTCCATCCACGCAAGATTACCACTTTGAAGGTGTTCAATTGACCAGTGCCAATCGCTGAAATGACGACCTATCCACGGAGTCTTCGTATTGGATTCGGGAGGATAGGGGCAGACAATCTGGCGTAACTGCTGAATGTAGCGGTAAGGCAATGGGCTATGGACGGTTTCTGTAGTTGAGATAGTACGTCCCATTTTATCAATAGGATTCTGAAACAGTACGGCAGTATGCCCTTCATCATCTGTGACAGTGAGATATTTTGTAATAATGAAATCGATCAACGCATGAACGTTGCTAACATGCATGTAATTATCTGCATTTGCCCCTTCGGATATGAGGTATTTATTGAACTCTTCGCTTGAAACCTTGTGTCCCTGAGGGTGTCCTTTGAGCATGGAGACGACATCAAACGCATACGGAACTTGGCTCGCAAGATAGTTTAAAAAGTGTTTGATAGCAGTGAGTTTACGAGTAATGTCTACCTCTTCTTGGGAGATCCATTCAGCCCCATACTGCTGCCACTGAAGCCACTCTTGCCCTAAGTCTCCAGTGACCCAGTTCAGTGTCAAATCACTGCTATAACCGTTCCTCAATTTCTTAGCCATCGCTATTTCTTCCCTAATCGTGGATTTTTGCCCGTGAAGTACCCATCGGGATCTATATCTTCAAATCCGTGTTCCGCAAGGGTTTTCCAATCAAATGAACTACCCAGTTTTGGCTTATCCGATTCCAGCTTGAGCTGCTCGGAGGCATTCGAAAGAGCATTAGAAACTTGCTGACTGGACGGCATCGTGTAGACCGTCTGAGACTCAAGGCTTTTATGATGCAGGCACTTTTTGCGAATGAGCGGATCAACCCCTGCGCTAGTCAGTTCACGACCAAAGCGATGTCGGTGTCCGTGAGGGTCAAGACCCTCTGCTTTATTGGGCTCTAAGCCGATTCGTCTCAGCCCCAAGGCATAGCTCTGGTTAAAGGCATTCTGGGTGTAAGGATTACCCAAGTAGCGCGAATCAAAGCTGATAAATGCATACGGGTGATTGCAGGATACAGCGGCTCGGTAAACCAGATATTCTCGCCACAATTTCATGAACACATAGCGATATTCGCTAGGGAAAAACCAGCCCTCTAAGTACCCATCCTTGTGATCTACCACTCTCGACTTCCACCCAAGGCGCTGAGTGCCTAGCATCTCTTGTCGTGGGGTTCTTCCGTATTTTTCCTGCAAATAGGCTTTGCGCGTACTCACGCCTTTGCGTGATTTCCAGTTATCAGGAGCCTTACCATCGATCTCGTTGTAGATTCGGACAATCACCGCATCATTGTCATGTGGATCTTCAAAAACGTCAGTCACCCACAGCAATAGCGCCTCACTAGCCCTGAATCCAGCGCCTTGCATCAGTAACAGAATAAGCTTGTCACGCAGAGCCACACGAGGATCGCTAGCGCCACCGACACCATTCAGGTAAAAGTTCTCGAAATGCTTTGCTGGAAAGGCGATAGCATCATCTTCTGTTTTGGCGAGGGGCGTTCTTCCTTTGATAGAGCGCGCCCTTTTAACCGTGGTGTTGAACGACTTGTCTTTGATGTGTCCTAAGAAGTCATTTCGATTTTTACGGAACCACGCTGCATACTGAATGCGCTCTTCATGCTTGGTGGCAGATCTGAGCGCGTTAAGCTCTTTGCCCAGTCCCTGATCACTCATCCACTGAGTGAAGCTAGTGAGATGCGATATATGTCGGGAAACGGTGCCTGTCGTTGCTGGAATCCAGTACAGACCTGACGGATCAAGTCCGTCATCGCCAACTGTTCCGCTATACAATCGACGGACGAACACTCTGAATAAATCTTCGGGATCGTTGAACATGGACTTGTTAGCGTCCATGAATTCAATCAGCAAGATAATAGATTGAATGTGCTTGGAAATAGTAGATTGAGAGATACCGTTCAAATGTAAACTCAGCACATAGTCGGTCACTGATTCCAGCACACCTTCATCAGTCAAAATGACAGGTATTTCTGTGGCGATGCCACTACTGTCCTCGACTATTTTTGCAGTAACTTTGGTCGCTATCATCTCGATTCCTTACACATATTACACACATTATACTATAAGTACGTATAGATTTCAAGCAAAAAATAACCCCCTTTACAGGAGGTTATTATCAGAATTACACAGTTTCAGGTACTATAAAGAACAGATGCGGGCTTTTTTCTGCCTAACGAACAGGTACGCCTGTGGATAAGTGTGACGACAGGACAATGGATCAGGAACTACTGGATCGAACCCATATGCAGCACGCGCTGCAGTTGGCGCAAAAAGCGGCTGATCTTGGTGAGGTGCCGGTGGGTGCGCGGGTGGTACTTGATGGCAAGGTC
>ERZ1673961.806-NODE-806-length-10004-cov-3.623379_pt1 | contig 10004 bp, 12 predicted proteins | sample MGYA00580189_ERZ1673961 | MGnify/ENA primary metagenome ERZ1673961 (study PRJEB41334, sample SAMN05608105) | rock metagenome | biome: terrestrial subsurface; feature: shale formation; material: shale | place: USA: Pennsylvania ... | reverse complement strand
TTGCTGGGCGGTGGAGCCGCAGCCAGCTATTTTTTGCTGGCCGGAAGTAGTGCGCCTGAAGTGGCGTCAGATACCGAGGTTGAGCCGGTACGCCGTGAGGCGATCTACACCAAGGTGCGTACGCTGGAGGGCAAACCTTCCTTTGTGGTCACGCTGCAGTCGGCGGATGACAAGCGGCACTATATGCAGGCCTTCGTGGAGGCCAAGAGCCGCAATCCGGCCGTGGATGAGGCGCTGCAGTTGCACATGCCGCTGGTGGTTGCACGTCTGAATGCGCTGTTCAGCGCCCAGTCCTTCGAGGAGCTGCAGAGTATCGAAGGCAAAAAAGCCCTGCGCAATGAGGCAACGGCTCTGGTTCAATCGATCATGCAGGAAAAGATCGGCGAGCCGGGCGTCGAAACCGTTCTTTTTACCAACTTTGTCATGCAGTAGGATGAACTAGATGTCGGTCAAGGATCTGCTCTCCCAGGACGAGATCGATGCGCTGCTCCACGGTGTGGATGACGGTGATGTCGATACCGATGAGGGGGGAGATGACGAATCCGAGGGTGGCATCCAGCCTTATGCTCTGGCCAGCCATGATCGCATCGTGCGTGGGCGCATGCCCACGCTGGAGATGATCAACGAGCGTTTTGCCCGCCATACCCGGATCAGCCTGTTCAATCTGCTGCGCCGTACCGCCGATGTCACCGTGGGTGGCATCCAGGTGATGAAGTACGGTGACTATATTCATACTCTCTATGTGCCGACCAGCATGAGCCTGGTCAAGGCGCACCCGCTGCGGGGTACGGCCCTGTTCATCATGGACGCCCGGCTGGTGTTTCGCCTGGTGGATCAGTTCTTTGGCGGTGACGGCCGTCACGCCAAGATCGAGGGACGCGAATTTACCCCGACCGAAACCCGCATCGTACATAAAACCCTGCAGCAGTTGTTCGAGGACCTGGAAGATGCCTGGCGCTCGGTGATGCAGCTGAAGTTCGAACACGTGGGTCATGAGGTCAACCCGGCCATGGCCAACGCGGTCAACCCTACGGAGGTGGTCGTGGTCAGCACCTTTCAGATCGACCTGGAGGGCGGCACCGGCGAGCTGCATGTGACCATGCCCTATGCCATGCTGGAGCCTGTGCGTGATCAGCTGCTGTCCGGCGTGCAGAATACCGAAGAGCAGAAGGACGAACGCTGGCTGCGTGCCCTGCGGCGTGACATCATGATGGCGACCCTGGAGCTGGATCTGAAGGTCGCCGAACGCGAGTTGACCCTGCGTGATGTGATGGAACTCGAAGCGGGCGATATCATTCCCATCGAGTTGTCCGACAGTTTGGAGCTCAATGCCAACGGTATTCCGCTGTTCAACTGCCAGTTGGGTACCTCGCGCGGCAATCTGGCAGTGAAAATCAAGGATACCATCAAGCGACGGGGCTCTGACTGAGCCGGCCTGCGGAGAGATACAACGTGAGTGACGAGAACAACAACCAGGACCAACAGGCTCTGGCCGATGAGTGGGCGGCGGCGCTGGAAGAGCAGACCGGTGAGGCAGGCATTGATGCCGACGCCTTGCTGGATGATGTTCAGGCGCAGTCGGCGCGACCGGCGCAGAGCGTTGATCTGGATGAGCTGAAGGATGATTCCGTTCCGGTGACCGACCCCAAACTGGATGTCATTCTGGATATTCCGGTCACCCTGACCATGGAAGTGGGCGGTACCGAGATTGCCATTCGCAACCTGCTGCAGCTGAGTCAGGGCTCGGTGATCGAACTGGACCGGGTGGCGGGTGAGCCCTTGGACGTCAAGGTCAACGGTACCCTGATCGCCCACGGCGAGGTGGTGGTGGTCAACGATCGTTACGGTATCCGTCTGACCGACGTCATCAGCCCTCAGGAACGTATCCGGCGGTTGAAATGAAGCGACTGCTCGCGCTGCTGCTGATGCTGCCTGATTGGGTGCTGGCCGAAGAGCAGGCCGCACCACCGCGTGCCGATCTGCCCGATCCCCTGTCCTGGAACAGTCTGCTGCAGCTGGGGCTTGGACTGTTGCTGGTGGTGGGGCTCATCCTGCTGCTGGGCTGGCTGGTCAAACGTGTCAACGGTGCGACAGCCTCGGGGCAGGGAATGAAGGTGCTGGCGGCGCTGCCGCTGGGTCAGCGTGAGCGGGCGGTGCTGGTGCAGGTAGGACAGGAACAACTGCTGCTGGGGGTCGCCCCCGGCCGGGTCAATCTGATCAAGCATTTTGATACCCCTGTAGTCGACTCCGAAGCGGTGCGCGGTGCCCAGTTTGCCGAACGCCTGCAGCAGGTGCTGGGGCGAGGAGGTCGCGAACAATGATGCGCCTGTTCGCGTTTCTGCTCATGCTGTTGCCCTCGGGGTCCCTGCTGGCAGCGGATACCGGCATTCCGGCGGTAACGCTGGTCACCGGCGAGGACGGAACCAGCAACTACAGCGTCACCATCCAGATTCTGGCGCTGATGACATTGCTGACGTTCCTGCCGGCCATGTTGATGATGATGACTTCTTTTGCCCGTATCATCATCGTGTTCGCCATCCTGCGTCAGGCACTGGGGCTGCAGCAGACGCCGTCCAACCAGATCATCATCGGTCTGTCGCTGTTTCTGACTCTGTTCATCATGTCGCCGGTACTGGAAGAAGTGAATACCCGCGCCGTCCAGCCCTACATGGCCGAGGAGCTGGCACCGCTGGAAGCCTTTCAGGCCGCGGGTGTGCCCTTCCATGATTTCATGTTGCGCCAGACCCGGGAAAGCGACCTGAATCTGTTCATGCGTATTTCGGAAACGCCGCCGGTAGAGCGTGCCGAGGACATTCCGTTTACCATACTGATTCCGTCGTTCATCATCAGTGAACTGAAAACCGCCTTTCAGATCGGTTTCATGCTGTTCATTCCCTTTCTGGTGATCGATCTGGTAGTGGCCAGCGTGTTGATGGCGATGGGTATGATGATGCTGTCGCCGATCATTATCTCGCTGCCGTTCAAGATCATGCTGTTCGTGCTGGTGGATGGCTGGGCCATGGTTGTGGGTACTCTGGCGGCCAGCTTCGGCGTATAGGAGGCGTGTAATGGATCCAGGCTTGACGCTCGATCTCTTTGGCCAGGCGCTGTGGCTGATCGTAGTGATTGTCGCCGTGATCGTCGGCCCCGCACTGGCGGTGGGCTTGATCATCTCCGTGTTTCAGGCCGCCACCCAGATTAACGAGCAGACGCTGAGCTTTCTGCCGCGCTTGATCGTCACTTTGCTGGCCGTCATGTGGGCCGGTCCCTGGATCGTGACCCGCATTTCCGATCTGTTCAACTACCTGTTCCTCAATATCCCCCGGTTGATCTCCTAGGTCGGTCATGGAAGTCAGCCTGCTGCAGATCGAATACTGGGTGAACGCCTTTCTCTGGCCACTGTTCAGGGTGATGTCCTTTTTCATGGCGATGCCGATCATCGGTACCCAGATGCTGCCGGCACGTCTGCGCCTGGGGTTGGCGCTGTCGGTTACGGTGCTGCTGGTGCCGGTGTTGCCGCCGATGCCGGAGTTCGACAGTCTGTCGCTGCAGAGTTGGATTCTGATCGCCCAGCAGGTACTGATCGGCAGTCTGCTCGGGTTCTCGGCCAATATTTTGCTGCAAAGCTTTGTTGCCGGCGGTCAGTTGATGGCGATGCAGATGGGTCTGGGCTTTGCCTCCATGACCGACCCGGCCAATGGCGTCAATGTGGTGATCGTGGCGCAGATCTATCTGATGCTGGTGATGATGCTGTTCCTGGGCATGGACGGCCATCTGGTATTGATCGAAATTCTGGCGCAGAGCTTCTATGTGCTGCCGGTGGGTGAGGGCAGTCTCAGCCAGGCCACCCTCTGGCAGATGGCGCTTTCCGGTGGCTGGCTGTTCATGGCAGCGCTGTTGATGGCGTTGCCGGCGGTCACGGCGCTGCTGGTGGTCAACTTCGCCTTCGGCATCATGACCAAGGCGGCGCCGCAGCTGAATATCTTTGCCATCGGTTTTCCGTTCACCATGCTGATGGGGATTTTTATCGTCTGGGCCAGCCTGTCCGGCTTTTTCAGTCACTATCAGGTGTTTGCCGCCGAGTGGCTGGATACCGTTGCCAACCTTTTGGCCATGGAGGGCTAAATGGCTGAGGAAACCGGTCAGGAAAAAACCGAAGAGCCGACGGCGAAACGTCTGCAGGACGCGCGCGAGAAGGGCGATATTCCTCGGTCGCGGGAACTGTCGGCGACCGCGCTGCTGCTGGCCGCTGCTGCATCGGCACTGCTGTTTGGCAGCCAGGTCGCCGGCAGCATGATGGATATCATGCGTGAAAGCTTCAGCCTGGATCGCCGGGACATGTTTGATCCTGCACGCATGTTTACTCATCTGGGCGAGGCGCTCTACGAAGGCTTTTTAAGCCTCTGGGGCTTCTATCTTCTAACCCTGCTGGCGGCGTTGCTCAGTCCCATTGCCCTGGGGGGCTGGAACTTCAGTGGCCAGGCGATCCAGCCCAAGGGCAGTCGCATCAACCCGCTCAGCGGCATCAAGCGCATGTTCTCGCTCAAGGCGCTGATCGAGCTGTTCAAGGCGCTGGCCAAGTTTCTGCTGGTGGGGTCCTTTGCCATTATGGTGCTCTGGCTGGATCAGCCTGATCTGATCGCTCTGGCACGGGAGGCGGTGGAACCGGCCATCGCTCACTCGCTGCAGATACTGGGTTGGTCCTTTCTGGTGATGAGCCTGTCGCTGATTATCATCTCGCTGATCGATGTGCCCTTTCAGCTCTACGACTACAACAAGAAGCTGAAAATGACCCTGCAGGAGGTCAAGGACGAGATGAAAAACACCGAGGGCAAGCCCGAGGTGAAGGGACGTATCCGTCAGCTGCAGCGTGAAATCGCCCAGCGCAAGATGATGACCGAGGTGCCCGAGGCCGATGTGGTGATCACCAACCCGACCCACTATGCGGTGGCGCTCAAGTATGACCAGCAGGGCGGAGGTGCACCACGCGTGGTGGCCAAGGGCGCGGACTTTGTCGCCCTGCGCATCCGTGAGATCGCCGAGGAGCATGATGTGCCGCTGTTGTCGGCGCCGCCACTGGCCCGTGCGCTCTACCATGCCACCGAGATCGGCGACGAAATTCCCGCCGGGTTATACCAGTCGGTGGCTCAGGTACTGGCCTATGTGTTCCAGCTCAAGCGTTACAAACAGCGCATGGAAGAAGCGCCGACACCGCTGCGTGATGAGGACCTGGAGATTCCCGAGGAGTTTCGTCGCGACGAAACCGAGTGATTGGCGAGTTTCTTGCATAACCCTTGCTGAACCTGTTTGAATGTCAAAAAAACATCGGCTGCAGCGTTTTTAATACCGACTGAATCCAAAGCTCAGGCGGATATGGTTTTTTTGTTGTTTTTTTGACGCTTAGGAGTGAGTGTGGAGCGCGAAGTCATCCTGAACAATGTCCGCGGACTGGCACAGGGGAATCTGGGGATTCCCCTTTTGCTGCTGGTCGTTCTGGGCATGGTGACCTTGCCGGTTCCCCCCTTCCTGCTCGATACCTTCTTTACCTTCAATATTGCCCTGTCGATCGTGGTGCTGCTGGTCAGTATCTATGCGCTCAGGCCGCTCGACTTCGCCGTGTTTCCTACCATTCTGCTGGCGGCAACGCTGATGCGGCTGGCGCTGAACGTAGCCTCGACCCGAGTGGTGTTGCTGGAAGGCCACCAGGGCGGCGATGCCGCGGGTAAGGTGATCCAGGCGTTCGGTGATGTGGTGGTGGGTGGCAACTATGTGGTCGGCTTCATCGTCTTCCTCATTCTGGTGATCATCAACTTTGTGGTGGTCACCAAGGGTGCCGGTCGTATTTCCGAAGTAAGTGCCCGCTTTACCCTGGATGCCATGCCAGGCAAGCAGATGGCGATCGATGCCGACCTTAATGCGGGCCTGATCAATCAGGACGAGGCCCGTGATCGTCGCCGTGAAGTGACCCAGGAAGCCGACTTCTACGGTGCCATGGACGGTGCCTCCAAGTTTGTGCGCGGTGATGCCGTGGCCGGTATTCTGATTCTGGTCATCAACCTGCTGGGCGGTCTGGGCATCGGCATGGTTCAGCACGGGCTGAGCTTCGAAATGGCACTGCAGTTTTACTCGCTGCTGACCATCGGTGATGGTCTGGTGGCGCAGATCCCGTCGCTGTTGCTGTCCACGGCCGCTGCCGTGATGGTGACCCGTGCCAACTCCTCCGAGGCGATGGGCACTCAGGTGTTCCGCCAGATGTTTGCTTCGCCGCGTGCACTGAGCGTGGCGGCTGCCATACTGTTTGTGATGGGCATAGTGCCGGGTATGCCGCATCTGGCGTTTCTCAGTCTGGCGCTGGCGGCGGCAGGCGGTGCCTGGTGGATCAATCGACAGGAACAGCGCAAGGCAGAGGCTGCGGCCGAAGAGGCGCAAACCGCTGCACCCGCGCCGGTGTCCAGCGAAGAGCAGAAAGAACTGGGCTGGGATGATGTGATGCCGGTCGACATGATTGGCCTGGAGGTTGGCTACCGGCTGATTCCGATGGTGGACAAGATGCAGGGCGGCCAGTTGTTGGGGCGGATCAAGGGTGTGCGCAAAAAGCTGTCGCAGGATCTGGGCTTTCTGGTGCCCTCGGTGCATATTCGGGATAACCTGGATCTGCTATCGCATCACCCTCATGGGGGTGATTGCCGGCGAGGCCGAGATCTATCCGGATCGGGAACTGGCGATCAATCCGGGGCAGGTATTTGGCGACCTGAACGGCATCAACGTCAAGGATCCGGCGTTCGGTCTGGATGCGGTCTGGATCGAGAAAAGCCACAAGGAGCATGCGCAGACGCTGGGCTATACCGTGGTGGATGCCAGTACCGTGGTGGCAACCCATATCAACCAGGTGCTGCAGACCCACTCCCACGAACTGCTGGGGCATGAAGAGGTTCAGCATCTGCTGGACTTGCTGGCCAAGTCCTCGCCCAAGCTGGTGGAAGAGCTGGTACCGAAAAAGCTGTCGATCAGCGCCCTGCTGAAGGTGTTGCAGAACCTGTTGATGGAACAGGTGCCGCTGAAGGATTTTCGTTCCGTCGCCGAGGCACTGGCCGAAGCCGTGCAACGCACTCAGGACCCGTTGGCGCTGACCGCGGCGGTGCGGGTGGCGCTGTCGCGCTTGATTGTGCAGACCATCAATGGCTCCGAGCCGGAACTGGCGGTGATTACGCTGGAGCCTCAGTTGGAACAGATGTTGCTTGGTTCCATGCAGCAGGGGCAGGATGAAGGGCTGGTGCTGGAGCCGGGTATGGCCGAGCGGCTGCAGCGTTCACTGGCCGAGACGGCACAACGGCAGGAGATGGCCGGCAAGCCGTCGGTGCTGCTGGTGGCGGCACCGGTTCGCCCCTTGATGGCAAAGTTTGTCCGCTATGGGGAACACCAGATTCATGTACTCTCCTATCAGGAGATTCCTGAAAACAAGAAAGTCACCATCGTAGCCACAGTAGGTGGGCAAAATGGCTAGGGTTTGGCGACAGGCGGCCGATAAGGGAAGGATATGAAAGTCAAACGTATCTTTGCACCGGATATGCGTCAGGCCATGCGTCGGGTTCGAGAAGAGATCGGGCCTGATGCAGTCATCATTTCCAATCACCGGGTGGCCGGTGGTGTTGAAGTGGTGGCGGCCAAGGAAGATGAGTATGAGGCAGCGCAGGCTGAACTCAAGCGCAACCGTGCCGCGCGCCCGGCACCCGATCGTCGCGAGGAACAGATTCGCATCCTTACCGGTGCCCACTCGCACCAGTCCGAGCAGGCCAGTCGCAACGCCGCGCTTGAGGCCGAGCTGAACAAGACCCGTGCCCGCATCGCCGAAGCCAGTCGGCGCATGACCGAGCCCGAGGTGCGCGCCGATCGCAATGTCAATCGCCAGATCAACGACGAGGATGATGAAGATCTGCGCTCCATCCTGGCTTCGTTGAAAGCGCGCAACCGCCGTCGTGGCCTGCCCCCCGAACCGACACCGCCGGCGGCTGCCTCCAGATCGGCGAAGACCCGGCGCTGCGCAGCATGCAGCAGGAGATTCAGGAGCTGCGCCGCATGCTGCAGCAGCGCAGCGAGCAGCCGGTCGCTCCTGCGGCACCTCTGGAGCCTTCGCATCGACAGGTTGCCAAGCGACTGCAGCAGCTGGGATTGGGGACGGCACTGGTGCGTCAGCTGATGAACGGTGTCGAGCCTGAACTGACCGTGGATGATGCCTGGCGCAACGTGTTGTCGCGGTTGGGGGATGCCCTGCCGGTACTGGGTGAAGAGTTGATCGAACGTGGTGGCATGATCATGTTTGTCGGCCCCACCGGCGTGGGCAAGACCACCACCATCGGCAAGCTTGCCGCACGCTATGTACTCCAGCACGGCAGCTCCAGTGTGGCGCTGGTGACCACCGACTGTTTCCGTATTGCAGCCCATGAGCAGCTGAAAACTTTCGGCCGTATTCTCGATGTGCCGGTACGGGTCGTGGATGAAAATCACAGCCTTGAAGAAGTGTTACAGAGCCTGAGAAACAAGCGTCTGGTGCTGATCGATACCGCCGGTATGAATGCATCCGACCCTCAGGGGCAGCTGCAGATGCAGATGTTGTCCGGGGTCACGTTAAGGCTGAAAAAGCTGTTGGTACTCTCCTGTTCCAGTCAGCTGCAGTTGATGCGCAACGCCTATGATACTTATGCGGAACTGGGTCTGCAGGGCTGTGTGCTGAGTAAAACCGACGAATCCGGCAGTCTGGGCGAGGCTCTGACGCTGGTGGTCGAGAAGCAGTTGCCGATCGCCTATGTCACCGACGGACAGAAAATTCCGGATGATATCGGTATCGCCCAGCGCAACGATCTGGTCAGTCGTACCGTGGTCATTGCCCAGCGCAGTGTGCGCCCGGATGAGCGCCTGGATCATGACGATTCGCTGTTCGGGACGGGCTAAGGAGTTGTTGATGAAAGAAACCCATCCCGTCAAGGTAATCGCTGTCACCGGTGGCAAGGGCGGTGTTGGCAAGACCAGTGTTTCGGTCAATCTGTCGGTCGGGCTGAGTGAAATGGGCCGCCGGGTGGTGTTGATGGATGCCGATCTGGGGCTGGCCAACGTGGATGTGATGCTGGGCCTGAGGCCGCAGCAGAATATCGCCGATGTGCTGACGGGGCGCTGCTCCCTGCGCGAAGTCATGGTACCGGCGGGAGATAATTTCTGGATTGTACCCGCCGCCTCCGGTACCCAGGAGATGACGGCGCTGAGTGCCCATGAGCATGCCGAACTCATTCATGCCTTCAACGATATCGCCGATGAGTTGGATGTGCTGGTGATCGACACCGCAGCCGGCATCTCCGACTCGGTGGTCAGTTTTGTTCGCGCGGCACAGGAGGTGCTGGTCGTGGTCTGTGACGAGCCGACATCCATCACCGATGCCTATGCGCTGATCAAGCTGCTGAACCGGGATTATCAGATGACCCGCTTCCGGGTGCTGGCCAATATGGTCAGAACGGATACCGAAGGGCGCAGCATGTTTAACAAACTGTTGACGGTCACCGACAGATTTCTTGACGTGACGCTTCAATACGTTGGCTCAATCCCTTATGATGAATCGGTTCGCAAAGCCGTACAAAAGCAAAGGGCTGTGCTCAGAGCTGCACCCAAGGAGAAGGCGGCTCTGGCCTATCGTCAGCTGGCCAACAAGGTCGACAGCTGGCCAGTCAGCAACAGCCCCAGAGGACATCTGGAATTCTTTGTCGAACGGCTCGTGCAGGGCGCGCGCCTACCCTGAAAGAAGCAACTATGTACAACGTATTGGAGTTTAAGTCGGGTCAGGAGCTGATTCAGGAGTACACCCCGCTGGTGCGGCGGATTGCGCATCACCTGATGGCGCGCCTGCCCAGCCATGTAGTGCTGGATGATCTGCTTCAGGCCGGCATGATGGGACTTCTGGAAGCCGCCAAACGCTATGACGCCGGCAAGGGAGCCAGCTTCGAGACCTACGCCGGGAT
>ERZ1673961.805-NODE-805-length-10004-cov-32.755051_pt1 | contig 10004 bp, 13 predicted proteins | sample MGYA00580189_ERZ1673961 | MGnify/ENA primary metagenome ERZ1673961 (study PRJEB41334, sample SAMN05608105) | rock metagenome | biome: terrestrial subsurface; feature: shale formation; material: shale | place: USA: Pennsylvania ... | reverse complement strand
GTAAAGCATTTTGAACTTTTTGAACAGTAGGTGACACTTCTGGTTCTGGCTCTGGTTCTGGCTCTGGCTCTGGTTTAGGCTCTGGTTCAGGTTTAGGCTCTGGTTCAGGTTCTGGCTCTGGTTTAGGCTCTGGTTTAGGCTCTGGCTCTGGCTCCGGTTTAGGCTCTGGTTTAGGCTCTGGCTCCGATTTAGGCTCTGGTTTAGGCTCTGGCTCCGGTTTAGGCTCTGGTTTTGGCTCTGGTTTAGGCTCTGGCTCTGGCTTAGATTCCGGATCTGGTTGCTTAATCTCATTTTCATCAGATTGATTCGATTTTTCTGCCGGCTGCTGAAACGTACCTTTATCATTCTGATCATCAACGTCTTCACTAGGAGGGGTATCTGTTTGTCTAGACTCATCTTGTTCATCTGTATTTATATCTTGATTTAAAATATCCTCTAACTTCGTTTCATTATCATTTTGTTCCTCTTTCTGATTACCATCTTCAGCTAACGCCGTTTCATCTGTTGCCTGGTCATCCCCACAGGAAACAAGTATCATCATAATCACTAACAAAACACCTAATATTTTTTTCATTTTCTCGCCCTCTTTCATTTTATTTACATTTAATTCTTTTAATGTAATAATTATACTTTAATTATAACATGCTAGATGTCTTATATCAAGGAAAACCCCTATGTTTTCAAGGTTTTTGGGCGATTTTTTAATTAAAATATTCGTAAACAGCAGCTTGTCTTAATACAGCTTTCTCTCCTGAAAAATAACGTGGACTTTTGGTTTCAACAACAGCAATCACACTTGGCCCATACAAGATATCCACGACATCATACGTGGCATTCGTATAGACATAAGGAAAGGTAACCGTTGTACTTGGATTGTTCGGATCAATGGTGCTATCATCGATGAACGTTAACACTTTGACGTCAATCGTATCTTGAAAAAAGGATGCGCTTTGTGGTTCATAACTGTCATTTACGTTTAAGTGGTACATTAAGCTGTTTTGGAAATTCGTTTCCGCTTGCACTTGGTCAAACACAATCAAACCTTGTCCTAATTGTGACTCATCGAGTGCAAGCGATGCGTCATGGACGGCTAGTTCAAGAGCATTTTTCAAGTTCCTTGTCCCTGTTTTATCAGCATCTAAGTTCCATTGGATAATTGAAATCATCGCAAATACAAGGACCATAAAAAACATTCGAATCGCTTGTGACATGACTTACCCCCTCACTATTGCACATATTCACTTAAAATCCGGGTGCTTTTCTCAATATGCTCCGGCCCTTGATTAAATAAATCAAGAACGAATAATATCCCCCTTGGCACACGGATAGTGGCTTCAATATATTGATTTCTTGGTGTTTGTGCTGTGGTTGCGGTAATTTCAATATCACTTTCAGTAAAGTTGTAATGGTCTACAAGGTCGTCTTTCATCTCTTGAATGATATCAGGTGTGAAACGTCCAGCAATAGCGGCTTTCTTGGCACCTTCTGTTAAGGTAACTTCTACCGCTTCCCTGTGAAGACTATCTAAGTAACCCAAAATTGGTGTAAACATAATGATGATGGCAATACTGACCGTTAGCCATTTACCAATGACTTCTGACATATTAATCTCCCCTCTATAAAACAAAGATAAAGGAAAGGGCTTCCCCTTCCCTTTTGTCATTTATCGGTTCGTACTTCCTGTTGTATTGAGGTCATGATTGGTGTTAGAGATATCATCTGTAATATAGTGATCGACCTCGTCCTCAACGGTTTGGTAACCCACACTAAATAACAAAGCGGCAATGACAATAACAGTTACACCAATTTTTAAAAATGTCGTTAATGTTGTGTTCATAATCTTCCTCCTAGTTTAATTGAATTTGATGTTCCGTCTGTATAAGTTCTTGATGCTGATCATTTTTATCAGATAGGGACTGATAAACAGCCCCTATTAATAACGTTGTCAATATTAAGACCGTTAAGGCAACTTTCATAAACGTTGTGATACTGATATGCATTTAACTATTACTCTCTATATAGGTAGAGATATCATCTGATATGTCACCCATCTGAGGAACAAGAATGTTCCATAAGCTAGCCACAATGACAATGACGGTCACTGCTATCTTCATGAAAGTAGATAAAGTGATATTCATCTAATCACTCCTTGTATTAATTGGGATGGTTTTATCGATTCATACTGCCTGTTGTATTAAGATCATGATTGGTGTTAGTGATATCATCTGAAATATAGTGATTCACTTCATCCTCAACCGTTTGATAACCAACACTAAATAACAAAGCGGCAATGACAATAACGGTTACACCAATTTTTAAAAAAGTTGTTAGAGTTGTATTCATAGTCTCCCTCCTCTCCATTAACGGATTTTGTATATTTATAATAAAATTAAGGCAGAGCCTCATTTTTTAACTGGTCAATCTCTAGGTTATAGTGTTCGGATTCGTCCATAATTAACTGGTAACCCACACTAAACAACAGCGCTACAATAACCGTGACCGTGACAGCTAATTTTAAAAATGTGGCCAGTGTCGTATTCATTTCTTCACCTCAATCAGCGAAGGCGCCTAAACACGGGCATTTTGCATAATAACCATGACCATATAGACAACCACCGCAATAAAGTTAAGTAAAATCAAAAAGTGTGTGATTCGAATAGGTAATGACCCTAAATCCGTCACAACTTTTCGTCTTCGCCGATAATTCTCGATTTGAGAACGTACAAACATGTTGTTCATCCCTTTTAAAGCACTTAAAACCGTTGAACGGTCATTTTCATCTAGTGTTTTTAACGTAGCAGCTAAAGACTTGGCTTCTTTTGTGCCAATATCTTCTCCAAACCTCTCTAAAGCTTCTCGTGGGCCACCATCATCTGTCCATCGAGCTAACAGTTGTGAAAGTGAACCATTGATATATTCAAAATACGGTTTGAGATTACGAATTAAGTTATACGTATTAACTCGTGTCACGTCCATCGCCTCTAGCTCATTAATCACAAGATCATACAACATAAATACTTCCGAATTTCTTTTTGCTTGCTTGTAGGCAATAACGGCATTTAAGACATAACGAAAGAGCGAATAAGGAAACGACGGCAAGAATACGAAATAAACGACAATGAGAAACAAAATGCGCCAAACCGAGATAAACTGCCCCATAAGGAAAGGCACAATGAGATAGTAACTCACAAGAACAATCATCAGCGCTGTAAAAAAGGTATAATATTTAATACCGTTGATACCTACAGGGTAATCCGCTTCACGCAATAGTTGTTCTCCAGGGGAGTCAGTGGCTTGTTTCACCACTTTCTCTTTATTTGATTCTAATTGCTGCTTCACACGTAAGCGGGTTTGTTTTCGTTCTTGCTTAGAAGCTAAACCGAAGTAAACCAATAAACCAGACGTTATCGCGCCAATAACAGCTATGAAGTAAATAAGAATCGGTAAGAGCTTATAAATCATAATAGTCTCTTGCACAACACACGCCCCCTTTAAATATCATTTTTAGGTTTCTTCAGAATAAGTGAGATGTATACGGAGAAAAAGACCAATATACCACTCACAACGACTAAGAAGCGGGTCCAGTAGTTGCCGAATTGTAAATGAAACCAATCCTGTGCACCAGATACGTAATAACCCAATATCAGTGATGCGAAAAATAATGGGACGGTTAAATAGCCATTCCATACTGCATCGAGCGCATGACTTTTTTCTTCTTCTAGCATTTCTTCCGTTTCCTCAATTTGTTTAACCAATGTCAGTAACGTATTAATGACATTTTCATCGTTTAGATAGGCTTTTAATATGACATTACCTAACCGCTTTGCCCAATTGCTACCGGCTGAGTAGACAAATAAATCAATCGCTAAACGAATTTCACGTTCGTTTCTTGAAATTTGCAACTCTGAAATCAAATTCATAAATACTCGCTTGAGCTGGTGATCTTGAATCACTTTGGCTGTTTGTGCTAACGCTGTGTACATATCGTATTGCGCGGCGTTATAATTTTGTGCAAGAGTTTGTACGACGTTTAAAAATTCATCACCTACCTTACCTCGGATATTTCGCAAACGTAAATGTAACCCCATATAAGGAATGATTGCGACAAGTAAGCTAATAAAGATAGAAAAGACCACATCACCAAACAAAAGCACCGATACAACGAGTGAAAATATAAAGAGCATACTTGTAATAATCACAAATGACAAAATATCGGTTGCTGACTTTTCTTTTGACGTCGCTTTAATTAAGAAGTAAATATGCTTTAACAATGGATGATCGTATTGTTTTTGCTTTACCTCTTTGTATGTCTTGTTACGTCTAATACGATAACGGTACTGCATACTCTGAAATTGTGTTTTAACAGCATTCTCTATCATCAATTTAACCGTTCGTAATGTGACGATGATTAAGACAAGGTAGGCAATATATTCAACACCATGCTTAAGTAACCATATTCTAAGTACCTCCATGGCTACATCACCTCGTCATCAATACTCACGTAGTCAGACATTGGCGATTCTTTCTCTCGTTCAATAAGAAGAGCCTTCAAACGTTTGGCTTCCTCTAAATCTTCTTCTAACATCAATCGATACAAACGTTTTGATATATTAGATGAATAGTAATACTTGCCTGTGATATCGGAATACCGAATTAAATCGCGGGTATAATCTTTACCGTTTTCCTCATCCCAACAGACTTCGGATACACCAATGACACGTTTTTTACGACGATCACGTCGGCCAGTGCTCATCGTAATAATCAAATCTAAATTTCGTGCGAGACGTTCTAACTCTAACTCCGGTGTCCGGTTAGGGAATTCATCAAGAAGATGTCGGGTAAGCTGTTTCACAATATATTCTGCAACAGTTAAGTGATAAGTGGACAATGCCCCACGTTCGCCACGTTCCATGGCTTGCGCGTAACCTTCCATTTCTAGACTTCTAACTTCACCCACCACGATGAAGTCGTGTTCCATTCTTAGCAAACGAGGAACAGCTTTATGCAGGTCCCCTTCACTTGCTTGCATTTCAAAGATTAAACGTTCCGGCATAGCTTCTTTTAAATGTAATTCAAAGTGTTTCTCTAAACTTGCGATAACATAACTGGGATCGCGCTCCCTAATAAGGGTTTTCATGAAGGTTGATTTAGCACTACGCACACGACCAGCAATAATCATGTTCGGCATGGTCCGCGAAATGGCTCTAAAAATAGGGACATCTTCTTCTCGTATCGTGCCACGACGTGCTTGTTCGTGTAGACTCATATTCTTCACGATGAAGCGGCGCAGGGTTATATAGTTCTCCCGTGCACGAGGCTCTTGTATCATCGTGATGCGGTCACCCGATTCACGCTCAATCTCAAGTTCTGGGTTTTGTTTATTGATAAGGGCATTTTCACTACGCATAGTAAAGGCACGTTTTATACGTTCCACCTGTTCTTTGCTTTCAAATCGCTCTTTTTGGAGTTCATACTTACCATCAATATCAATCCATAATTCTGTTCCGCTAATAGTACATGCTTCGCTCTCAGGATACTTGTCCCATTTCGTGAGAATAGACAACCCCCACACTTCATGAAAAATCGCATGTGCCAAACTATCATAGAAAGAGGGAAAATCACTTGAAGTAATATTCCGCTTCCGTAAGACTTCCTCAATCTTTCCAATGAAGTATGTCATGGCTGATTCTTTCCCAATAACAGCATCATGTTGAAGTTCCAGCATTTCATTGTTACCGGAATGTTCTTCCGAATCATCAATTAAGTCACGTAATTCGTTACGTATAATCGTACAAATGCTTTTGAAGCTCTTTTTCCTTGCATAACTTGTGACCTCAAGGGATTCCTCTGAATCCCCCACTGTTTGAGAGAGCCACTGGGAAACGTCCCAGGCATCTAAGGATGTTTCTTCATAAATAGATTTGGCTGGCAGTGTCGCCGTGCTTTTCGTCATACATTCGCCCCCACTTTCTCTGATTTCTTTTTAAAGAGTCGATCAAGAAAGCTTTTTTTCTCACTTACAGGCGATGCCATCTCTATTTTTGTTAATTGACCTTCTGAAATAATCGTATTCACAATCGTATGAATGGCGTTCTTATAGTCGTCATCTCCGATATCATAGATAAATTCGCCCTGTCGTGTTGCTAGGACCCCCACCACGTCTTGATTCGGAATCGACGTTAATAAACTCATTTCCATTTCTTCTTGCAAATCTTTTTCATTGATTAATGTGTAATTAGGCTGATATTTGTTTAACAGCAAAATAAAATCATTTGCTTGTGATTGAATCGGTTCAAGTAACTGTTGGTGAATCAACGGGAAGTAGTTACGATAGCCTTTCTCTTCTTGTGTGGCCACTAAAAACTTTAAGTCGGCAGACAGATACGCTTGCGCATAACAAGCATTATCAAAGTGTGAACCACCATCAATGAGAATGACGTCATAACATCGTTTAGCTACATCAATTAAGTGTGAAATTTCACCCGGATGATAAAAACGTTGAAGTTTGATATCACGGTTCCCTGCTAAATGATCATAATACTTTGTTTGATAGATACTGCGTTTGAGCTTATCTTCATTGAAATTCTTATTTCTAAGCTCTACTTTAATATCATTTAGATAGGCACCTTCATAGGTGTTCAAGAAATAATCCGATGGATCCCACGGGTTAAGAGATAGGACAAGCACTTTTTCTTTTGTCGTTTCTCCTAAGCGGCGTGCAACATTAAAGACAGTGCTTGATGTGCCGGCACCTGAGTGTGTGCCAAAGAAACTAATCACACGTTTTGACGACACCCTATCTTTATTTGTTATATCTTGAATGACTATATCGACATCTTGCTTAATATCATACTGTTCAGATATAGGCTTGATATTATGTCCTTTACAAACCACATCGATGTTTTTGCTGATCGCATGTGTCGGCACAGCATGTAATTTGTAATACATAGATATGTTAGGATGAAGCTTACGTATTTCGGGTAATTCACGGTACGAGATGGTTGTGCCATCAATGAATATGGCATTTAACTCAATCGCACTTTTGAAATCAGCTTTATCAAAACTCACAGCCTGTTGAATATCTTCGTGATTTCTAAATACATCACGATAATCAGCTGATTCACTTATGACAGCAATATTAATCATGTCACCTCTCCTTTCTTAATTAGTTATAGGTGATATAAAGGCGTTTGCCATCTTTCATAACAGCATCTGCTAGAGCTTTAAAATCATCTTCGTTCAATAACAGCTCCAATTCGTTAATATCGGCACTCCCATTTAAGCGATTGGTTTGACCGTCTTGTGTGACAACTTCTTTATTCGATCCGTCTTTCGCGTAAATAACAGGCACATTTGATAGAAGCGGTTGTAAATAAGTTAAGGTATCATCTTCCGCTTCTTCCTCATCACGGATGACCACAACATCACCGTCGCTATTGATCTGTTGGTTATCTTTTGATAAATCTTGAATGACCTGTTTATCTAATGCGTAAATATCGATGCGATCTTTACGACGGATACTACCTGGAATCGCGTAAATCCAATCATTAATGACGGGGCGAATGGCTTCATCCTTCGATGGGTCTGGCACTAAATCATCAAAGTCAATCATGGCTGTCGATAACATAGAGTTCCCAACAATCACTTGTGCGGCATCTTCACCGATAATACCTTTCATATCTTCTGCATACACCACACCGTCAATTAAATCTTTCTTCGCCCGGCGCTCAACCGTCAGATATTCCGGTAGGATTTGTTCCTTCTCTTGAATAGTCTGGCCCGCTTTTACAACCACAACTTCCGCTGAATCAATCCGTTCTTTAAAGAAGAATTCCCAACCGACGATAAAAGCCATGACGGATAATGCCGTTAATACACCTAACGCAATTTTTATGGATGGTTTCAATCGTTATACCTCCTTCCGCTTCTTGAATTTTGATAGTAAACCTTGTTTCTTTCTTGTATTGAAGCGGATTTGACTCCCCACTACTTTTGCTAAAGAATCGAAGTATTCATCGAATACAGGTTTTAAATGTTTATTTGTATAAGGAATGGTGCAGTCATAGTAAGACTGACAGACCTCTTTAAAATCCATTGAAGGAAAACGTAAGGCTTTATTTACATCAAACGGTAACGTTTTTTGGTTAATCCCATCATTAAAATGATTCAAAATATAATGCGCATTAATATGTTCGTCTTCATATAGCACATCAAAAAGATGACTATTGCTATCAATTTCTTGTGGCAAAGGGTTCACCACAATGAAGACATAATCAAGGACTGTTAGGATTCGCTTAATGTCCTGCATATCCGCTCTTAAATACCCTAAGTCAACAATGGAAAATTGATTCTTTGAATGATAAAGCATATTCAAGTGGTGATCGTAGTTCCAATCCACGACATCGAGGTTAGGGTTATGTAAGAAGAAATGAATCCCTTCTTTGTGATAAATATTATCTGCTCTTATCGCAGCCTCTTTATGAATCAAATGCGGAATGCTGTAATGGTCATTTAATTCCTCCCACTGCTCGTCTAAATGTAAGCCAAGTTGATGGTAAATAAACGATTTACCTGGTGAGTGATAAGGCGACTCTAAATATGACACGTCCAATCCTTTATCCGCCAAAGCCTTAGCAAAATTCAAAGAGAAAAAGCTGGCACCTGCTTTTGGAGACAAACTCACAAAACCAATGGTTTTCGATGGAATATTGACATACTTCTCTTCATAAACGACTTCTTTTTTCACCACCACTTTGGGTTGCTTAGGTGGTTTGGGCTCCTTGGACTTTTTCTTACTTACCGCCATTTCACCTGTCGATGACTGTTCTGATACCACTTGTTCACCGTCTGTTACCTCTGATGTGGCAACATCGTCTTGTTCCTCCACACTTTCCGCTTCAGCTGTCTGTTCATGATGAACAGGCGATACGGATTGTGTAATTAGAAACTTTTTCACGTTAGCATAACGCGGCCGCTCTTCTAATTGATGCATGAAAGCTTGTATATCAATCTTTCTCTGATGAAAGATATCCAAGACATACAACGAGACAAGCTTGGCTAGAAACGGATCTGATAGTGACCCGCGTTCACACATAAAAACAACACGGACACGGTCATCATAATGCTCACGCAATTGTTGAAATAGCTTGAGATAAAAGGCTTCGCGTTCATCATCTGTTGTCGCATCATGTTGTAGAAACCGCTCATGTACAATAAGTACATCTGGCTTAGACGTTTCAACATACTCTGAAATATACCGCGCGTGTAACACTTCATCTCGCAACACATCAAACGTTGCTGACATGTTGTTTCTAAGAATATTTGTGACATTTTCTTCGCCTATGGCCAATAATACTTTTTTCTTTTCCATAATCTTCGCCTTTCTGCAAAACAAAAAAGCTCAATTCATCTTTAAAAAAGGGCACGTGGAAACGGTCCGTTTTTTAAAATCAGAATTGAGCTTATCTCATATCATCTTTGTTTTATAAAATTGTACGTTGAAAGTGTAGTCGAACAGAGGGGGTAACCAGCCACCCTCTGTTCATTCTATATATCAAACATTTCAGTGTTAAATTAACTCATTTCAAACCAAAGGAGAGAATTAATTTAACAAAGCTAATATAACATATGTCTGAATCAACTTCAACTAATGTTTGCCAAATTGTTCGCCTGTTATCATGTATGTGAAGATGATGAAAAGGCAAGTGAAATAGGCTTTAATGTTTCATTTGATGGTTCATAAAAAGAGTTGTCGATATGGACATCATCTTGTTCTTCATCTACCGATAAGAAAATCGTAAACGGATATTGATCGAGTAACAATTCATTGTGTAAATGTTCAGCTACTTTCAACGTTGAACAAGATAATAATAAAATAGGCATCTCTACGTTAACTTTGTTAAGAGGAAATGTTTTATACTCCCGGTAAACAATGGTCATCTTGTGTAATTTGCTTCGCAAGAAGCCAACGAAGTTCTGCGAGACTTGAGCTCGTTCAATAAGAA
>ERZ1673961.804-NODE-804-length-10016-cov-48.469832_pt1 | contig 10016 bp, 10 predicted proteins | sample MGYA00580189_ERZ1673961 | MGnify/ENA primary metagenome ERZ1673961 (study PRJEB41334, sample SAMN05608105) | rock metagenome | biome: terrestrial subsurface; feature: shale formation; material: shale | place: USA: Pennsylvania ... | reverse complement strand
TTAAAAAGAAACAAATAGAATCATCCTCTTGGCTCAACTAGATAAGCCGGGAGGATGATTTTTTTAAAATACGATTACTTTAGTTGTCTTTTAAGATGTCATTAATCTTCGCGAGTTCATCGCTTGAGAAGTGTAAGTTATCAAGTGTCTTCACATTCTCTTCAATTTGACTGACTTTACTTGCGCCAATTAATGCACTAGAAACTGTCTCATCACGCAGGACCCAAGCAAGGGCCATTTGAGCAAGCGATTGATCACGTAAACGTGCCATTTCATTCAGTTCAATCACTTTGTTGATGACGTCTTCTTTAATATCTTTTTCGTTTAAGAACGGGATATGGGCTTTACTTGCGCGTGAATCTTTTGGTACTCCTTTTAAGTACTTACTTGTCAGTAAGCCTTGAGCAAGTGGGACAAACGCAATCGCACCAGCGCCGTTTGATTTTAGCACGTCAAGCAGTGATTCTTCGACCCAACGGTTTAACATTGAGTAAGATGCTTGGTGAATAATAAACGGTGTTTTTTGTTCTTTTAAGATGTTAATCGCTTGTTTTGTTTGTTCGGCGTCATAGTTAGAGATCCCAACATAAAGGGCTTTTCCTTGTTTCACGATTAAGTCGAGTGCTTGCATTGTTTCTTCAAGCGGCGTGTCAGGGTCTGGACGGTGGTGATAGAAAATATCAACGTAGTCTAAGTCCATTCGTTTAAGTGATTGATCAAGACTTGAGACAAGATATTTCTTTGAGCCCCAATCACCATAAGGACCGTCCCACATATGAAAGCCGGCTTTAGATGAAATCACGAGCTCATCACGGAACCCAGCAAAATCTTTCTTTAAAATTCTACCGAAGTTTTCTTCCGCTGAACCAGCGGGAGGGCCATAGTTATTGGCGAGGTCAAAGTGGGTAATCCCTAAATCAAAAGCACGGGTTAACATCGCGCGTTGGTTTTCAAATGAATCTGGTTCACCAAAATTATTCCATAATCCTAAAGAGATGGCAGGTAATTTTAAACCGGAATTTCCGACTCGGTTATACGTCATGTTGTCGTAACGTTTATCACTTGGTTTATACATATCGATCGCCTCCTAATTAATTAAGTACAAAGTAAAATAAAAAAGAAAATAGCTAAGAAATATAATAGACTAAAGCGGTGACGGTAAAAAAGGGTCACACATCAAATGATGACGCTTACTTCATGTTGGTAAGAAAAGTAGGCTAATTAATAACCTACTTGTACGGCCGCATTGACGATATACATGAGATCGTTTTTGTCTTGTTGTTCCTCGAGATAAATACCACTTGTTGTTTGAAGACCACCAGGAACGATTTCAACCGTTACGGTTCCATAAGGAATCTCGGCTTTAATTTTATCTACATCGACTTCACTTGCGTCTGTTGGGACACCTAAGACGACATTGACTTTCATGTTATGTAGCGATTGTTCAGGTAAGAAGTCTTTGATACCGGGCATTGAGTTATAATGAATCGCATTCACGACCGCACGGACCGCTGCCTTGGTCACGTCTTGGCCATGCGTATCAATACCAACACCTGTCTCAACAAAAATCATTTTTTCCATACCTACATCCTCCTCATCAATTTGACTGATCCAGCTTTTATACCTAATGATAGTTTATCACAAACGAAAAAAGATAAACATGAAAACGCATGCGGTTATGGTGTAAATAGATACGACTGATGCCGTATTCCTCCATCATTCCTGCGGTAACAAAACAGATAAAAGGCTGAAATCAAAGAAAGTATCAGTAGATTTTAATATTTCCCGGGAAATAGCACGAAATATTGACAAAAATCGCTTAAATTCAAGAAACACTTTGATGATTTACGTTATAATGGAAATAGACAACCAAAAACGGCAAATAACTATGAATAAAAGTATAATCAGTGAGACCTCATTTATAAACAAAGGATGTGACGCGTCATGCTTTCTTTAGAGCGGATGATAGAAGACCTGAATCAATTAGCCACTTATACATGTACATCTTCTGGTGTTACTCGGCTAAGTTTCACAAAAGAAGAACGAGCGGCTAAAGATTATTTGAAGAAACAAGCCCGAGCACACGAATTAGATACAACAGAAGATGCGATTGGTAACTTGTTTATTCGCTATCCGAGTGAAAATACCGAAGCGAAAACATTACTGATTGGTTCACATATTGACTCGGTTATAAGTGGCGGAGAATATGACGGGACACTCGGTGTCATCGTTGGATTAGAACTTTTACGCCATGCGAGTGAGACCCATTTAACGTTACCGTTTCACATAGAAGTCGTTGCCTTTACCGATGAGGAAGGTGCCCGATTTAAAACCGGCATGATTGGGAGTCGTGCTTTTGCGGGGACGTTTCATGAGGATGAGTTAACGTCTATCGATGACGAGTCAATCACACTTGATGAAGCAAGAACAGCAGCAACAAATCAGTCCCTTGACTTAAGCGAGATAAAGGCTGATGTCGATCAGCTATTAGGTTATTTAGAAGTTCATATTGAACAAGGGAAAGTACTGGAACAATTAGACTTGCCGGTTGGGATAGTCAGTGGGATTGTCGGTTTGAATTGGTATGACATTGAGATAATCGGTGAAGCCGGCCATGCGGGAGCGACACCGATGGATGACCGGAAAGATCCTGTCATAGCCCAGTCAGCCTTTATGCTTCAATTACATAACGAAGTGAAGGATAACAGTCAGGCCGTTGTGACCTTCGGTCAAATCCAGGTTGAACCAGGCAGTATTAATGTCATTCCAAGTAAAGCAACGTTCTCGATTGACTTACGCGATATTGAACAAACAGAACTGGACCGGCTCGATCAACATATTCGCGAACTAGCAAAAGACATTGAAACAGATTACGGTGTTACTATCAACATTAAAAAGTTAGATGAAGCGAAACCTGTGAAGATGGCAGACACAATGATTAGCCATCTAGAAACGGCAATGAAAAGTAATGGCTATCCCGTCCACACACTTCCAAGTGGTGCTGGTCATGATGCGATGCATCTGGCAGAAATCACGCAAGCTGGTATGCTTTTTCTAAGGACACCGAACGGTGTCAGTCACCGTCCGGATGAAGCAGTGATACCAGAAGATGTGTTAGTCGCTGCGGATGTTTTATTAGATACAGTCCTGGCGATAAGAAACAAACACGAATAATTCACTACAAAAAAAGAGCAAAGTCACAGGACAGAAAACTAATAAATATAAATAACCATCAAACGACAACTTAAAATCGAAGAGGTGACAGTATGCAGATTAGTGTAATAAGTGTAGGAAAGTTAAAAGAAAAGTATTTAAAACAAGGCATCGATGAATATAAAAAACGGTTAGGGGCTTATTGTACACTGAACTTAATTGAAGTACCAGATGAAAAAGCACCAGAAAAGTTAAGTGATGCAGAAATGGAAGACATCAAAAATAAAGAAGGCGAACGGATCTTACAGAAGATTAATCAAGATACGTATGTTATTACGTTAGAAATCAAAGGCAAACAATTAACCTCAGAACAACTCGCCAAAGAAATTGACCAGTTAGCGATCCATGGTAAGAGTAAAGCAGCCTTTGTGATTGGTGGGTCACTTGGACTGAGTCAAGATGTGATGAACCGCAGTAACTTCGCTTTGTCGTTTTCAAAGATGACGTTACCACACCAGTTGATGCGGCTTGTGTTATTGGAACAAATATACCGAGCCTTCCGTATCAACAGAAATGAACCATATCATAAATAATTACTTTTGTATATTTAATATGAATTCAAGATGGAGATACATTACATAAATTCATTTGCCTATTATCACAAAAAGTAATTTTTAAGGTTTAACAGTTTTGATGGTAAAGTAGAGATTTCGATATTCATGCAACGTTAGTAAACTTAATTATAGTTAAATAAAAAAGATATAGAGGTGTTTATATGGACAATTACACGGTGACCAATATAAAAGTAGGGAATTTACTTAGTGATGCTCAGGTGGGGAATATCGCCATACCAGAAATCCAACGTCCTTTTGTCTGGAAAAGAAAAAAGGTACGTGATTTTATTGATTCTTTATATAAGAATTATCCTGTGGGGTATATTATTACTTGGAAATCTCCAGATATAAAAATTAAAGATGGTCAACATTCAAATGGAAGAATGATTCTAATTGATGGTCAACAAAGAATAACTGCTTTATCAACTTCACTTAATAGAATTGAAATAGTTAATAGCTCTTATAAAAAAGAAAGAATAATCATATCTTTTAACCCTTTTACAGAAGAATTCAAAGTGAAAGATAGAGGTACAGAGCGTGGGAAAGAGTGGATTACTGATATCGCAGATGCAATGGATGCGGGAAGAAGATTTATTAATAACTTTTTAGACCTTAATGGCGTTGAATCAGATAATGAAGCTGATATTATAAGTGACCGGATTGAGAAACTTAAACAAATAAGAAATGCTGATATCGGTAATATTACTCTAGATGCAGCTCTGCCGATAGATACAGTAACTGAAATTTTCATTCGTATTAATGATGCTGGAGTGAAACTATCACAAGCCGATTTTACTATGAGTAAAATAGCTATATATGAGGCAGATTCAGGAGATGAATATGGGATGTACTTACGAAAATTTATTGATTATTTTTGTGAGATTGCTACTTTACCAGAAAATACCAAAAGAATTGAAGCCAATGATTCGTCTTTTGTAAAATCAGATTTTTGGGAAAAAATCAAATGGGTAGCTAAAGATTATAATGAAATCTACGTCCCAAGTTATAATGATATCTTACGTGTGGTTTCGCTTTTAGAATTCAACCGAGGTAAACTTGGAGATTTAGTCTCATTGTTATCGGGTAGAGATTTTGATGCCCGAGACTATAAAAAAGAAATTGAAAAAGAATCATTCATAAAATTAGAATCAGGAATCAATAAATATACAAATAAAAACAATTTCCAGCATTTTATTCAAGATGTTTTATTAAACTTGGGGTTTAATGACCCGGGTTTAAGTTTATCGAAAAACGCAATCAATTATGCGTATGCCATGTATTTAAGAAATAAAGAGTTAGAAGTTCCTGATACAAAATTAAAGAGCCTGATTCGTCGACTTTTAGTAATAAGTCTACTTACTAATCGTCACAGTGGTAGCTTTGAAAGTCAGTGGACAAAAGATTTTCAAAATATGAATTCAAGTAATGCTTTAGAAGAATTTGTAGAGGTTTTAGAAAGACAGAACTTTACAAATGTATTTTGGAATGACACATTACCAAGTAGGTTTGATAATACAAGTATCAATAGCACTTATTGGACCTTGTATACAGTGGCTCAAAAATATCTCGGCGATCAAAGTTTTCTAACAAGTACTCTAGTGCGCGATATGAAAACAGCTCAAATTCATCATATTTATCCTAAAGCTTATTTGCAGAAAAATGGTTTCACAAATAAAAATTCGTATAACAAATTAGCGAATTATGTTTATCTACATGATCAAGTGAATAATAAAGTAAATGATAATGCTCCAAAAACTTATATCACAGAAGTCAATAAGTTCAATGGTGCATATGGAAACGAGATAAAAGATATAGAGGATTTAAAGAAAAACCTTCAAGACAATGCTATTCCTGAAATAGTAACAGAAGGAACGCATGATAACTATCTGGATTTTTTAAGGAGTAGAGCTCTCTTAATGTCACTGAAGATAAAAGACTATTACAATAAACTTTAATTATGATTTTTGTTCATAAAGGGGTGGAAGGCAACATACATTATTGACTACCAATGTTTATATTCTTAATAAAATTTATCCGTATAATATTTTGGTAATGTTTGAGACTTAGGGAAATTCATTTCATCTATAATCTTAATGTTTAAGAATGGAAGCTTGAAAATGATATCACTTGATAACTTTCAATACGAAAATGAAGATTCTCTGATTGCTGCATTCAAAAATACTATAAAACCTTTAATGAGCAAAGAGCGTGTAAACGGTTCAGATTTTAGTGAAAATGACATTAAAGAATATAATAAAATCACGAAGTGGTTAAAAGAACAAGACTACTATATAGTTCAATTTCCGAACGTAATAGAATGACAATTAAGTATTGATAAATTCGGAAATGAGATAATTAGGAATTATATAATGGAAAAGCGAGGTAATACCTCTGATGCTGTGACATGGCAAGAGCGCAGAGAGTTAGTTGATGAATTACAAATTGTAAAAAGGTACGATTCTCCTGTATACAGATTATCATCAGAAATCGAAGGAATTATAAAAGATATTTCAACTGATAAAGGACAATTCCATACAGCGAATTATGATCGACAATTAGAATTATTAAATAATGCTATTGAAAATTTATTAAATAAAAATGGGAAGTATATTGAAATATCTCCCGAGACTTTCTATGATTTCTTTACTAATAATGATATTAAAAAATTTAGAAATGATACACAAGTATTTAGACATGCTAAAGAGAGTACTTTGCAAGAGAGAAAATCATGGAGTGAAAAAAAGAAAAAATTTTATGTTAGGCTTGGTATTTCAATAGTTTCACAAATCTTTTATTCAAATCAAAACAATTAAAAAGAAAGACATACCTTTCAATTAAAAGACCGGAATTCTCAGTTTGTTTAATAATGAAATAAATATAGAATGAAAACTTCTGAAAATATTGTCTTTATAGTGAAGTGGAGGACAAGAATAAAATGGTTAAGCTTTTAACGGTAGTGCCAAACCTTTTTTAAAAATAAATTAAAAATAAAGGGTGATATAATTGGAGAATGAAAGCAATTTGCTCATTTATCAAACGGAAGACGGACATACTAAGATTGATGTACGTTTAGAGAATGAAACTGTATGGATGACACAAAAGGCAATCGCAGAATTATTTCAAACATCACCTCAAAATATTACGCTTCATGTGAAAAACATCTATGAAGAACGGGAATTAGACGCAGAAGCAACTTGTAAGTTTTACTTACAAGTTCAAAATGAAGGTTCAAGGGAAGTTAAAAGAAAAGCAAAACATTATAATCTTGAAATGATTCTAGCTATTGGTTACCGCGTTCGCTCTCATAGAGGGACACAGTTTCGAAAGTGGGCGACAGAACGTCTAAATGAATATTTAGTCAAAGGATTTACGATGGATGATGAGCGGTTAAAAGACATGCGTAACTTTGGAGAAGATTATTTTGATGAATTACTTGAACGTATTAGAGATATTCGTTCATCAGAGAAGCGGTTCTATCAAAAAATCACGGATATTTATGCGACTTCAGTAGATTATGATCGTGACGCAGAGGTTACCCAACAATTCTTTGCGACGGTTCAGAATAAATTACACTTTGCTATTCACGGTAAAACAGCAGCTGAACTTATTTCAGATAGAGCAGATGCAGAGAAAGACAACATGGGTTTAACCAATTGGGCTGGTGATAAAATACGAAAAAAAGATGTTAAAGTAGCTAAGAATTACTTATCTGAGAAGGAATTAAAGTCACTGAACCGTATTGTGACGATGTATTTAGATTATGCTGAAGACCAAGCAGAACGACAGCGCCCGATGCATATGAAAGATTGGACTGACAAATTAAATGCCTTTCTGCAATTTAATGATCGCGACATTCTGGAGAACGCTGGTAAAGTGTCTAGAGCGGTTGCTGAAAAAATTGCTGTTGATGAATATGATAAATTTAATCAGCTCCGAATCAACCAGACCACAGATGATGACTTTGAGATATTTATAAAGAATAATCAGCTTAACAAATAAAAGTACAAGACATGCAGCTCATGAACTTATTCTATAAAGGGAGGCGAAATTGTTGGATCAAAGCCAATGGAAATCGTTACTGAATGAATTTAGAAATTTACCGTCAGAAACGGAATGGATAGAGTTTAAGGAAGCAAAAGTAAATTATAATTTTGATAAGATAGGTCGTTACTTCTCGGCAATAAGTAATGAAGCTAACCTAAAAGGAAGAAAAGAAGGGTGGTTAATCTTTGGTATTAAAGATTCAAACAGAGAAATTGTTGGAACAAAATACAAAGAAAAAAGATCTGAATTAGAGAGTTTAAAGCATGAAATTGCACAATTAACAAGCAACAACCTAACCTTTATTGAAATCCACGAGTTGAACTTTAGTGAAGGAAGAGTCATAATGTTTCAAATACCTTCAGCTCCTAAAGGAGTGCCCATTTCATGGAAAGGTCATTATTATGGAAGAGATGGTGAGTCAATAGCACCGTTAAATATACAAGAAATAGAGACTATAAGGAATCAGCAAATTAATAAAGATTGGTCTGCGAAAATAATCGAAAATGCTTCTTTATCAGATCTTGATAGTGAAGCAATATTAAAAGCAAGGTTTGAATTTAAAAAGAAAAATCAAAAATTAGCTAATCAAGTGGACACTTGGTCAGATGAAGTGTTTTTAAACAAAGCTAAAATTACTATTAAGGGCAAGATTACTAGAACAGCTATAATTCTGTTAGGAAAGCCAGAAGCGGATCACCTTTTATCGCCATCAATTGCTAAATTAAGTTGGATATTAAAAGATGAAGATAATATTGAAAAGGATTATGAACATTTCGGGCCGCCTTTCTTATTAAATACACATGAGCTCTTCAATAAAATTAGAAATCTGAAGTATAGATATATGCCAGACCAGAGTTTATTCCCTATTGAAATCAATCAATATGACCCTTATGTAATAAGAGAAGCATTGCATAATTGCATTGCTCATCAAGATTATGAATTAATGGGAAGAATAAATGCAGTTGAAAAACCAGATGAACTTATTTTTACGAATATGGGTAGCTTTATACCTGAATCTATTGAAAACGTAATTAAGCAAGACGCTCCTCAAGAATATTATAGAAACCGATTATTAGCAGAAGCAATGGTTAATCTTAATATGATTGATACAATAGGTAGTGGTATAAAAAAGATGTTTTTGCTTCAAAAGAAACGCTTTTTTCCTCTACCTGATTATGACTTAAGCAAAAATGAAAAAGTTAAAGTAAAAATTACAGGAAAAATTATTGATGAGAATTATACAAAAATGCTAATAAATAATACAGACTTAGAATTAGATACAGTTATTCTTTTAGATAAAGTACAAAAGGGACAATTTTTAAGCAAAAGTGAATCAGACCGTTTGAGAAAACAGAAACTAATTGAAGGTAGATATCCAAATGTTTATGTCTCCTCACAGATAGCCGCTTTAACCGGAGATAAATCATCTTATATAAAAAATAGAGCATTTGATAAAAAACATTATAAAAAAATGATTCTATCATTTATTAAAGAATATTCTTCAGCAAGTAGAGCTGAGTTAGATGCGTTATTACTAGACAAGTTGTCTGATGCACTTAATCAACAACAGAAGAAGAAAAAGATAACAAATTTATTATATGAGATGCACAAAAAAGATAAGACTATAAAGAATGTGGGTTCAAATAAAAAATCAAAATGGATTTCAATATCTAAAGATGACTAAAAACTTTTTTAGAAATAATTAAGAAATAAAAAACCCACGTAATCACCAGTTTTATTTCTTGTACATCTGTATTACCTGTGAGTTGAGTGCTTTTGCGCTATGGAATTTATGTCTTAAATGGCATTTTTAAAAATCATTTAAGACATAAAAAGAAATAAAATAAGAAATAAAATGTTACCCAATCACGTGTCGCATGTTGATTAATCGATATTAGACTAGACATTACGTATGTATTTAATGTCTATAATAGTTTACTCAAAGTAAAAGACCCTAAGTTATATTGGTGTAAAATTAACAAAAGCATCATTTGCAAAAAATGTTTCAAAAATTGTACCTGTACTAGGTGGTGTTGTTTCAGGATCAATAACCTATGCTACGATGAAACCAATGGGAAACAGGTTAGCTAAAACTTTATCAGATTCTCTCACTCTCTCAATGGATGATGTTATGGACGAATATAGAGTAATGAAAGACAGTTTTCATGATATTATCGATATAGACTTTGAAGAAGTGATCTAACA
>ERZ1673961.803-NODE-803-length-10017-cov-97.254266_pt1 | contig 10017 bp, 8 predicted proteins | sample MGYA00580189_ERZ1673961 | MGnify/ENA primary metagenome ERZ1673961 (study PRJEB41334, sample SAMN05608105) | rock metagenome | biome: terrestrial subsurface; feature: shale formation; material: shale | place: USA: Pennsylvania ... | reverse complement strand
CAGCTGCATAGAGAGTGGAAATTATATGTCTGAATTTAAGTTACCACTCCAATATAGATATATAATTATAAATATATCTTATCTTTATATAAAGTAAAACATTAAGTAATAGATGTTTTAAAATTTATTTTAAGTATTTTTCTTTTCTCCGAACTATCTTTTTAGAAAGAGTTTTATTGAATTTATAATAAAGTAAAAATCTATTAAATTATTATTTTAAATTATGACAATAAAAAGACAATTATTTTGTGAAATTTAAATATATTCTGATAAAATAAGAAAAATTTATAATAATGGAATATTTATCTAATGGCAAAAGCTAAGAAGCAACAGAGTATAGAAGAAACACTTTGGGATAGTGCAAACAAATTAAGAGGTACAGTTGAATCAAGTGAATACAAGCATATAGTTTTAGGACTGATATTTTTAAAGTTTGTTAGTGACACCTACGAAGAGAGAAGACAGCAACTGATAGAACAAGGACAAGAAGCGTTTGTTGATATGGTAGAGTTTTATACTATGGAAAATGTTTTTTATCTTCCTGAGGTTTCAAGATGGTCATATATTAAACAAAATGCAAAGCAAGATGATATAGCTCTTAAAATAGATACAGCTTTATCTACAGTTGAAAAAAACAACCCATCTTTAAAAGGTGCGTTACCTGATAACTACTTCTCAAGGCTAGGGCTTGATGTTAGTAAATTATCTGCTCTTATAGATACTATTAATAACATTAATACTATAAAAGATAAAGGACACGATATAGTAGGGCGTGTATATGAATACTTTTTAAGTAAGTTTGCCATAGCTGAGGGTAAAGGTAAAGGAGAGTTCTATACTCCAAAATCTATAGTAAACCTAATAGCCAATATGATTGAGCCATACAAAGGTAAAATTTATGACCCTGCTTGTGGTTCAGGTGGTATGTTTATTCAGTCTATTAAGTTTATTGAAGCTCACAAAGGAAATAAAAAAGATATTTCTATTTATGGACAAGAATATACATCAACTACATATAAACTAGCAAAGATGAACTTAGCTATTAGGGGAATATCTGCAAATCTTGGAGATGTACCAGCTGATACATTTGCAAAAGACCAACACAAAGATTTAAAAGCTGATTTTATTATGGCTAATCCTCCTTTTAATCAAAAAGATTGGAGAGGTTCAAATGAACTACTAGATGACCCAAGATGGTCAGGATATGATGTTCCTCCAACATCAAATGCAAACTACGGATGGATACTAAATATGGTATCAAAACTATCTCAAAATGGAGTTGCAGGATTTATCCTTGCAAATGGTGCATTAAGCGGTGGTGGTGAAGAGTATAAGATACGAAAAAAACTTATAGAGAATGATTTGGTAGAGGCTATTGTTATTTTACCAAGAAATATGTTCTATACAACAGATATAAGTGTAACTCTTTGGATAATCAATGCAAACAAAAAAGAGAGAACTTTCGAACAAAATGGCATAAATAAAGTACATAGAGATAGAACTAATGAGATACTTTTTATGGATTTGAGACAAAAAGGTATACCTTTTGAAAAGAAATATACTCAATTTGACCAAGAGATTATAGATGAAATATCTTCTACTTATCATACATGGCAAAGTGATAAAGAGGCTTATGAAGATATAGCAGAGTACTGCTATAGTGCTTCAAAAGATGAAGTAGAGAAAAAAGATTACTCACTAGTACCAAGTAAATACATAGAGTTTGTAAATAGAGATGAAAATATTGATTTTGATACAAAAATGACAAATCTACAAAGTGAATTTACGCAACTTTTAAAAGATGAAGAAAAATCAAAACAAGAACTATTAACAGTATTTAAAGAGTTGGGTTATGAGATCAAACTATAAAAAGCTAGGTCAGTTTATTAAACAAGTTAGTGTTAAAAACACTGATTTAAAAGTTGACAATCTTCTTGGTGTAAGTATAACTAAACAATTTATTCCTTCTATTGCAAATACTATCGGCACAGATATGTCAAAGTATAAAGTTGTTAAAAAAGGGCAATTTACTTATGGTGCTATTACATCAAGAAATGGAGATAAAATATCTATAGCGTTACTTGAAGATGATGAAGCTATTGTTTCTACTTCATATACAGTATTTGAGATTATAAATAAAGATGAATTAATACCTGAATACTTAATGATGTGGTTTAGAAGAGAAGAATTTGACAGATATGCAAGATATATGTCTCATGGTAGTACAAGAGAAGCCTTTGGCTGGGAAGAAATGTGTGATGTAGAACTTCCAGTTCCATCACTTAAAAAACAAAAAGAGATAGTAAAAGAGTATCACACTATCGTGAAGCGAATTAAACTAAATGAGTCATTAAATCAAAAATTAGAAGATACAGCACAAAGTATTTATAAAGAGTGGTTTGTAAATTTTGAATTCCCTGATGAAAATGGTAAACCATATAAATCAAATGGTGGAAAGATGGAATACTGTGATGAATTGGATATGGAGATACCTAGGGGATGGATTTCATTGAATCTTGAAAAAGTATGTAGTTTAATTACTAAAGGTACAACACCACAAAATATGTTTGATAAGAAATTCAATTCAAGTGTAAATTATTTAAAAGCAGAATGTATAAATATGTTTCATGGAATAGATGAAAAAAAACTTTCGTTTATTGAAGAACATATACATTTTAAAGAGTTAAAAAGGTCAATATTAGAAGAAAATGATTTATTATTCTCAATTGCAGGTACATTGGGTAAATTTTCAAAAGTATATAAAAAAATCTTACCTGCAAATATAAACCAAGCAATAGCAATCATACGTGTGAATGAAGATAAAATTAGTTTAAATTATGTTGAAGGATTATTTTTAAGTGGTTGGCATAATGAGTTTTATCGAGATAATGTTCAACAAGCTGTACAAGAAAATTTAAGTCTAACTACAATTAAGTCATTACCAATTTTAATACCATGTAATTCTGTTTTGGAAAAAATAAATCTTGTAATGAAATCTATTCTGAAAATTTTTGAACAAACAAATAAAGAAAATCAAATGTTGATTGAATTAAAAGAAGTTTTACATTCAAAAATGGCAACTATAGAGGGATAAAAATGATTAGTTTTATACAGAAAAATAGTAATAACAACTTAATATTATTTATACATGGATTGAGTGGTAGTAATGAAACATGGAAAAATGAAGTTACCCAAAATACATTTCCAGAATTGTTACTTAAAGATTCTGAAATTAAAAATAATTTTGATATAGCATATTTTGAATATTATACTAGTTTAGTTAATGCTAAAGAAAAACTTGCAATTTTAAAAACATTATTTTCTAAAGATAAATCTGTACCTAAAAATATATCTGTTAGTGAAATTGCAGATGTATTAAAAACAAGAATTAATCATCAGTTAGATGAATATAGTAGTATTGTTATTATTGCTCATAGTATGGGTGGAATCATAGCTAAAAGTGTAATATTAGACTATGCAGAAGAAGGTAATTCAAGAATTAAATTATTTTTTTCTCTAGCCGTTCCTCATCTAGGTTCTAACTTAGCAGACTATGGAAGGTTTATAAGTTCTAATATTCAAATTAAGCACTTGGCACCTTTTCAAAATGAAAGTATGTTATTAGTAAATAAATGGCTTAAATCTTCAATTCTACCAACAACTAAGTATTTTGCTGGTGTATATGAGGGAACAGTTCATATTAATAGTGCAATCCCTCCAAATACAAATAAACATGATATTGTTAAAGTAGATGAAAACCATAGAACAATTGCTAAACCAAAAGACGAGAATGATATTGTAGTAATAAGTATATTAAAGTATTTAAAAGAGTTTTTAAAAAACAGTAAAGTTGATGATATTGATTATGAAAAAATTATGTCAGAGGAATATAATGATGAGTATTTTGTTGAAAAGCTTTTAATTGCAGATGTTCATAATAGTCTAGTAGATGATTCAAAAAAACATTTTTATTATTCTGAAGAAATAAGAAAAATATTTACATCCAGTAATGATAGAAAAATACTGCAAGAATTATATGCAAAGATTGAAAGTTTATACAAAAACTTATATGGGGATTTAATTACTAAAAAAATAACATCATCAAATGAACTTGTAAATGAAATACATAAAAAAATCATAGAAGATGATAGAGATTTTTTAGATACAACACTATCTAAAATAAATGGATTACATAAAAAAGGTATGATTCATTTATTAGCAAATGATTTAAAAAGAGATATATTTTGGGATGAGAATAAATATTCACAAAATGAATTAGACACCAAAAAAGGTAAGGGTTATGCTTAAAAATCTACCTTTTATAACTCCAGAAGATGATTTTGAATTAAATTTATTACTGACATTTCAAATTGTTTATTTTTTAAATTCTACAGCTAGGGGCTTAAATATATTAGATATTGAAAGATTAAGTATCTATGTTTATTTGTTAAAAAATCCACATATTTTACATAGAGTATTAATTAAATTAGGCAAAAAAAGTTTTACTTTAAAAAGTTATGAAACTTCATCTTATAAAAGTGAGAGAAATGATACTGAAACTTTTTATGATAATAAAATAGTAAGGTATTATACTCAATTACTTGCTAGTAATAATCTAATTAGTATAACATATAACGAAAAGATAGGTTTTGTATTTACTCCTAATAAAGATACGGAAAAATATATAAATGCAGATAGTGAATATTTTAAGCGAAATATAACGCTAATTGAAAAAATAAAACAAATAAGTTCTACATCTGTATCAAAAATCAATACAGCAATAAAAAGCATTTTAGAAGAGAGGTAATTGTTAAATGGATGTTTTCTCAAAGTTAATAATAAAGAAATTAATTTTAATTGGTCATAGAAAGAATTATGAAGTTCCCTTCTTCCCAGGTGTTAATATAATTTATGGTGAAGAAGATTGTGGAAAGTCGAGTATATTAGAGTTGATTAATTACTTATTAGGTGCAAGTAGTTTAGATAAGTATGATGAATTAGAACAATCAGTAAAATATGCAATTTTAGAATTGAATTTGAATAATGAAATTTATTGTATAAAAAGAGATATTTTTGATGCAAAAAAAGATATTGAGGTTTATATGTCAAGTTATGAGAATATTGACCTTGTATTTCCTTCAAAATACAAACCTAAACTTGATAATACAATAGAAGGAAAGTTTTTTTCAGACTTTTTATTAGATACACTTAATTATCCAAAAATAAAAATTAAAAATGCTCCAACACAAGATAATTCAACTTTATCAAGATTGAGTTTTAGAGATTTATTTAAGTTTTGTTATATAAATCAAGATGATGTTGGAAGTAAAAACTTTCTAAGTAATCAATATCATCCTCTATATCATAAAGTTAAAGAAGTTTTTAAATACATTTTTAATCTAAGTGATGAAGAAATATCTGAAATAAATCAATTAATCTCTGAAAAAACTAATCTTAAAAATAAATTGACTACTAAGATTTCTAACATACAAGAGTTTTTAGAAACTATTGAAATAGAAACATTAGATTTTATTAGTACATTTCTAGAAGATATCAAAACTAATTTAAAACAAATAGAAGAAGAACTTCAAGATATAAATGTTTCAATAACTAGTAGTTCTAAAGAATATGCACCTCTGAAAGAACATATTGTAACTCTTAATTATCAAATTAAAGATAAAGAAAAAGAAAAGGCTAAAACTAGAGATAACATAAAGAGATATGAGAAGCTAATTAATGATTATTATGATGATAGATTAAAAATAGAAGGAGTTTTATCTGCTAAACAGTTAATAGGAAAAATTTCTCCAGATATTGCAATATGCCCATTATGTAAACATGATGTGGAACATATTAAATTAAAAGAAGAATATTCTATTCATAATGAAGAAAAGTTAGGTTCAGAAGTCAAAATATTAAATAAAAGAATTAAAGACTTAACAGGACTAATTGAAAAAGAAAAAGAATCTTTTAGAAACACTGAAATAGAATTATCTAAACTTATAGAAGAAAGAGAACAATTTAAAAAAAGTATTGATGAAGAATTAAAAGAACATATCTCTCCTTATTTAACAAAAAGAGATGAACTTATTAAACAACAATCTACTTTAATAGAAAAAGAACAACAAATAACAAAAGCTTTAAAAATTAGGAACGAAGAAAGTAATTTGAATAAAGAAGTTGTTAAGTTAGATGAAGATTTGAAAGACTTGAAAGAAAAATTAGATGAATTAACTTCTTCCCAAGTTCAGATTGATAATGTTTTAAATGACTTAAAATTAATTTTAGAAACATACTTAAAATCTATTGATGTTAAAAATAGGACAGGAATTGGTATTAGTGAAAAAACATTTTTACCTATATTAAGAAATAAACAATACAATGAAATTACTTCTGGTGGTGTTAGAACTGTTTTATCTATGGGATTTTTATTGAATATTCTTGAATATAGTTTAAATAATGATATAAACCATCCTAGGCTATTAATGATAGATACAGTTGGAAAATATCTACAAAAAACTAAAAAAGAGTATTTGTCAGATACTGATGAAAAAGAAGATATTAAAGAAGAAATAAGAAGTGCTGGTAAATATAAAGCTTTATACGAGTATATAATTAATTTATCAATAAAAATGGAAGAAGCTAATAAAAGTTGTCAAATTATTTTGGTTGATAATGATGTTCCTCCTTTTATAGAAGAAGAGTATAAAGGTTTTATTATTAGACGATTTAGTAAAGATGAAAATGATGATTTACCAATTGGTTTAATTGATGATTATAGTGAAGATATGTATTAATGAAAAAATATTTAAGGCATTTATATGAACAATTATAATTTACAATTTGTTACTTTTAAGAGCTTCGGGATAGTAGCCCGATGTACTCTAAGTGCACTTAAAGATTATGTAAGTTATACTTTCACTAACACACCCCCTCCACCTCTTAACAATGTGCCAAAGAGAGGGTCTTCTTTATGAATAATCTTCAAGAACAATTACAATCATTAAAAAATCAAGAAAACACTTATCAAAAAGAGCATAAAACTTTTGAAGAACAATTAGAACTTCTCAAAAAAAGAGACTTAATTATTTCAAACCCTCAATATGTACTTACAAAACTACAACATATAAATTATTATAGACTTAGTGCTTACTTTTTACCTTTCCAATATCCTAAAAATTCAGAAAATAAAAATAAATTTTTACCAGATACAACTTTTGAAAATATAATAAAACTATACTACTTTGATACAGAACTTAGAAAAATCATATTTGAAGCTATTGAGGTTATAGAAATTTATCTTAGAACACAAATAGCTTACCATCATGCAAAATCTTATGATGCTTTTGGATATTTAGATATATCAACACTAAGAACAAATAAACAAATAGAATTTGATGAACTTCGTCAGGATATACTAAAAGAAAAAGAGCGTTCTAAAGAAGTATTTATAAGACACTTTAAAAATAAATATAAAACTACTGATTTGCCTATTTGGACAGTTGTAGAGATTATTTCATTTGGTTCTTTATCAAAACTATTTATGCTTTTACAAGAAAAAGAACAAAATGAAGTAATATCATCTATGGGTGAAATAAATAAAGTTGTATTTTTCAAATGGTTTAAAGCACTTTCAAGTGTAAGAAATGCTTGTGCTCATCATAGTAGACTTTGGAATAAAACTTTAGGTGTTAGCTTTGAAGTACCAAGAAAAAATGAATTTTTTGAAGAATTATCAAATAGTAAAAATAAAATATTTTTTGCACTAACAGTTATAGAATATATTTTAACTTGTATTGGTGAAGATGAAATCGGATTTAAAAACAAAATAAAATCACTACTTGAAAAGTATCCTCAAATAGATATTCAAAAAATGGGATTTATACAAAATTGGGAAAATAATCCAATATGGAGAGATAATGAGTAAATTCACAGAAGAAAAATTAGAATTAGCATTTATAGAGTTACTTGAAAATCAAGGTATCACTTATCAGTTTGGTAAAGATATACAAAGAGATGAAAGTGAAGTATTACTAGAAGATGATTTAAAAGAGTATCTAAAAAATAGATATAAAAGTGATAATATAACTGACAGTGAAATTATTCAAATAGTAAGAAAATTACAATCTTTCCCTGCAAGTGATTTATACGACTCTAATAAATCAATTATGAAACTTGTATCTGATGGTTTTATTCTAAAAAGAGAAGATACAAAACAGAAAGATATTTACATAGAGTTTATAAATTATGAAGATGTAGAATCTAACAATTTTAAAATAGTAAATCAACTAGAGATAGTTGGCTATGAAAAAAGAATCCCTGATGGCATACTGTATATAAACGGTATGCCATTAGTTGTATTTGAATTTAAAAGTGCCATAAGAGAAGAAGCAACTATACATGATGCTTTTGTACAATTAACAACTAGATATAGAAGAGATATACCTGAACTTTTTAAATATAATGCCTTTTGTGTTATAAGTGATGGAGTGAATAATAAAGCAGGTTCATTTTTTGCACCTTATGAATTCTTTTATTCTTGGAGAAAGATTACTGGAGATGAAATAGATGTAGATGGTATTGCATCAATGCACTCAATGATAAAAGGGATGTTTGATAAAGAAAGGTTAGTAGATATTATTCATAACTTTATCTATATGCCTGATAAGTCAAAAAAAGAAGAAAAGATAGTTTGTCGTTATCCTCAATACTACGCAACTAGAAAACTATATGAAAATATAAAAGCTCATCAAAAGCCACATGGTGATGGAAAAGGTGGTACATATTTTGGTGCTACTGGATGTGGTAAGAGTTTCACTATGCTTTACTTAACAAGAATGTTAATGAAAAGTGTTGAGTTTTCAAGTCCTACAATCATACTTATCACAGATAGAACAGATTTAGATACACAGCTAAGTAGCCAGTTTTCAAATGCAAAAGGCTTTATAGGTGATGATGGAGTTGTAAGTGTTGAAAGTAGAGCTGATTTAAGAGAAAAACTACAAGGTCGTGAAAGTGGTGGAGTATTTTTAACTACAATTCATAAGTTCACAGAAGATATAGAACTGTTAAGTAATAGAACAAATATCATCTGTATATCTGATGAAGCACATAGAAGCCAAATAAACCTAGAACAAAAAGTGAAAACTACAAAAGATGGTTTGAAAAAAACTTACGGTTTTGCAAAATACTTGCATGACTCTTTACCAAATGCTACTTATGTTGGATTTACAGGAACACCAATTGATGCAACACTTGATGTATTTGGTGATGTTGTTGATAGTTATACTATGACAGAATCAGTTAGAGATGAAATCACTGTAAGAATAGTATATGAAGGAAGAGCAGCTAAAGTTTTATTAGATAATAAAAAATTACAAGAAATAGAAAAGTATTATGAGGAATGTGCTAAAGCTGGAGCAAATGAACATCAAATCGAAGATAGTAAAAAGTCTATGGCAAATATGACAGCAATACTTGGTGATCCTGATAGAATAAAAGCAATTGCTAAAGATTTTGTAGAACATTATGAAAAAAGAGTAGAAGAAGGTGCTACACTAAAAGGTAAAGCTATTTTTGTATCAAGCTCTAGACCTATAGCTTATGCATTATTTCGTGAGCTTATTACTTTAAGACCCCAGTGGAATGAAAAAAGAGTTTGTGATGAAGGTGTTGAGTTAACAGACAAAGAGAAAAAAGAGATACTTCCACTTGAAAAAGTTAAGATGGTAATGACTCGAAATGATAATGATGAAAAAGAGTTATGGAATATGCTTGGTACTAAAGAGTATAGAAAAACTTTAGATACTCAATTCAAAAATGAAAAATCAAACTTTAAAATAGCTATAGTAGTAGATATGTGGCTTACTGGATTTGATGTACCATTTTTAGATACTATTTACATAGATAAACCTATTCAACAACACAATCTTATTCAAACTATCTCAAGGGTAAATAGAAAGTTTTATAATACCCCAAGAAAATCAAACAACTTTTTATAAAGTTTAATTCTCAAAA
>ERZ1673961.802-NODE-802-length-10037-cov-57.240232_pt1 | contig 10037 bp, 7 predicted proteins | sample MGYA00580189_ERZ1673961 | MGnify/ENA primary metagenome ERZ1673961 (study PRJEB41334, sample SAMN05608105) | rock metagenome | biome: terrestrial subsurface; feature: shale formation; material: shale | place: USA: Pennsylvania ... | reverse complement strand
CGATATAAGTTACTGAATTTATGAAAAGTGAGAAACCATTTCAACTCCCGCCAGCTCCACCAAACGTTTGGAAAGGGCGGTAACTCTCTGAGTTATCGCCCTTTTTGTATTCACCACTTCGATATTAGGCTGTTTGTACTACATTTTGGTACTAAAAAACATGCGCTATTTATCTATCTCTAAATCTGGCATTTGGCAGTTTCGCTTTCAAATACCCTCAGAGCACCGACACCTATTCGATGGACGCAGGGAAATCAAACGTTCACTAAAAACATCAGATAAACAACTTGCAACAATTCATGCGTTGCAGCTTGAGATAGAAATACGGAAAAGCCTAACTTCACCTCCCCCTCGCAACAAAAATAAAGAACTAGAGGTTCAAACACCACCTAACTCTATTGCAGTGCAAAGACCCAATCAACGTTCGAGCGGCACACCTCAACATGCGCTAGAGCTATTCATTAAATACAAGAGCGCTCACCTATCCGACAAGTCAGCGGTAATGCTGAAAGCGAAATGCAACGTAGTTTTAGATCTACTTAATAAAAAGCGGCTTGCGTTCATTAGGCGAACCGATGCCGAGCAAGTTATCGATTTACTGCGCCTATACCCTACAAACCTTAGAAAGCATCACCAATTCAACGGGCTATCAGGTACTCAGGCGATTAAACTGAACAAAGAGCTTGGATTACCGACACTCAGCGAAGAATCCGTCAAAGACTATAGCCAAAAGCTGTCTGGCTTTTTTGAGTGGTGTGTGCTCAATGAACTAACTGATATTAATCCATTCAAAGCCATCAGGTTTAAGAAGCAAAGAAAGGATAGCGCTGCAAAATCTGCGTACTCTACTGCCGATTTACATAAGTTGTTCAGCACTCCTGTTCATTGTGAGAAAGATTTTAGGCACCCCTATTACTACTGGCTTCCATTACTTGGATACTTCACTGGTGCCCGCCTCAATGAACTCTGTCAGCTTTACAAAGCTGATATATACAAAATGGAAGGAGTTTGGGTACTTAAAATTGATGATAGGTTTGAAGGGCAAAAACTGAAGAATTTGACCAGTCGCCGAATTGTACCAATCCATCAACGACTAATTGATATCGGCTTTATTGATTTTGTAACCTCTGTTCAACACGACCGACTATTTCCAGAGCTTAAGGACTCAAGGGATGGCTTCGGCAGTGCTGCTTCAAAATGGTTCGGCAGGTTCAAGACTCGGTTAGGTTTTGAGAAAGGGCAGGACTTTCATTCGTTCCGCCATACCGTTGCAACACAACTTAAACAGAAACAGGTGTCCCATATTGCTGCTGGAGCAATTCTCGGTCATGCCCAAAATAACATTACCTACGACCGATACGGGAAGGATCTGAACATTGAGCAAGTGATGACTGTCGTAAACCTGATTGATCCCCGCCCCCTAGATAAGGTGCCAAACTATTCAACTGAGTGACCCTAGCGACCTCTTAAACAGTTATGTGGCTTTAATTTTGGGCGTGATTTCACGCCCCAAAAAAATAAACTCATTCGCTCGTTATTTCAGTAATCAGCTCAACGTAACCAAATAAACAACTTAAAAACAACAACTTAAAAAACAAGTTGCAGTTAAACATGCATACATGTATGTGATTGATAGGTTGCTAGTTTTTTTTCTTTACGGGCGTGAAAGACCTTCTTAGATTGATTGGAAAGCAATTGATTAATTAGGAACTATTATGAATTTATCCTCTTCTGTGGCACAAAGCTTACGCTCAAATTTCAGAGATAACGTAAATCTCGAAACTATCCTCGGTCTTAAAATGCCAGTGCAACGCAGCCATAAGACACTAGAACCACTAACAGGTGTCGAACTACTAGATGCTTACACAGATTCACGTATCAAACTCGGCAAATCTAAGCTAAAAAACATCCAGCAAGATCATGAACTTCTTACGAGAGTATTGCACCTCATCGGCTTTGATGACTTAAACGAGCTTGATCGTTCAGGAGCTGAAAACGTTCGAGACGCCTTGAGCCACTATCCCACAAACGCAAAGAAACACTCTGAGTTTTCGGGACTAACAGGGTACGACGTAATCTTCAAAAATGCAGCCCTGCCAAAGCCTAAACCATGCCTTTCCCTTACAACCGTCAAAGGGATAATCGAAAAGTTCTCTACTTTTCTTAACTGGTGCAAAGCTCATGGATACGTTAAGGACAATGTATTCTATCGACTTCCAAAAAAGAGTGAAAAAGGTGGAAAGAAACGCCTATGCTTTTCCGACCAACACCTTGCTGCCATTTTCAAAATGAAGGACTACAAATCACATAGCTACCTTCACCCTTATTACTATTGGGTGCCGCTATTGGGACGCTACACAGGGGCAAGGCTGAACGAAATCTGCCAACTAACCATTGATGACATACTGCAAGTAGATGGTGTCCAGTGTCTAAAGATTTGGGATAATGTCGAAGGGCAGAGTGTCAAAAATACTTCATCTATTAGGCTGATCCCTATTCATAATGAATTGATTGCAAAAGGCTTCTTAGCATTCGTAAATTCAAAGAGCAAAGGTCGCCTCTTCCCAGAGCTACCACTTATTAAAGGGTACTACTCACACAATGCTTCGAAGTGGTTTCAACGCCGTAGGGATTCATTGGGTTTAGGTAAAGGGTTAGATGCACACTCTTTTCGACACACGTTCATCAATAAGTTGAAACAGTTAGGTGTTTCTAAAGAGATTATAGAGTGCATTGTTGGCCATAAACATAATTCTGAGTCGTTTGATACCTACAGTGAGCAATACCGTCCTAGCATTCTGGCTCCTGTGGTAAATATGATAGATACGAGCCATACCGCATATATTCGCCCATATAATTTAGCGTGATATCTATTTAAAAATCACCACCACAACTAAAAACCATTTTATTAACCCATATGTTTGGGTGAACGGTTTCGCTCACCCTAAATTTAACAAAAGATATATTTATGACAAAAGAAAATAATACAACAGCTCGTAATAATATTATTAACGAATATGGAAAACTTTCATTTTTTCGTGGTTCTGAAGGCTACGATAATATCCAAGAATGGCTTGTAAAAAGCATTATTCCTAAGCGCTCTTTTGGTGTTATTTTCGGTAAATCAGGCTCTCGAAAATCATTCCTCGCTATTGACATAAGCTGTGCCATCGCGACAGGTTCACTGTGGCACAATCACCGCACACAAGCTGGAGCTGTTGTCTATGTCGCCGCGGAGGGTCAGACTGGTATGGCAAAACGTGTAAGAGCGTGGGAAATTGCGACTAGTGAGCAAGTAGAACACCTTTATACTCTAGGTCAAGGGATAGTGATTTCAGATCCATCGGCTAGAAATACCCTAATTAATGCCATTCACGACCTTGAAGATACTAATGGTATCAAAGTTAGGCTAATCGTACTTGATACCCTCGCTCGTAACTTTGAGGGTGATGAAAACAATTCTGACTCGATGGGAAAATTCATTCGAGGCTGTGATCTTGTCAAAGAAGCAACCAATGCATCGGTTCTATGTGTTCATCACAGTGGCAAAGATGCATCCAAAGGAGGTCGTGGAAGCTCAGCTCTTAATGCTGCATGTGATTTCGAATTCCAAGTCACTCACGATTCAAAAACTGGACTGACAACGCTCAGCAACACAAAGCAAAAAGATGCTGAAGAAGCACCAGACCTAGTATTTGATTTTCAATCAATTGACTTAGGTATTGTGTGTGAAGAGGGGGAGCCAATTACTTCCTTAGCATTGCTCACTCAGGCAACAACCAAAAATAACAACAGTGGCGACAATAACCCAGTACTAAAAGCACTTCGTGAAACCTTTAATGGACGCTGTACAAGGGAAGAGCTACGTGCACATTGCTTCCCACCCAAAGAAGGTATAGCTGCCAATACAACGAATCAAAACTTCAAGCGTGCGCTTGCCGTACTTGTAAATAAGGGTCTTGTTTCTGTTGCTCAAAAAGGAAAAATCGCCAACAACAGCGACATCATCACAGTGGTAGAGCAGTTAGAGCTTTTCTAGCCCGCATTTGATTAAATAGTAGGAGGGGATGACAGGTGACGTACATATATATGTACGTCACCTGTCATCCCTTCTTTTGTTAACTCGAAATTTTATATTATCTCGATGTTTCCATCATTATTATATTCTGCTCTTTGAAATCAGGTGTTAATTATTTCTGTCACATAGTCACACCTGTGTGAGATCCTGAATTTTCCAGCCTGCATATTCTGCCTTACCGACATGTTCTGGTGGAAAACCTGATTTATCCATAGCAACACAAAGCAAATGTTCAGGTCTTGAAAACGCAACATATAATTGTTTCATAAACTTAATTTTTCGTTTAGCTATCGGCTTATCTGTATTTTCGTTAAGAATATAATCAATGAGTCCTCCCACATCATTTGAATGAAACTTTGTCTCCAGTACTAATGTGGCGGAATGGGTTTCACCTTTAACAGAGTGAATTGTTGCAACTTCATTTTCAATAACTCGACCTCCAACATCTATACATATCGTGTTAGAACTGCCTTCCTGATCATTACCATCTATTACATCTCTATTATTATGGAAAATAATAAATTTTTTAATTTCATCAGAAATAGGTAAATCAAAATAACTAAACAATGTAATAACGGACTGGTTCCACATCTCCTCACTGAGGTCATCAACAATTAATGTTCTAACGATTGTATTGAAATCAACATTTAAACTAAACTCTTTTAGATATTTTCGAATGCTTTTGATCGAATAAAAAGATTTCGTGCCATCTTTGTATTTTATTTCAGCATTTGCTATCCGACCGCACCTTACAAGCCCTTCTAAAACCAAGCGGTATGCTTCATACCAAGTTTTGCTGTGATAGCCTTGATAGAAATAATGAATTAGTTGACTTGGTTTAAATTTATCACTTGAATTGTTTTTATCAAAATATTTAAAGTAGTTACAAATACTTAATCCATTATCTTTGTGTACACCAACTGCACCAACTGTTTTTATTTTTCTCTTACAGTCTTCAGGGACGACTTGTGAGCACAACATTGCAAACTTCTCAAAAACATTACCTCTAGAGTTGTCGTCAACCAAAAAAATAGTGTGTAAGGTTTGCTCTGGAACCTCTATTTCTGAATTTAAATTAATACGGTTATAACTTAAATTCCTTGCCAATAGAGCAATAGAATTATTAAATCTATGGCTATTTTCAACCTTATCTAAAATAACTTGGTTGTAAGTTTGATTTCCTTCTTCTCCAACACTATAAATCGCTTGATCTGGATCGCCAAATCTTTGTAGCTTAACACTTTCACCTAGAAATAAATCATTCAAAAATTCATCTTGGAATTTTTGTGTATCTTGCATCTCATCAATAAACACCATCGGAAATCGAAACTGTATAGCATCTTTAATTGATGAGTTGCTTAGGATGTAGTGTTGTGCAAATGCGTACATTTCATGATAATAAAAATAGCCATCATTCATCAACTTATTCTTGACTCTTACCAAATCCAAATAGCTGTTTGATTGAGATTTCTCTCTAAAGGAAGGTACCGCAAGTTCTAAATCACCATTAACTAACTTATATTCCATGCCATGTAATGATGATATGTGTTTTCTTTGGAGGTAATTTCTAGTTCCTATCTTGAGGTAGCTCCAACCTTTATTGCAACATGTTTCATCATCAATTTGATTTATCTTGTAGCCAGATGAGCGCAGATAAGGGATAGCTAGGAATTTATTTACAAACTCTTGAATAGTGCCAATAAAGTGTGGGAATGACAGTAACTTTTCACCATCAACACTTTGCTTGAGTCGGCCGACTATCTCATTCTTAGCAACATTAGTATGTGTTAGCACACATATCCCTTGTTGCCCTTCTTTCCATTTCTTAGCTAGAATGAGAAGTTTAGCTGCCACAATTGTGGTTTTACCACTGCCCGGACAAGCCTGTACGTCATCATACGATATGATTATTTGTTTTCTTATTTCATCGAACGTTACATCAAGTACTTTTTCAACTACATTGATATCTTCATTACTAATATCAATCATCTTGTTGTTGCTCCATTTCATTAGGAAACGGCTCTGTTACATATTCGATAGCATCAAGGATGTAAGAAGGTAGCTTTTCTTTAAGTTCTCTAGAACGACCTTTATATTTAGACAAAATACCTGATAACAAGTAACTAACTTCACTTTTTCCATCGCCTTTAGATTCGATATCACGATATATTTGGATAGATCTAATTTGTACATCGTCACTTAATTCCTCATAACCATCTAAGCTACCATGTAACGCTTCGTATAACTCTTCACTTAGGCCGTATTTGGCAAGACAAAATTCAAATGTCCAATCATCAGAGATAAAAGTTTTAACTAGCTCACCATCAAATTCTCTCTTCTTAGATTTCTTTGCCTCTACTTGTTCATCTGTTAACTCATTAAGCCAGTATTGTATATTTCCTCCTCTACCATTTTCATTAGGCTGCTTTTTCTCTTTAAACCCATAATCATTAGTACCAGTATATTCTGCCTCTTCAGGCCATAAGTCTAAATCTGTTACACATGCAACTTTTATTGGAAGTGGTTGCGAATCTTCTAATTTTTCATTCGAACGATAAACTTTAGCATAGCGCTTTCTTGACAGCCCACTAACACTAACTAGTGATACACCGTAGTCTTCTAGAGGTCGCTCTAACAATTCTGCTATTTTAGGTATTAAAACAACCTCTGCAATTCCTTCAACTAATAGGACTCCCTTTGCAAAAAACATATTGGCTTTAGTTGCATCTAAAAACTTTTCTAGAAAAATATAATCTTCACCTTGAAGTGCAGTATGCCCCTTCCGAAGAGGAAAAGCCTTCCCTCCTTGCATTAGAATTAAGCTATCTAACGGTGCTTTTGACGACATTACTGAACTGTGTGTTGATAAAATGCACTGTAACTGACTATTTTCAGTCCGAAGGTAGTTAATGAATTTCAACTGTAACTGTGGATGAAGGTGTGCTTCAGGTTCTTCTATTAGCAACAAAGAATATTGATGCTCTTCTTGGTTAATCAACATTAGTTCAGTCGCCATAAATAGCAAACTGCTATAACCTAAGCCGTGTTTGGTGCCCAAAACATCAAGCTCTAGAGTCAACTTTTCTAGGATTGATTTAAGAGTGAAAGATTTTTCAGATTCACTCATATCCTCAAAATCTTTACTTCCCAGCAAGCTTAGAACTGGCTCAAATACATTTGACTTAAATGTTAATGAACCCAGCAAACTAGATATTTTTGATTGTGCGTTCTGGATGGCAATATCTAACTGTATATTCTTACTTGCCTCAGTAAGTAACTCAATGATACGTTTGGTCGCATTCTCATCTCCCGCCAAACTGGAGCCGCTACCTAATATTTGAGACAACCTCGAAGCTCGCCCTGCAGAAAGCTCAGACTCTGCATCACGTAAAGGCTTTAAATAGGTAGCTGCAAGATATTCACGAATATCTCTTTCAATCACAGGCCCATCATTATTGATGCCAGATCGGATTTCTGTCTTTATAAATTGAGCCTTTTTAAAAGGGTTTAGAGTAAGCTTTGCCGAAAGAGTTACTATTAAGGTTGATTTATCAGTCCCTGTAGTAGTTTCTTCATTTGTTAAATGCTCTAGAAATATACCTAGCTCACGTTGAGACAAATCCTCAAACTTTAGCTGAATGCTTAGCTCACTTTTGCCATGATGAAAGTCAGTATCTTTTAAACTTACCCATTCAACCGAAGTAGTATCAAGCACCAGTCGAATCGCATCTATAACAGAAGTTTTACCCGCGTTATTTTCACCAACTAGTAGATTTAACCCTTCGTTGAAACACATAGAAAAATCTTCAAATTGTCTGAAGTTTTTTGCCTTTAATTCTGATAGAAACATAGCTTATTAACCAAGAAAGTCGAACCAATTATATTCAACTATACTAATACAATGTTTCATTAAAATCTTATCCTCACAATCACTTTGTGAGTTCTTGCACGCAAGGAATCTACGATAAAGTATCGGAAAATCTATGGTTACTCTTTCTCTTGCTTAGGGAAGATGGTAAGCCCTTAAACATCTGCACTCAGAGCGGTTCAGACAAGTAATGATTTTTTTGGCAGTCTGGTAAATTACCACCTTCTAAAGAAGGTAGCTTTGTGTGCTCCCCCTAAAAGGGGCCTAAACCAGAACCTAGCCGTAGCACCACCCTATCACGTCATCCTTTAACACTAAATTTATGACATCACTTAAAGTGGTGCCGCTAAACAGAGCTATTGAGTCCGTTGAAGATGTATAACTTGAGCGCTTTAATTTACTTTTGGTGAATACGAAAATGATAACCACCTACTGAAGTCGGTGGTTTAGGAGTGAAAATTAAAAGAGCACCCTGAAGGCGCTCTAACTAAATAGATGTATTCAAAGCCCTACATATCAGACTTTGTACGTTGGTACAGCGTCAAGAACATACTTAGCTAACAACTCCAAAATATCATTTACCCGCTTTTCGCGTTCTTGCCTAAGCTGCTTGAATGTCGACATATTCAGCTCAAGCGGCTGTTCACTATCAATGACTGCTTCTAGATTAAATGCATCTTCAGCATGCTTAACGATTTTCTTTATCCAACGCAATTTAGGTATGTAAGACTCATCGTGTACGTTTAAAAAGCCTGCGTTCTCTGCCTTTTGTATTACTTGGTCTTCAAGCGTTGTAGATTCAAACTGTTCAAGTTCAATGATGTAACCAATAAGATCGGAAGATGGGATAGGTTTGTCCATAGTGTTTTTTATAAGCATAAGAACTATTTTAGGCTGCTGCAAATTTACGTTTTTCAAAAGGGGAGTTAAGAGGGGTATCCACTCTTGCCAGCGGACAACGCGAAGCGTTGTACTATCTGGAACCACCATCCAGCATAACCACTTGATTTTAGGTTGTTTGAATCTGAAAAAATAATTTTCTATGTTTATAGAAAACATATCAATATGCTTAAAAACTGGACTGTAACGACACAACCTGTGCGTCTCGGCACTGATGGTGTAATAATGCGCGAGCGCTACCTACTTAACCCAAAACACGCAAACCACAAACACAGTGAAGCTCTAATCTCGCTTTTTGGTTGTGCTGAAACATCAAATCGAATTGCACTTGTGGGTGAGCAATTCAGACTCAACCAGCATCTATATAACCGCAAAGGCGGTCGTCCGCTAACAAGCTATGCAATGGAATATTGCCTCACTTTGCCTAAAGGTTATCGTCCGACCAAAGACCAATGGCAGTCAATAGTTAGGGATTGCGGTTTAGCTCTCGCAAGGCTTTGCAAACTGAATAAATCAGAATTTGCACAATACAGACAGCAAATTCGGGCTGTATTGCACCAGCAAGCTCAGGATGGCAACAAAGGCAGTGGCGATCATGTGCACCTTATCATTGGTAAGATTGTTAGCGGTAAAGTTCTTAAAGAATTACAACAAAAGCAAGCAACCAAAATTATCAAACTAGCTTTTAATCAATCAGTTCTCAAACATGTTGGTGTTGACTACCGCACCTATGTCCCCAATGAAATAGAGAAAGGACGTCGACTCACCACTTGGCAATATCAACATCAGAGAGCTACTGAAGCTCTAGAAATTGAAAAGCTAATTGAGAAGATGCAAAGTCAATTTGATAAGTGGTTAAAAGCCAAAGAAGAGCATAATGAAAGACAAGCTCGGCGCCAACAGAACAGGTTGGTAAAAAACTATGAACAATTGAGGCTGTACTCACCCAGCACATCGCAGTTGGATAGAGCTAAAGTCATCAAAGATCAATTAAATAACTAGAACATGATTGGATGCCAGTTCAACTCCCAAACAGGGAGCTGAACTGGCGTCCTAACTTAGGATAATAGGCTTCCATCTTGATACTAGCTTCATATGGTACTAAGATGAGGTACTAAAGGGTTATTTTCAAAAATCACAAACACCCTAACCTATTGAAGTAACTGTTTTTTAAGGCAGTTGAAGGTGAGT
>ERZ1673961.800-NODE-800-length-10097-cov-2.768970_pt1 | contig 10097 bp, 9 predicted proteins | sample MGYA00580189_ERZ1673961 | MGnify/ENA primary metagenome ERZ1673961 (study PRJEB41334, sample SAMN05608105) | rock metagenome | biome: terrestrial subsurface; feature: shale formation; material: shale | place: USA: Pennsylvania ... | reverse complement strand
CTGGCCGGCATGGTCAGCTATGCGGTGATGAACCTGCTAATGACGGCCACGCCGCTGGCTATGAACCGCTGCGGTTATACCTTTGCCAGTGCGGCCAACGTGATCGAATGGCATGTGCTGGGGATGTATCTGCCATCCTTCTTCACCGGCCATCTGATTCGCCGCTTCGGTGAGGTGCCGCTGATGAAGACCGGTGCACTGGTCATGCTGGCCTGCATCGCCATCAATCTGCACGGGCAAAGCGAATGGCACTTCTGGGCCGCGCTGTTCCTGCTGGGTGTGGGCTGGAACTGGATGTTTATCTGTGCCACCTCCTTCCTGACACGGGCCTACGCGCCGGCGGAAAAGGCGAAGACCCAGGCTGCCAACGAATTTCTGGTATTCGGTACGGTGACCTGTTCAGCCCTGGCGGCGGGCTGGCTGGAGTCCAGCCTGGGATGGGCGGCGATGAATGTATTGATGATTCCGGTGGTGATCATTACCCTGATCGCTTTGTTCCTGCTGGAGCCGATCAGGCGTGAAGTCGAGGCCCCGGCCCAGCCCTTGAAGGCAGCCTGATCCATGTGTGAACTTCTGGCAATTACGACCGCAGAGCCGGTTCATCTGTCCCTTTCACTGGCCCGTTTTTCCCGTCATGGCGGTCTGGAAGGGCCTCATGGCGACGGCTGGGGCTTTGCCTGGTATGAGCAGGGGGATGTGCAACTGATTCGGGAAGCGGCCGCCTGCGCTCGCAGCGAAACCGCTCACTGGCTTACCGAGCGGCATCATCCGTCGCAACTCTTCCTGGGACATATTCGCCATGCCACTCAGGGTGAAGTCGCGCTGCGCAATACCCAGCCGTTTCAGCGAGAAACCGGCGGGGCTACCCATCTGTTCGCGCATAATGGCGACCTGAACCGGTATATTCATAACCCCAAGCGCTTTCCGACCGGACAGTTCCGGCCAGTGGGGGAAACCGACTCCGAGCGTGCCTTTTGTGTGCTGATGGCCCGAATGGCAGCCGTGTGGCAGGACGGGCGCCCCGATCCCGAGGTACGTTTGGCGGTGGTTGCCGATTTTGCCGCCCGCCTGCGTCAGTTGGGCACGGCCAATTTTCTCTATTCCGATGGCGAGTTGCTGTTTGCCCACAGCGACCGCCGTCGTCAGAACGATGGTGAGGTGTCGGCTCCGGGCTTGCATCTGTTGCAATGCGAGGCTGCAAGTTCAACGGATATCGATGGTCTGGAACTGGAACCGCTGGAGAATGTGACCACGGCGATGCTGGCCAGCGTGCCGCTGGATGAACGGCCCTGGCAGCCGCTGCCGGAAGGTGAAGTCCTGATGTTCAGGGACGGGGCGTTGCTGGACAACTGCCCCCGTCTGACACTCTGGCATGAAGCTCAGGAAATGCTTGAAGACTGATCGACCTGCTCCGACACAACCGTTGTTGCCGGCGTGGATGACAGGCGTCGCACGGCCTTTTGCAGAATCAGGTTGTTCGGGTAGTGAATGGTTTCACCGTTGTCGCAGCGGATGTGCAGGTGAAACAGGCCGATCTCGGTAATCATGCCGGTAATGTCATCATCCTTGTCCAGCACCTTGATGCGGTCGCCGATGCGGTAGGGAAAGGCAAAAAAGATGATGATGCTGCCGGTAATGTTGCTCAGGATCGACCACTGCGCAAACAGGGCCACGCCGATCACGGCAAACGCCGACGAGAACAGGATCATCAACTCGGCATAATCCACGCCCCAGATGATGCAAATCAGCATCACCGTGACGATCAACTGCAGCAGGCCGAAAAAGCGCTTCACCACCAGCAGGCGGCGATTGGCCACCTGCTTCTGCAGACCGATGCGATCCAGGATGCGACTGCTGATCCAGCGGGCAGCAAAGAGTGCGCCGATGGCAACGGCGGTCAAGGTCAGTTGTGTCTCCCACATCTTCGGACTCCTGTCTTGTTTCAGCGAATGCAGTTTACCAGGTAGGTGATCTCCGGGCTGCAGCTTTGCGGGTTGATCAGGCTGTCCGGCAGCCAGGCCGGAGCTTCCACCAGACCGCGGGCAAGTAGCTCGTTGATCAGCGGCAGGTAGTTGAAGCCGGTTTTGCCCACATAGAGACCGGAAATATCGCCCTCACGCCAGAGTTTAAGTGCCTGGCTGAAACCGCTCAAATAGAGGTGGTCCTTGGTGAAACCGCCGCCACGGTGAACACGCGCGGTGATCTTGAACGCCTCTTCATGCTGGCAACGGTAGTCTTCCACCAGGGTGCGCCAGGTGCGACAGAAGTCGTTGTAACGGATCATCTGGTCCACGGCAATGACACGCAGTGCCAGTGTCTTCAACCGCTTCAGGGTCATATGACCACAGAGGTACTCACTGAGGATCGCCAGCCCTTCCTGAGCATGGGTGTTGCCAGGCAGGCCAAGGGTGAATACCTTCAGCGGTTGTGCCGCGGCATTCAGCGAGGTCACCATATGCACGCCCAGCTCATGGTGGGCCAGCGCGTGCAGTTCCGATTCACTGGCGCTGGTATTGCGACGCACCATCAATGCCTTGCGGCCGTTGTTGACCATCGCCTGTGCCAGCAGACGATCGGACAGCTCCACCTTGCACTCCAGCCCCCACTCCTTGGCCTTCTGTTCGAAGAAGGGGATCATCTCTTCGGCGGAATAGCGCGGGCCGTTGATCTCCTCGGCGCGATCGGCCGCATGCAGCAGGAAGCGGGCGTTGGCCAGGTCCTCGCTGGTCGGTTCGCCGTAGTAGCGCAGCGAGTTGTAGAGGAAACGGTCACTGCCGATGCTGACCAGCAGGTCGATACGTTCGGCGAGGGCATCAATCACCTCACGGTACAGCTGGCGCAGTGCCGGATCGCGGATACGGTCCACCGGCAGGCGATAGAGCTTTTCCCGGTGCAGATAAGGGTCGATGCGCAGCTGGCGATAGCGGAACTGCGGCTGGTAACGGCCCTTGTTGCGCAGGAACTGGCGTTCTTCCCGAGCGATGTTGATCGGGTTGATATAGAGCAGCGTCTCCAGTCCCTTGGCCAGCTTTTTCAGCGCCCGATCGACACGTAAAACCTCCGGCGGCAGCTCGCTGGGCATGAGGTCATGGCCGGTCAGCGTGCGATTGCTGATCTGGCGGGCCAGCGTGGCGGCCGCTTCATAGAAGCTGCTGTGCAGACCGCTGCGCAGGGCATCCACCACCAGCGGGTAAGGAGCGCCACTGCTGTCGCGGAAAATGGGGTCGATCTGCAGCGGCACCGTCAGCGTCTGTTCATGCCGCGTATTGACATGGGCACTGAGGTAATCGCCCTGATATTCAGCCTCACCGCTGGAGGTGCTGACTTCCTGGTGGGGCAGCTCAAGCGCCTGCAGCTGCTCACGCAGGCAGGTGATCACCGCCTCGCCTTCGGGCATGCGCACCTGGCTGTCGATAATATGAAACACGCCGCTGTCGCTGTCTTCGCTGCGGGGGCGGCTGTTCAGATCGACCAGCAGACACTGGCCGTGATCTTCCTCAAGCGCATCCAGCAAGGCGTCAAGCAGGTGATAAAAGCGTTGATGGCGGCGATGGGCATATTGCTGCATCGCCTTGGTCGGCGGGCGCTTCCACAGGCTGCGCCCATCCAGTCGCTTGCGCAGGCACTGTGCCAGGGAGAAGTTGAGATCACAGGCCAGGCGCGACTCTTCGGCAATCAATGTAATCGGCAGCAGGTCGGCCAGGCTCGCTGTCCCGGTGGCCTCCAGTTGACGCCTTTGCTCTTCGCTGATCTGCAGGCGCTGAGCAACCTCGGGCTTCAGCTCGGTGCCGGCATGCAGCACCGTGCAGACCAGTGGCACATACTCGTCGATGCGGATCGTCAGACCACCGTTACGCAGCCGGGCGTTAACCGGCTGGCGGTTTTCAATCAGCGCAAGAATGGCGCTTTCAGACAGCGTCTGCATCTTCAATCACCTTGCGGAAGGCCGTTTTGCGCTGTTCAACCATGTTGCGCGCCTCGACCACATTTTCGACAAAATCGATCACCTGGCGCTGCAAACGGACACGGTTGAGCTTGTTGATACGCACGATGCCACCCGGAGCCATGACGTTGACCTCGATCAGCTTGCCGTTGATCACGTCCAGGCCGGTGAAGTAGAGGCCGTCACGGACCAGTTTGGGACCCATGCTGCGGCACAGCTCCAGTTCTTCCTTGGTAAGTACATGTTTAACCACTCGACCGCCTGCGTGGACGTTGGAGCGCACATCGTTGGCGGCCGGAATGCGACGCATGGCGCCGATCGGCTCACCGTTCAGCATCAGAATGCGCACGTCACCGTTCTCGGCCCCGTCGACATATTCCTGCAGAATTACGTAATTGCTGTTGCTGCCGCTGCCGATGTAGAAATCCAGCAATGAGCGGAAACTCTGGCGGGCGCTTTTCTCGATCACGATGACGCCCTTGCCGCCGAAGCCGTTCAGCGGCTTGAGGATCATGCGCTCACCCGGCGATTCTTCCAGTGCCTTTTCCAGGTATTCCTTGTTCTTGGATACATGCGTTACCGGCATGTACTTGGAAGCAGGGCCGTTGAAGGCGGCGGTATACAGCTTGTTGTTGCCGATGCGCAGGCCATCGAGCCCGTTCATGATGAAGACATCACCGTGAATGGAGTCGAGGAAGTTGAGCACGATGGTATCCAGTGGCGGATTCAGGCGCACGATGATGGCGTCAAACCCTGCCAGCGGCAGTCGGCTGCGACGAAACTCGGCATGACGGTAGAACGACGGGATGTTATCCGACACCTTGCCCTTGCGCAGTACATTGCAGAAGGCGCTGCTGATGTTGTCGCGAATGGTCAGGTTGGCAGGGGAGGTGATCGCCACGGTATGCCCGCGCAGGGCCGCCTCATGCACCATGCGCAGCGTGGTGTCGGTGTCCGGTTTGATTTGTTCCCAGGGGTACATCAGAAAGCAGATCTTCATCGGGTTCTCCTGCAGACAGGTGGGTAGAGGGCGTCATGAGACCCCTGGCAATGGCTGTCGGCGTTCGGTAAATGGGTGTACGGTCAATAAACAGGGAAAAGTGCCAGGGCTCAGGGCTGAGCGTCCTGCGGCAAGTGCGCGCATTGGACGTCATAACCCCCTGCCGGGCAAGCTCTTTTTTGTCCGTTAACGTTATTTTTTTTCATCTATATTGGTCAGTATAGTGCGTCTTTTTCATGCGGGTCTGCCAGACTCGAAAAAGTGTCGAACATGGGGCTGGTGCCGTGATCGACTCCCGCTTAATATCGCGCCATCATTTATCGAGGAGTTGAACAACCGATGCTGGGCTGGATCCTTTACAAGTCCGATCATACCCTGGTCAAACAGGAAATCTACGAGATCGAGCGGCTGGTCAGTCAGGCCAGCGCCCACGGTATCGACATCAAGGTCTATACCCCGGAGGCCTTCGATCTGACGGTGACCCGTGACGACCGCAACAGCGTGATGATCGATGGTGAGCCGACCCCGCTGCCGGATTTTTTCCTGCCGCGCATGGGTGCCGGCACCAACTACTTTGCGCTGGCGGTGATCCGTCATCTGGAGCGTCTGGGCGTACACAGTTTCAACTCGGCCGAAAGTATCGACACGGTCAAGGACAAACTCTACAGCCATCAGATTCTGGCGCAGAACGGCTTGCCTGTGCCGAAGACCATGCTGGTCAAGTTTCCGGTGAATCCTGACCTGGTCAAGCGCCAGATCGGCTTTCCGGTGGTGGTGAAAACCCTGTCCGGCTCTCAGGGCAGCGGTGTGTTTCTGTGCGAAACCCTGAACCACTTTGAAGATCTGATGCAGATGGTGGAATTGACCAACCCCAAGGCCAACATCATTCTGCAGGAATTCATAGCCGACAGCCGAGGCCGTGATCTGCGGGTGATCGTTATCGGCGGGCGTGCCATTGCTTGTATGGAGCGGGTGGCGGAAGAGGGAAGTTTCAAGGCCAACTTCTCCCGTGGCGCCTCGGTACGCGAGTTTCCGATGACCCCTGAGGTCGAGTGGCTGGCGATCGAAACCGCACGGGTGCTGGGACTGGAAATCGCCGGTGTGGATCTGTTGTTTGCCGGCGATCACTACAAGGTGTGTGAAGCCAATTCCTCGCCCGGTTTCGAGGGTGTCGAAAGCTGCTGCGATGTCGATGTGGTCAATGAGATCTACAACTTCCTGCGCATCCGCCTGGGCAACTTCAAGTAAGCTCTACTCTATAACACCTCATAACAGCTTCGGCGCTCATTGAGCGCCGTCTGCTGCTGCCTCGGGCAGGTTGGGGCGCTTTTCCTGGCCCCAGCCAACCTGTTCCAGTACCGGCGCCAGCAGGGCGCGTACTTCCGCTTCGCTGCAGCATTCTCGTGTCTGCTGCAGCAAATCTTCCAGCGCTGACCGGCTGATTGAACGGATCAGCAGTTTGATGCGCGGGATGTTGTAGGCGCTCAGACTCAGACAGCGATAGCCCATGGCCACCAGCAGCAGGACGGCAGCGGGGTCCGAAGCCATCTCGCCACACAGCGACACCGGCAGATTCAGCGCCTCGCACTGCTGCAGGATCTGCTCCAGTGCCACCAGCACCGCAGGATTGAGGTGATCGAACAGGTTCGAAACCCGTGGATTGTTGCGGTCTACCGCCAGCAGATACTGGGTCAGGTCATTGGAGCCGATGGAAACAAAGTCGATATAGGGCGCCAGTCGCGGCAGCAGCAGCATGGCCGACGGCACCTCGATCATCATACCGATCTCGGGCATGCGTACCGGCAGGCCCTCGCGATTCAGCGCCTCCACGGCCTTTTCGACATGCTTGCGGAAGCTCTGGATTTCATCGACCCGACTGATCATCGGCACCAGCAGGCGCAGGTTGCCATTATCCATGTCGGCTCTGAGCATGGCGCGGATCTGGCTGATCAGCAGCTGGGCGTTGTCCAGACTGAAGCGAATGCCGCGCCAGCCCAGGTAAGGGTTGGTTTCACTGATATCATAGTAGGGCAGCTGTTTGTCACCACCGATATCCAGGGTACGCATGTTCACCGGGCGGGGTGCGTAGGCCTCCAGTACCTTGCGGTACAGGGTGTACTGTTCCTGCTCGGTGGGAAAGCTGTCATGGATCATGAACGGGATTTCCGAGCGGTAGAGCCCCACCCCTTCGGCGCCGCGCTGCAACCCTGGAGTGGCATCGGCGAGAATACCCGTATTGGTGAGCAGACTGACGCTGAAGCCATCCGTGGTGACGGCCGGCTGTTCGCGCAGCCGCTCCAGTCCTTTCATGAAACGCTGCTCTTCGTCGATCATGCGACGGTATTCTGCCAGCAGCGCCGCCGGCGGGTTGAGTACGCATTCAGCCCGGTTGCCATCGGCAATCAGGGTGGCGCCCTTGTGCTGTTCCGGCTCGAACTGTTCCACCCCCATCACCGCCGGAATACCCAGGGCGTTGGCCAGAATGGCGGTGTGTGACAGGGTAGAGCCCTGAGTACAGATGATGCCGTGGATCTGGTGCAGCGGAAACTCGGCCAGATCGGCGATGCTGATCAACTCACCGGCCAGAATCAGGGCCTCGTCCGGTGTTTCCATCGACGGCCGTTCACGCGATACCAGCTGGTTGAGGATGCGCTGGCCGATGTTGCAGATATCTTCGGCACGGGCTTTAAGATAGGGGTCATCCGCCTGCTGGAACTGTGCCGCCATGGCTGTGATGGTCTGCTTCAGCGCCCAGGGTGCGTTGTCGCCGGCATCGATGCGGGCGTGGATCTGTTGGCTCAGCTCGGGGCTTTGCAGCATCATCTGGTAGACACTGAACAGCGCATGCAGATCGCCGGGCAGATGCTGGCCAAGATGACCGGAGCCGGATTCCAGCTCCTCGCTGACCGCGGTGATGGCCTCGGCAATGGCCGCCTTTTCGGTCTCGGGGGCGGCGGTGCAGGCGGCTCTGACCTGATCCAGCGACAGGTGCGGTCGTACCAGCCAGAGCTTGCCCAAGCCCAGTCCCGGTGCGCCCTTGAGGCCGGGGAAGCGGCGGTAGCGGCCACGGGCGCTGCGTTTCTCATACCAGCCGCCCTTGCTTTGCAGCTGTGACAGGGTGCCGGCCAGCTGGGAAAAGGTTCACGTTCCCGCCCCTGAATAACCAGTACACCGATCAGCTTGCGCAAATGCAGCAAAGGTACGCCTAGAAAACGGTGATAGGGCATTTCGTGGGTTTCGGGAATGAACACGAAACGATCATCCGCAGGTGCGTCGCCCAGGTTCAACGTACTCAGCGAGGCGGCGATGTGCCCCACCAGGCCCTCGTCGAGCCCCAGCTTGGCCTTGCCCACCGCCTGAGCGGACAGCCCCTCGGTCGCGGCCAGGATAAGGTGCTGGTAGTCAGGCGTACACAGGTAGAGGCTGCATACTTCGACCTGCATCAGTTCTCTCAGGCGCTGAACAATATTGCTCATTACGGTCCTGGGGTCGCCGGTACGGGCAATCTGTTCAACAATGGAAGTCAGCGCATTGAGCGAGGGTTGTTGCATCACCGTGGTTCCGAGTCTGGCGGGGTACTTAAGCTCGATGCTGGCACAGCCAAGGCATCAGGGCAATGCCCAAAGGGCAGTATGTTGGTGCAAAGCGCAGTAATTAGAGTTTCTTCGAGCCTGACAACCGTCAAGCGCTTGGCTGAGACAGAGTGCAGGGATACCATACCGCCTCCCCGTGCTGGCGACTGATCCGGACAACCGGAAGGGCTCATGCGGTTGATCAAGGCACGGAGCAAGATCGATTCACCCAAGTGACAAGCGGAGTGCGGCTTGAAAAGTTATATTTTTGCCACCGATAATGAGCGTGGCGGGGTTATCCTGTGTGACATCGACAGTCTGGAAGAGGCAGTCGAGTATCTGCAGCAGCGCTTCAAGGGCGTGATCCGTGTGGAACAGGGGCGCCGTTACTGGCAGGCCGGTGAAGGCTATGCCGAACTTGAGCCGCTGGCACCTGATAGCGGTCGCAGCGGCCCGGGATAAGGCTGCTAGAACCAGTCGTCGCTGCGTTTGCGCTTGCGCGGCAGGTGCGGCACGATCAGACCGAGGATGACGCCGCCAAAGGCGATCAGGCCGCCGTAGGTTAGCCAGCGCATCAGATTGCTCTGGTCCATGTTGCTGATCTGGGACTGGAGATCGCGGATTTCGGTGTTCAGCGATCGGATCTGGTCAGTGTAGGTACTGCTTTCACGCTGCAGCTGCTGCAGACTTGAGTTCAGCTTTTCAATGGTATCGGCCTGTTCGCTGATGGTCGTGCGGCTTTGCTCAAGGGCCGCTTCCAGCTTGGGCAATTCAATCAGTTTGCTCTCCCCTTCACCCACCAGATCACCCGGCAGCCAGCCCGTACGGCCGTTTTCGGTACGCACCTGAACATATTCGGTCTGCTCATTGCGACCGAGAATCTCGACCGACTCACCACTGTTGACCCGACCGATAATGCGGTACTGATTGCTGGGGCCACTGTGGAAGAAAACATGGGCATCATCGGCGATATGTCCTTTTTCCGCCCAGGCGGGTACAGAGATACAGAGCAGGGCGCTTAACAACACGGCTTTTTTCATGGTTATCCCAACGGCTGAAACATCAAAAACATGATTTTACACTACAAACACTTTATCGTTTAGGAGCTGTCCCGAATCTTAATGACAGCCAGAACACTGCATTTCAGTGCACGCTTTTATAGTGAAAACATTTACTTTGGAAACCAAGGGGAACGTAGATGGAATCCTTCTCTCAGGAATATATCCTGCCATGGCTGATCAATATTGGCCTGGCCATAGCGATTTTCGTGATCGGTCGTTGGGTGGTCAAGCTGGTGATGAATCTGCTCGGCCGTATTCTGCGCAAAACCAAAATGGACGTGATGCTGGTCAATTTTGTCAGCTCCATTGCGCATGCACTGCTGTTGCTGTTCGTGGTCATTGCCGCACTGGGTCAATTGGGGGTTGATACCACCTCGCTGATCGCGCTGATCGGTGCCGCAGGCCTGGCCATTGGTCTGTCGTTGCAGGACTCGCTGAAGAACTTCGCCGCGGGTGTCATGCTGATAGTGTTCCGTCCGTTCAAGGCCGGTGATTTTGTCGAAGCCGGGGGTGTCAGTGGT
>ERZ1673961.798-NODE-798-length-10150-cov-31.320456_pt1 | contig 10150 bp, 7 predicted proteins | sample MGYA00580189_ERZ1673961 | MGnify/ENA primary metagenome ERZ1673961 (study PRJEB41334, sample SAMN05608105) | rock metagenome | biome: terrestrial subsurface; feature: shale formation; material: shale | place: USA: Pennsylvania ... | reverse complement strand
GTAATGCCCTTAGTAAATGCAAAAGCGCTGGTTAACCAGCGCTTTTTTGTTAGTTGAAGGCAACTGAACGGTGCTTGCAACGATAGATATCAGCAGAAACAGATGTTGGAGTTTGTCCTTCAGACTCAATAATATTAGTCACATGATATCGATTACCACCCGCCATGTAGACTTGGTTAGACAACTCATCAAAAAGAGAGCCTTTCTGGCTTTCTGATACAACTTTGTTTCCAATCACTTTGCACTCATTGTTTTCGACTTCTGCAAACGAGATGGGTTGAACTTCATTTGCACCAGGTAGTAATTTAACTTTCTCAGCTTCTAAACTGATTTTGGCAACCTGGCAGTCATAAAGCTCCGCAACAACACTAGATGGGCGTCCACGGCTAGTATCTAGAACAGTTGCGATATGGTATCGGTTTCCACCAGATGCGTAAGTTTGATTCTTAAGTATACGATCTACATTGTTTGGATGAACATCCTCGATCGTGTAAGAGTCAACCATTCTGCAATTAAGGTTTTTAATTGCAATATCAGTAATTGGGGTAATATTTATAGCTTGGGGTAAAACACGAACTTTGCGTGTGACACACCCACTTAAAAGACTAACAATCAATGCAGTCAAAATTATTTTTTTCATGAGTTTAAGCATCAAAATAAAGCTCATGTAACAGAGCTAAGTTAATACATTTGAGACAAGAACGACAAAGCCCCGACAACTCAAAGAGTTATCGGGGCTTTTGAATAAATGGCACGCCCTATTGGATTCGAACCAATGACCACATCCTTAGAAGTGATGTGGTTTTATGGTTTCAAACGATAACACAAGATTAACAAACAAAATAAAATCAATCACTTACAGTAAACCCAGATAGTAATCATACTACTTAAGATTACATACAACTACACTAAATCACTTCCTTACTTGACTAGTTACTTGACTAACTTTACTGTTAGTCAAGTTGCGCTAGTTCGTGAGTTGAGGTGATGAAATGTTAACTGTAAAAGAGATAAAGGGATTACAGCCGAAGAAAAGTCCATATTACGTGTGGGACAAAACAGGAGAACGAGGAAAAGGTCGGCTCGGAGTTCAAGTCATGCCCTCAGGTTCAATCAACTTCAAATTCCGCTACTTCAAAGGCCCTAATAATGCTCAGTTTATACCTCTCGGGAAATTTCCAGGTATGACCCTTTCCCAAGCTCGTGACCTTTGCAAAGAATATAGTGACCTATTATCTCAAGGAATCGATCCAAAAACCGAACGAAAGAAACAAGCCGAAGAAAAAGCCAAGGAAGAGCGTGAACAAAAAGAATTAGGAACGTTTGAGCAACTCATCAATTTTCATACGCAGCACAAAAAAGATAAAGGTAACCGCTCATATCAAGACGAATATCAAAAAATCGTTGCCAACGTATTCCCTTATGTCGACATAAATAAAAAAGCTAAGGACTTTGAAGCCGAAGATTTTCTCGACGCTTTAGCAATCCCTATAGACCAAGGTTACGATTCGAAAAGCAACAAAATCCGTTCAATTCTTCATGCTGCTTTTAACTTTGCTTTGGAGTATGACAATGACCCCAAATATCGCAATCGAGGCGCAAAATTCGGAATAAAAAGCAACCCTATATCTAATATCCCAACACAATCCGAAAAAGTCGGAAACCATTACCTGTCATGGAAAGAAGTAATTCACCTTCTTTATGACATGGAACATCGGTATGACGATTTAAACCTCGCATATCAAACTAGGCAGGTATTAAGGCTTTGTTTCTATCTCGGAGGACAGCGCCCACACGAAGTAGTAACGATTAAGTGGGCGAATATCAATTTTGCTCAAAGAACAGTTCTAATCACTGAAGCTTTCCAAAAAACCAAGAAGAACCACATGGTTCCACTCACTGAATCTGCGATCAAAATACTAGAAGAAATTAGAGAACAAACAAGCAGTACTAATAGCCCATTTGTTTTCTATAAGAAAACAAATACTGATGAACATATGCCAACTAACACAATTGCTCAAGCGCTAATTACGTACAAAAAAGTGACAAAAGTGAGGTCGTTTGTCGCTAGAGACTTTCGTAGAACGGTAAAGACTTTAGGTGGCGAAATCAAAATCTCAAAAGAGTATCGTGACCGTATACAGGGACATGCCATTAATGATGTGTCAGGCAGACACTACGACATGTACGAATACATCGATGAAAAGCGTTCAGGGCTAGAGAAATGGGAAGAGGCGCTCAATTCACGCCTTGAGGATTATAAGCTCATATACTTTGAGAAAGAGCTTCCTTGGAAGAAGGAGAACCTAACCTCCTAATACAACTAATTTTATCTACGAAACCGCCAAAAAAAGACTCGATAGCTCAGCCACTGTACCAAGCCTTTGCCCTTTTCGAATTACAGGCGTGGCTGACAACTAACAAAGCGAGCGGTAGCTTGACCATCCCCAAAAATATCAAAACAGTCGTGCAATAACTTGCACGACTGTGAGGCTTTTCTTTAAATACTGATTTATTTTTTTGTCAATTGAATCTTCTTGACGGTCTTTAAGACACCGTTAAATATCTTATCTCTTACGCTTTCATTGATATCAGTTGGTAGCGAGTTTCCGACAGAATCAATCACCTCCATTGCCGTCGATTCAAACTCGTCGAGCAATAAGCGAACCTTTTCTCGCCTTATGTTCGGGACGTTCATAGTGTGAAAGGTATCTTCGAAATGGCGCGGTTGAAGTTGTTGCCACTTCCATTTTCGCCCACTAGTGCCACGTAAGCTCATTGCCATCTTGATCTTACGCTCACTCAAACCACGCCCACCTGTCAATGGATGTGCCGAAATAATGTCATACAGTGGTGCAAGCTGATAGCGACCAGATGCGGCTATACTCACAGAGAAATTCTTTCCATGCCCGTCAATGGCAGCTAGTAGCCAAAACAATATCTGAGAACGCGCAAAAGTAACGGTATCGTTGATTTCGTATGAGTATCGCAAAATATCAACAGCTTCTTCTATACCGATACCACCATCGCTTTCATATTTTCTAGCCGATGGAATCCCTTTTGCCTGGCAAAAGTCCTCATGAGGCAAACGCAAGTAATAGCCATTATCAGCAGATAACTTTCTATCAAATCGCTCAACAGACAAAGCACGAACATCACCAGCTTGAATAATGCCACAGTTTGCCGTTTCAATACCGAACGCCTTTGCTAGTCTCATACAAATCAACTCATTATCGACACTTGCAGACAAATCAATAACATTGTTCTGAGAAACAATTTCACCTATTGGCAACTTGATAATATGCGTAGTTGGAGTCATTCCCTGTGGCAACATCCATCTTCCATCGTGCAATAGTAAGGCTGTCTTTTCCTGCGCTCCCGCTATCGAGATCCTAAAATCATCTTCCTCTTTCAGCATCCCCAGAGGAGCGCCCTCCATATATCCCTTTAGGATTCTAACCAATTCCTTGTCGGATAACGCCTTTGCGGTTATAACTCGATGATCATCTACATCAAAGCCTTCTGGAACTAGCGTGATAGCACCTACAGCATCTCTACCAACCTTAGCTAGTAGGTCAAATGGCTGTTTAGTATCTGCTTTATAGCGAGCGGCTATTCTATCTCGTATCTGCTGATTATCTGGCAGTAAGTTATCAAAGAAGTTAATAACCTCACTGCCAGTATACGCATCCTTCCTCAGAGGCATAGAAAGCGAGATAGGGCGACTATTTAGTGCTGAAATCCAGTCCGAATCGTAAGTGAAAACATGTGCGCCGTTTGTGCGCTTTTCAAGTACCCCAACCTTTACACCATTCATGTAAGCATGAAGTCGATTCACCATTCGTCAACAGCCCCTTTAGTTTCAGTAATGTGCTTGCCTTTAGGCACAATATGCATTTCTAGTCCATTGATAGACAGGAGCTTGAATAATGTTTCTATCGTGGATTTTTCAGGGTTGCTTTCAAAATTTGATACCGTTGCTTGCCGCAGACCAAGATCTGTTTGCTTTAGGCCGTTGTCCTTTCGGGCTTCGCGTAACGCATTGCCGAGGGCTGTCGGTGTGTTAACTAGCATTATGATACCCTTAGTTAGATATGGAGATAGTGTGCATTATATACCCCATAAAGTATATGAAGCAAATATACCCTACAGGGTATATTTAAGTAATATACTTCACAGAGTATATTTGATGTTTATACTCTAAACAGTATATTAGCAGAAGTTAGTCAGAAATCTGTCCAGAGCACATATCATCCAAAAGTTTCAAGTAAAACGACTTAGTGAAATAGACCAGTCGTAAATGGGTCAACTACATTGTTTGCGATATCTGGTGTAATGCTAAGACTCAAGAGCGCACTATCGTTCGCAACTCAGAAGAGATCCTTCTTAGTTGCCTAAATCACCTTTGCCCCGAAATGAGTTACGTCCAGTTTTACTAGCTAGACAATCAGTAAACTTTTCAATACATAGATTAATGGAATAGGAAAAAGACAAGACTTGATCCCTGTTGCTCAAATAGATTGCAAAACACCCTTCTTTTTGTAATGAAGGGTGTTTTTAGATGCAGAAATCGAGATTATTTCTCTCGCACGTAAGAGGTTTGAACCAAGGTTTCTAGTACTACTTCACTCTTTGTCACGTTGAAGTTCAAGGGCTGTTTTAGTTCACCAAACAAAGGTGCGCCGCGGCTTTGTTGCATAAATCGATGGAACTAAATCAAGAAACTACGATCTGATCGGCTACACCCATCAATCATCGTAGCCTCATGCCTAAACCTCGTTACAAAACAACTAACTGGAAGCAGTACAATAACTCCTTGATCAACAGAGGTTCACTGACGTTCTGGATTGACGAGGAGGCCATAACTGAGTGGAAACAACCAAAACAGGAAAGACGTGGCAGACCAAGAATGTTTAGTGATCTCGCTATCACGACGGCTCTCATGGTAAAGCGTATCTTTTCCTTACCATTAAGGGCGCTACAAGGCTTTATCGACTCTGTTTTTAGATTGGCGAACGTCCCATTGATTTGCCCTCACTATACCTGTATAAGTCGCCGAGCTAAGGATGTTGAGGTTAATTTCACAACCTCAACACGAGGCGCTATCCAACACTTAGCCGTCGATGCAACTGGTCTCAAGGTATACGGTGAGGGTGAATGGAAAGTGAAAAACATGGAACCGATGGCAAGCGTCGAGTCTGGCGTAAACTCCATCTTGCGGTTGATACAGATACACACGAAATTATCGCCGCTGAGCTGACACTATCAGGTGTGACAGATGCGGAAGTACTCCCCAACCTACTCAAGCAAACACGCCGAACTATCAAGGAAATCTCGGGAGATGGTGCATACGATATAAGAGAGTGTCACAGGGCGATTAGGGTTAAGAAAGCGATACCTCTAATCCCTCCGCGTGAGGGTGCAGCTTTCTGGGAAAAAGGGCATCCACGCAATATGGCAGTTGGCTGCCAAAAGCTCTATGGCTCGAACAAAAAGTGGAAACAGAAGTATGGATACCATAAGCGTTCATTGTCGGAGACCGCTATGTATCGTGTAAAACAACTACTAGGAGCTTCACTCAAGCTTCGAAATTAGTGAGACCTACGCCGTGATCAAAGCACTCAACAAGCTAACTGGGATAGGTATGCCCGAAACTCAGTATATTGTTTAAAATACGCACGATTTAGCTAGCATTCGCTCTTACTCTGAATTAGGCAACAAAGCCGCGTTGAATATCCAAGGATTCAAAACGCAGTGAGGCAAAAACTGTACGGCTGCTGGTATTAGAAACCTATTGGTTTGCCTGAGTAAACAAATCTTATCGAAGTGGCAATAGCAATAAGTAACTGATATAGTAAGAAAAAAAATATAGAGTACATTATGACAGTACAGGCTATAAAAATCACCAACTTGTTATCATTTGATGAGCTAAATGTAGATAACTTGAACGACTTAAACTGCATTGTCGGTCGCAATAACGTTGGAAAATCTAACTTACTTAAAGTTCTTAAATTCTTCTACAATAAACTAGAAGGTAAAGAAGAGTTACCTCCAAAATTAAACTCTAATTATTCGTATAAAGGTTCTATATCAGTAACTTTTGATATGACAAGAATTTATAGGATAGCTAGGAATCAACCTAAAAATAAGTATTTTGATTTTATAATCCGAAAACTTGTGCCTCTCCATAAACGAAGCATATTTTCATTAACACGCTACGATAATGATTATACCACTTATACTTTGACTCTGAACATTTACAATGATGGTAAAGTTAAGTGGTCAACTAAAGACAAACAAACTTTAAACCTTATTCTTTATCTATTCCCATTTTTCCATATTGAACCTAGACACATGGATTTACATGAATGGGATAGCTTATGGGATCTTATATCAAGACTAAAGTCTTTTAATTTGTCTAAAATTGATGACCAATCTGTAATTGAATTCTTTGATAAATCAATAAATTCGAGTGGAGATAATTCGTATAAGAATTATATTTCCGACTTAAACAAAACAATATCTACTAAGCCAAGCTCTCAGAAAGAAAAGGTATTAAGCTATATTAAAGCTGGATTAAAAGGTTATCGTTTTGAGATAGACGAGAATGATTTAAAGTTTCACTCAGATGGAACGAATTCATTTCATTTCATAAAAACCTTTCTTAAGATACTGATTACAATTTCAAGAAGAGAATATATAACACCATTTGTTTTTATTGATGAGCCAGAGCTAGGTCTACACCCTAAAATGAATGAGGTTTTAGTCCAAGATATATATACTAGTTATAATTATAATGAAAACAAAGATGATCGAATTACTAGACCAAAAGTCTTTCTAACAACTCATTCTCCTAATATAGTAAAAGAGATAATTAAAAAATTCAGACAAAAGCAACGTGTTTATTGCTTTCAGAAGAAAGCTGATGCTAGGACTACGATTAGTACATTAAATTCCACTTATGACAACGAGAGCTTTATAAATATTTTTAGTGACAATGAAGCAAGATTGTTCTTTAGCGACTTTATCCTATTTGTAGAGGGTGAAAGTGAGTTGGAAGCTTTCGGAAATATGAAGATGACCGAACATTTTCCACATTTAAGAAATATAGATATTTATAAATGTAGTAGCAATGTCATTGGTGAACGAGTTAATCCATCATACTCAAACTCTGCTATTCCATACCTATTCTTATTCGATGCAGACAAAGCAATATCAATCAAAGGTGAACCTCAAAGTTTATCTATAAAACTAGGAAAAAATGGTGATTATTTTAACTTTAAACCAGACACTTTAAAATCAGAACTTAATAAGTATAAACTTGGATTTAGTAAGAAATATAAGACAAAACGAGATAACATTGAAACTTTGTTATCCGTTATAAACAAAGAAGTAAAAGTAAATAATACAACTCAATGTTTTCTTGAGGAATCTGACTTCGAGTCGGTATTTACTGCTGTTAAAAGTAGGCTACTTGACAAGAACATTTATCTAAATAGAACAACTTTAGAAGGCTGTTTAATTCAAAAAAATAGCTCAAAAATTGTATATGGATGGTTGGATAGGAAACATAATTCTAATTTTGATTCTATATTGCAGCGTATAAAACGAAGCAAGTATGTTACAGAGGATATGCTCATTGATTACATTAGAGTTATTTTTAATGGAAAATCAATGGCGCTAACTGACTATAACCACTTCAATATTGAAGCATACAAACAAACTTTAGCTAAAAAGAAAAAGGTAAACGGCAAGCTGCGGTACACTTCTAGGCATGCAAAAATGCTAATGAAATTATTAGAAGAGAAAACTGTACACAACAAATACCTTGATAAAACTGATGGATGGACTACAAGCTTCCTAAATCATGCCGTCGAATACGTTGAGAAAGAAGCTTTAGTTAAAAATCAACCATTTGGGGCAATATTTAAAGTTTATTTCCCCGAGTTCTATGATATCATTCGTATGCTTCAACCCGATAGTAGAGGGGAGATATGAGTTTCGACAAGTATCTGAGAGCTTGCCTCTCCCGTTCTTTGCTTGAGGGAGTCCAACTTCTTTTTGCTTTGGGCATAGTCCTAATGACTACTAATCTAGTCGCTCTGATTAGTATGTGTCGATGTACACACCTACGGTGTAATGGTGTTCTTTTGTATCGGGTTGAAGCTCTATGATTAAGAATAAAATTAGCGATGACTTCTTTAAGAAAGCAATACTTAAAGGCAATGAAGGTATTCTAAATGACTTCTCTCCTGCTGTCAGAGAGTTTAAAGTTGGTTGCGACAACTTTTTTGAGATTTCTAGGGACTCTGAACACAAGCGTATAAATGATAGAATAACTAAGTTTGTTCTAGATAAAAGCCCAATTAACTCATCTGCATGCGGCTTTGTTCAAGGTAAATCTTATTACGACTTTCTAAGGCCTCATATTCAGGGGTATTACTTCTTACGATTAGATATTAAAAAATTCTTCCATTCAATACCCTCACATGAAGTAAGAAATCTACTCGCTCAACACTTCAATAATGAAAAGAATGGCAAAAAATACTCAGCTCTAGACATTGCATATATGTCTATTACTCACAAGGTTAGTGACAACTATATTGACAAAGATTTTCGTGGGAAAGAAATTTTACCTATAGGGTTCTCATCTTCCCCTGTAATATCAAACATAATATTCAGAAGAGTAGATATTCTTATTCAAAAGTTATGTGAAGATAAAGGAATTGTCTACTCTCGTTATGCAGATGATATGCTTTTTTCTTGTGACAATAGTAAATATCTGCACTCTGAGCAATTTGAAAAAGATATTTCTATCTTTGTCTCTACACTTTCGCTCAAGTTGAAAAATAGGAAAAGGAGAGCGACTGAGAACACTATATCACTCAATGGTTACGTAGTGCAGAACAGAAAAAGAAAGAAAGGCTTTTTGCATGTATACAAAGAAAAGCCTGTTGGTAACATCAGACTATCTGATAAAAAACTTAAACCGTTGAAAAAACTCTCTGCATTGCTCAAAAAACAAAAAGATCCAATATATATAATGGAGAGCATATTCTATTTAAACCCTAAGAAGTTTATTCGAAGATATGGGGGAAACTTTGATTTTTATTCTAAGTATGCTGATGATCAATTACAGAATAAATTGAAAGGTTATCGCTCATACTTAGTATCACTTATAAAATATAATGATAAATATGGGTGTGTTAATATTGATTGCATGAAAAAAGTCGAAGGACTAGTTGAAGTTTTCGAGTCCAATATCAAATAAAGAATGGGCAACACACCTCGACTATATACCTGAGGCAGTTGGAAATCTCTGGTTATGAATTGTCGCACTAATTGGTGAGTGAACAGTGGATCATTAGGCTGACTCAGTCGAGCAGGAAAACGTCACTGTCCCGATTCTAGTTAGGCACAGAATGTCCATGATGTTCAGTGTAGGGGGGAGTGAATTTGGCTACTGATTAGAAGTTTTGCAATATCCCAGATAATCCGCTTAGTGCTTATTTAGCAAAGTCACTGACAAAGTTCTGTCCAAAAAAGAGTTTGAATCTAGGCTAGGATTAACTGACTAACGAAGTAGAGCAATGTTCGCTCTTAATAGAAAATCTACAGAGCACAGCTCTGTAGCCTAGCTAACCGCTCTCTTAAATAGATATGGTATCACTTGAAATGATGGGGAGTATGCATTCAATAAATTCTGTGAAGATAAGGTCAGATTAAAGAATTATCGCGGTTATCAAGAACACTGTTCTCGTAAATTCATAACTACATTAATTTTTTGTTTTTTGTTTTTTAATATGAAAAAACAAGTTATGTTTGAACACTGTTCTGAACATTTTCAGTCCTGTACTTACCTATTTACATCCCTAAAGTAATACTAGTCACCCTTATGGATAAAGGCTTTCTGGAAAAATAAACTACTTTAGTTATCCCTAAAAATCCGATGAAGAGCAAAGCAGATTTTTTCGATGCACGAAAAACCGCTTTGCGTGCAAACCCCAATGCACGAAAGTTCACTTTACGTGCGAAGCAATAGAAAATGTCACACGAAGCACTAAAACTGTCTTTTGCGACACAGCAATTGCGCTCTGCGACAACAAAAAAAAATCAACAAGAGCAAACTTTGCTCATTTATTTTTAATTT
>ERZ1673961.797-NODE-797-length-10160-cov-2.755270_pt1 | contig 10160 bp, 11 predicted proteins | sample MGYA00580189_ERZ1673961 | MGnify/ENA primary metagenome ERZ1673961 (study PRJEB41334, sample SAMN05608105) | rock metagenome | biome: terrestrial subsurface; feature: shale formation; material: shale | place: USA: Pennsylvania ... | reverse complement strand
GGGGTGAGCCCGAGTATGCGGCCAATGCCATGCTCAGTGATGCCCGTCGCTGGGGTATGCAGCTGCACTTCGTTACGCGCGATGAGTACCGTCGTCGGCATGATCCCGCATACCACCGCTTGCTGCGGGATCGCTTTGGTCAGGTCAGGATAATTCCAGAGGGTGGCAGCAATGCGGCGGCGGTCAGGAGTGTGCGCGATATCTGGCAGCTGCCGGCGCTGGCGCAGGCGAACTGCGATTATCTGGTGACGGCGGTGGGTACGGGTGGCACTCTGGCGGGGTTGGTAGCGGGTCGGCCGTCGGATGTCCGGGTGTTGGGCGTACCCGTGCTCAAGTATGATCACCGCCTGCTGCAGGATATCGACACTCTGCTGGCGTCCGCAGGTGTGAGTGACGAGACGGGCTGGTCGTTGCTGCCCGACGGGCATCAGGGGGGCTATGCTCGCCTGACGCCTGAGGCTGCGCGCACGCTGATGGAGGCCGAAAGTCGGATTGGCTTGGTGCTGGATCCCGTGTATACCCTAAAGGCGCTTATGGCGCTGATTCGTCATGTGCTCCATGCTGGCATTGAGCGTGATAGCCATGTCATTCTGTTGCATACCGGTGGTCTGCAGGGCCGTCGGGGTATGATGTCCAGATTGGTGGCAATGGCCCCTGATTTTGTCGGGCCTCTGGCTCTATAATATTAATAATCATAAATACTCGGACTGGAGTGCGTGGCTAGGCATGGATAACTTTCGAAATATCGGTTTGATCGGGCGTTTGGGCAGCAAGGCCGTGATCGATACCCTCAAGGAACTGATCCGCTATCTGGATGACCGGGGTTTGAATGTCATTCTCGATCAAACCATTGCTGAAGTGATGCCGGGCCATGGGCAGCAGGTCTGCAAGCAAAAGATGATGGGTGAGATCTGTGATCTGGCGATCGTCGTAGGAGGTGATGGCAGTCTTTTGGGTGCTGCGCGCTCACTGGCACAGAGCAAGATTCCGGTACTGGGGATCAACAGAGGCAATCTTGGCTTCCTGACCGATCTGCCGCCGCAGGATTTCGAGGACAAGCTGGACCAGGTGCTTTCGGGCCGCTATACCGTCGATACCCGTTTCCTGCTGGACGTTGAGATCAAACGCAACGGTGAGCCGGTGGGCGAAATGACGGCACTTAATGACTGTGTGCTGCACCCGGGCAAGGCTACGCGGATGATCCAGTTTGAACTCTATATTGAGGGACAGTTTGTTTACACACAGAAGTCGGACGGCCTGATCGTCTCAACCCCGACGGGCTCCACAGCCTATGCGCTGTCCGGGGGCGGGCCGATCATGCATCCGAAACTGGATGCGCTGGTGCTGGTGCCAATGTTCCCGCATACCCTGTCCAGTCGCCCGATTGTGGTCGATGGCAACAGCGAGTTGAAACTGGTGATCAGTGAGGAGAACAAGACGTATCCGTCGATCTCCTGTGATGGTCAGCTCAATCATAGTCTGGCACCTGGAGACAGCATCACCATACGCAAGAAGTCCCACAAACTGAAACTGCTGCATCCGCTGGATTATGATTTCTATCGTACCTGTCGGGAAAAGCTGGGGTGGGGCACGAAACTGGGCGAGCAGGAGTAAAATGTGAACTGCCAGGGATATGACCTGATCGGAGATGTGCATGGCTGTGCGCTTAGTTTGCGCATGTTGCTGGCGCGTCTTGGCTATCGACAGGTAAACGGCATTTATCGCCACCCCGAGCGCAAGGTGATCTTCATCGGTGACATCATTGATCGAGGTCCGCATATCCGTGAAGCTCTGCAGCTGGTGCGTGACATGGTCGATGCGGGGCATGCGCATATTGTCATGGGCAACCATGAGTACAACTACCTCTGTTACATGACGCCGCACCCAGACCGACCCGGAGAATTCCTGCGTGAGCACACGCCCCGCCATCAGCGTATTCTGCAGCAGACGCTGGAGCAGTTGTCGCCTTATGTCGGTGAGCAGGAGGAGTACCTCAACTGGTTTCAGCAGTTGCCGTTGTTCATTGAGTTCGAGCGTTTTCGCGTAGTCCATGCCTGCTGGCATCAGGGTTTGATTGACCGCTTTCGTCAACAGTATGGCGGCAATCAAATTGATCGCGAGTTTCTCTACCGCTCGGCAGTCGAAGACAGTTTTGAGTGGGAGGTGATGGATCGCCTGCTGCGGGGTACCCATCTGCGACTGCCCAACAATGAGGTGATGGTCAGCAAGGACGGCTTTCGTCGCCGTTTCTTCCGCACCAAATTCTGGACACCCGATCCCCAGTATCTGGTGGATGTGGTGTTTCAGCCGGATCCATTGCCGGCACACCTGGCGCGTCTGCCAATCAGCGATGCTCAACGGGAGGATCTGATCTGTTACGGGCCCGACGAAAAGCTGCTGTTTATCGGTCACTACTGGCGCCAGGGTGCTCCCGAGCCGGTAACCTCCAATATCGCCTGCCTTGATTACAGTGCAGTTAAATTCGGCAAGCTGGTCGCCTATCGGCTTGATGACGAAACCCGAATTCTGCCGGAAAAATTCGTCTGGGAGGACGTGGCGCGTGAAGTACATCTGGCGAATGCCGAGGTCGGTGCTTCATGATTCCGGTTTTGGAAGCGCCTCTGAATGAGGATTTGACTGAGTTCACGGCGTTCCTCTGGCAGCATTCGATTCCGCATCGAGTGGTGGAGGAAGGTGATCGCCAGGTGCTTTGGGTCGCCGAAAGTCAGGATTCTTTTCGCCTCCAGGAATTGTATCGATTTTGGCGCAAGGGCGGTGATTTGTCTCGGGTGGAGTTGCGTCCGGCAGGTCGGCAGCGTTTGCTGCGGCCGGTTGTCTGGACTGAGTTACCGGTCACACTGGGACTGATTCTGTTCAGTTTTTTGATCAGCTTCATGATCGGTTTCGGCACCGACCTGACGCGCATGGCCTGGTTCAGTTTTACCCCCTTTGAAGTGCGTGGCGAAACCATGCTGCATGCACTGCTGGGGCATACCCTTATGTCCGGTGAGCTCTGGCGACTGTTGACGCCGATTTTCATGCATTTCAGTCTGCTGCACATCCTGTTTAATCTGCTCTGGGTGTGGGTGGTTGGTACGCGCATGGAGCCTGCGCAGGGCAGTCGATCCCTGCTGGGACTGGTTCTGTTCAGTGCCGTGGCCTCCAATCTGGCTCAATACCTGATCAGTGGTCCCATGTTTGGCGGCATGTCAGGGGTGGTGTTTGCACTGCTGGCATACAGCTGGCTTTGGGACCGGCAGGGCGGACAACCGCGGGTCGGTCTGCCGCCCGCGATTATGGGGTTGATGGTGTTCTGGTTGGTGCTGGGTTATACCGGTGTGCTTGAGGGGGCAGGCCTTGGGGCCATAGCCAACACGGCACATCTGGTTGGCCTGCTGGCCGGTCTGTGCTGGTTACCGCTGGGACGGGCGTTGAACAGGCAATCAAAGTAGGGGCTGTGATAGAATCGGTCCCAGTGGATTGAGAGAGTTGTGGTAATGACATTTGAAAAAATGATTGAAGCGATGACCCCGGAAGTCTACCAGTCACTGCGTCGCGCAGTTGAGCTGGGCAAGTGGCCAAACGGTGAGCGCCTGTCTCAGGAACAGCGCGAAACCAGCCTGCGTGCCGTAATCGCCTATGAGCACAAGCACGGTGTGTCCGAAGACCAGCGTGTCGGTTTTATCGACCGTACTCGCCCTGACGGGACACAGCACGGTACTGATCCGCTGCAACCTCAGGTGTTGAAGATTCTGACTGATGGCTGACGCGAACAACGGCCTGTGCGGCCAGCTGCGTAAAATGCACACCCGCCTTGAGTCACCGGTTGCCTATCAATTGCCCTTGGGCGATACCCTGGTGGCGCTCAATGAGCATCTGGGGCAGCCGATCAGGCTGAATTTCAGCGGTGATATCAATTGCCTTCACTGTGGTCGCAAGACCAAAAAGAGCTTCAATCAGGGCTATTGCTACCCCTGTTTCACCCGTCTGCCGCAGTGTGACAGCTGTATCGTCAAACCGGAAAAGTGCCACTTCCATGAGGGTACCTGCCGTGACCCGGCCTGGGGTGAGCGTCACTGTTTCCAGCCCCATGTGGTTTATCTGGCGAACTCGTCCGGTGTGAAGGTGGGTATTACCCGGGGCGAGCAGGTGCCGACGCGCTGGATGGATCAGGGTGCCATTCAGGCTCTGCCCATTCTGGAGGTGGACAACCGTCTGCATTCCGGCCTGATCGAACAGATCATTGCCGCTCATGTCAGCGACAAGACCAACTGGCGTACCATGCTCAAGGGGCAGGTAGAGCCCATTGATCTGATTGCGGAGCGTGATCGCCTGCTGCAACTTTGTGCCCTGCAGCTGGATGCCCTGCGTGACCAGTACGGCCAGGACGCCATCAGGGCGTTGGATGCACAGGTGGTCGATATCGAATACCCGGTGCTGGAATACCCGACCAAGGTGGCAACCCACAACTTCGACAAGAATCCTGAAGTAACGGGTGTCCTGCTGGGGATCAAGGGGCAGTATCTGATTCTGGACACCGGCGTAATCAATATACGCAAGTTTGCGGCCTATAACGTGCAGCTAAGTTTTTAACCTGGAGTTGTAATGTCATCCAAGCAGCATGAAACCATCTATCTGGAAGATTACCAGCCGCCTGCATGGCTGATCAGCCATACCGAGCTGCGGTTCGAGCTTGAAGAAGAACACACCCTGGTGCGTGCCCAGCTGAGTGTGCAGGCCAACCCGGCGGTGACCGACAAGCGCAGGCCGCTTGAGCTCTTCGGTGATGCAGCGATGGAACTCTGTCGCTTGAGCATCGATGGTCAGGTACTTGAAGCCAGTGATTACCAGCGTGAGGGTGATACGCTGCGCATCAACAACGTACCGGAAATTTTTACCCTCGAATGCCAGACGCGCCTGCTGCCTCATGAAAACACGGCCCTGGAGGGGCTGTATAAGTCCGATGGCATGTTCTGTACCCAGTGCGAGGCCGAAGGCTTCCGTCGCATCACCTTTTTCCCTGATCGTCCCGATGTGATGTCGATCTTCCGCACCACATTGGTGGCGGACAAGGCGCGTTACCCCGTGCTGCTGTCCAACGGCAACCCGATCGACACGGGTGAAGACGGAGAAGGGCGTCACTGGGTGACCTGGGATGACCCCTGGCCCAAGCCCAGCTATCTGTTTGCTCTGGTGGCGGGTGATCTGGCGCTGCTTGAAGATCACTACACCACGGCGTCAGGCCGCGAAGTCGCCTTGAGGATCTACGCCGAACGCAAGGATCTGGACAAGCTCGACCATGCCATGCAGTCATTGAAGCACGCCATGCGCTGGGACGAGCAGGTGTACGGTCGCGAATATGACCTCGACATCTACATGATTGTCGCAGTGGATTTCTTCAACATGGGTGCCATGGAGAACAAGGGGCTTAACATCTTCAACACCTCCTGTGTACTGGCGCACCCGAAAACCACCACCGATCTTGGTTTTCAGCGCGTTGAGGGCGTGGTGGCACACGAATACTTCCATAACTGGTCTGGCAACCGTGTCACCTGTCGTGACTGGTTCCAGCTGAGTCTGAAGGAAGGCTTCACCGTGTTCCGTGATGCCGAGTTCTCCGCCGATATGAACTCGCGCACGGTCAAGCGTATTGAAGATGTCACTCTGCTGCGCACGGCCCAGTTTGCCGAAGATGCCGGCCCCATGGCACATCCGGTGCGGCCTGAGTCCTATATGGAGATTTCCAACTTCTACACCCTGACCGTGTATGAGAAGGGCGCTGAAGTGGTGCGCATGCTGCATACCTTGTTGGGGGCCGAGCTGTTCCGCAAGGGCAGTGATCTCTACTTCGAACGTCACGACGGTCAGGCGGTCACGACTGATGATTTCGTGGCTGCCATGGAAGCGGTTTCCGGCCGTGATCTGAGCCAGTTCAAGCGCTGGTATTCACAGGCGGGAACACCGCATCTGGTCGTCAGTGACGAGTACGACGCACAGAATGCCCGCTACAGTCTGACCGTGCGCCAAAGCTGTCCGCCTTCGCCGGGTCAGGATCACAAGCAGCCCTATCATCTGCCGCTGGCGGTTGGTCTGCTGGATGATCAGGGGAATGAGCTCTATGCCGGCATGCTCGAAGTGACCGACGAAGAGCAGACCTTTGGCTTTGACAATATCCCCCGTCGTCCGGTGCCATCTCTGCTGCGAGGGTTCTCCGCACCGGTGAAACTGGAATACCCCTACAGCAACGAACAGCTGCTGATGGTTTCAATCGCTGGGATGCCGGTCAGCGCCTGTGTATTCGTCTGCTCGAAGAACAGATGCAGTGTTTCCGTGCGGGACAGCCGATGAACTGTTCCGAGGCGCTGATCAATGCCTGGCGGCAACTACTGGTTGATGAATCCCTCGAGCCTGCCATGCTTGCCCAGTGTCTGCGCCTGCCTTCGGAAGCGCAGCTGGCGGAGCTGGCTGAATGCATCGAGGTAGATGCCATTCACCTGGCGCGGGAATTCATGCGCAAGGCACTGGCGCATGCGCTGGAGCAGGAATGGCTGCAGGTCTACCAGCGTTGCGATGATGGCGAGGCGTATCAGCCGGACGCGGAAGGTATAGGTCGTCGCAGCCTGAAAAATCTGGCTCTGTCCTACCTGATGGTCACCGGTCGTGAGCCCTGGCTTGAGCTGGCGCGCCAGCAGTATGAGCAGAGCGACAACATGACCGACCAGCTGGCCGCGCTATCACTGGTGGCGCATTCCGAATCCAGAGAGTCAGCTGAAGAGCTGTTACAGGCGTTCTTCCAGCAATGGCAGCATGAATCGCTGGTGATGAATCAGTGGCTCTCGGTGCAGGCAGCCGATCCGGCCGAAGGCGCGTTGGAACGCGTCAAGGCGTTGGCCGAACACCCGATTTTCGATGCCCGCAACCCGAACAAGCTCCGCGCCTTGATCGGCGGCTTTTGTGGCCAGAATCTGGTGCACTTCCATGCTGAAGATGGTTCCGGCTATGCTTGGCTGGCAGACTGGATTTTGCGCCTTGACCGCCAGAATCCTCAGGTTGCCGCTCGACTGCTGACACCACTGACCCGGTGGAAGCGTTACGATTCGGCACGTGCCGCGCTGATGCGGGCCCAGTTGCAACGAATGATGGATACCGCCGAACTCTCGGCTGATGTATATGAGGTAGTCAGCAAGAGCCTCATGTGAGCTCATGACTGCCGACGTTAATGATCAGCGGGCTGCTGCATCGGCAGCCCCATAACCACTAGCTGTGAAGGATACGCAGATGGAACCCTATTTTGATGCGAGTGATAAGTTCGATCTTCAGCAGAACTACCGTCGTTACCTGAAGTTTCATGATCAGACTCAGTATGCCAACGAGGGCCTCAAGGACGCTCGTGCCAGCCGGGTCTGGGTGGCTGCCATCATCCTGATGGTGTTTGCCATGGCGTCGGAGTTCTTCCTCGGCGCGGCAGCCGGTCTGTTTGGTCTCTACTTCTATCGCATTCTGGCTGCCTGGTACCGAGTCAGCAAGGCCGAAGAAGGACTGGAAGAGACTTCACGCTGGTTTGCCTCCAAGGGACTCAAGTTTGAAGGTCGCATTCTCTACCCGCGCAACGACGATCAGCTGGAACGTCCGCTGGATCCGTTCAACGAATCGCTCTACAGCTGATTCGGGCTGTTGCCATGCAGCGTGAATATCGACGTTTAAGCCGCCGTACACAGTATCTGCTGTCACTGCCGGAGGGCTTGAACGTCGATTTCAAACGCGAGGTGCATGCCGTCAAAAGTTCCGATTTGGTAGCCTTTGCCAATACCCTGCAGGGTGGCACGCTGCTGATCGGGATTGATGAATATACGTCCGACAATGGGGTGCAGCGTGGCCGAGTCGTGGGCTGTGAGGTTGATGACAAGGCCAGATTGATGCTGGTCAACAAGTCCACCGGCTGCATTCCCAATATCGATATCCAAATTTTCACCGAAAATCTTGCCGCTTCCCGACCCATTTTCAGGGTGGAAATCCCCTCCGGCCAGCACAAGCCGTACTGCACCCAGCGGGGTGAGTATGCCATTCGTACTGATGGCCGAAACCGTGCGCTCTTGCCTGAAGAGCTGCTGGCCATTTTCATGGAGCGTGAAGGCGAACAGTTCCTCAACCGTTTTCGTGATGCGGTCTATCAGCTGGAAAACCAGTTGGGTACGGTCAGTCATGCGCTCAGCGAGGGTATGTTGGGTGTCAGCGAGCGTCTTTATGAACTCGATCACCAGTTGCAGCGCACACTGGGTCGTATCGAACAGCTTACCGACAGCAACAAGAAACGTTCCCGTAATCTGATGCAGGCGCTGCGTCAGAGCCAGGCCGGCATCGTGCAGCTTGAAAACAGCATTGCACCGGTGATCAACGATAAGGGGCAGCACCTGCTGCAGGATATTGAGCACAAACTGGGCATGCTGCTTGATCTGCTGGATATTGACGGCGGTAATGGTGGTCCAAATCACTGACCGGCTCATCTGCTTCGGCTTGATGCGTGTCAAGAAGAGGCAATCAGAGTCGTCTATAGTGAAGGCAAACTACCTGATCCGGAGACAAGCGTCATGAATATTCTGTCAGAACTGCACCAGGATCATATCAACCTCAGTCGGTTGCTCGAAATACTCGACCGCAAGGTTGATCGGCTCAGAGCCGGCAACCATCCCGACTTTTCCCTGATGTCTGAAGTCGTCAACTATGTAGGCAGTTATGCCGATCAGCATCACCATCCGCGTGAAGACAAGATGTACGAATTCTTCCGTGGACGCGATACCGGTCTGGATCGGGCGATGGAGCGCTGTGAGGAGGATCACAGGATTCTCAAGCAGCTGTCGACCCACCTGGATGAATCGATTGACGGCATTCTCAATGACGTGGTGATGCCGATGGACAGATTCACCGATCAGCTCGAGGAGTTTGTACTGGCGGAGAAGCGCCACCTGGATTTTGAAGAGCGGGCAATTTTTACCCCCCTGAAGCGGCTGGCAACCGAAGCGGACTGGCAGCAGCTGGCCGAACAGCTGCCACAGCCCGAAGACCCCCTGTTTGGCGACAAGCAGGCAGAGCAATATCGCTCACTCTACAAGGCGCTGATGGAGGATATGAGTCGCTCGGACTCAGCAGGTTGACGGCTGGTTCAGTGCCATGTAGCGCTGCACGCTATCGACGACGGCCTGAGTCTGGGGGTCGACTTCCAGATTGACGCGATCACCGATCTCAAGCAAACCGAAGGTGGTTTGTTTGAGCGTTTCGGGGATCAATGAAATGCTGAAGCTTTCAGCATCAACGTCGACCAAGGTCAGACTGCAGCCGTTCAAACCGACAAAACCTTTGGGCAGCAGGTAAGCTGCAGCTTCCTTCGGTGTCGCAAAGCGGATGCTGCAGTTGTTGCCTTCGCTGCTGATATCAATGATTTCGGCCTGACAAAGGATGTGCCCGGACATCAGGTGACCACCGATTTCGTCACCGATACGTGCGGCACGCTCGAAATTGACCTGGTCGCCCAAGGTCAGTTGGCCCAGGTTGGTCAACTCAAGGCTGGTGTCAATGACATCGAATGTGACACGGGTGCCATTGAATTCGGTGATGGTCAGGCAGGTGCCGTTGATGGCGACACTGGCGCCCAGTGCCAGTTGTTCGGCGTGTGCCGCCGGCAGGTCCAGCTCCAGGTGCATGATGCCGTTGTCCTGTTCGCAACCGATTACCCGTGCCATGCCTTGAACAATACCCGTAAACATACTGTGCTAACCTCTAGTTGAACGATCCGAATCCCGAGGGGAGGCGTAATCTTACCCCAAAGTGCAAAGGAGAAGGCAAATGCGTGTGCTGATTACCGGTGGCAGTGGCTTTATTGGTCAAGCATTGACCCGGGCGCTCCTGGCGAGGGGAGATCAGGTCATCATTCTCAGCCGACAACCGGAGTCTGTGCCGGTCAAGGCGGGGCAGCAGTGCGTTTCAAGCCTGCAACAGATTGAAGGCAACATCGATGCTGTGGTGAATTTGGCTGGTGCGCCTATCGTCGATCGGCGCTGGACGCAGGCGCGCAAACAGCTGCTGCTGGACAGCCGGATTAAAACGACACGGGAATTGGTGCACTGGATCGGCGAGCAGGCATCACCGCCTGACGTACTGGTCAG
>ERZ1673961.796-NODE-796-length-10169-cov-268.204963_pt1 | contig 10169 bp, 10 predicted proteins | sample MGYA00580189_ERZ1673961 | MGnify/ENA primary metagenome ERZ1673961 (study PRJEB41334, sample SAMN05608105) | rock metagenome | biome: terrestrial subsurface; feature: shale formation; material: shale | place: USA: Pennsylvania ... | reverse complement strand
TTTAATTTTGGTGATATCTCTATTTGTTTTGTGTAGTCATCATTTGAGTATGATTCTAAAGCACTCTCTAGATTTTTCATATTATCTTCTTGTGTATCAAGCATTTTATTTATTGTTTTTTTTAGAGTCATAATCATAGGATTTTCTGTATTTGAGTTAATTCTACATTGGAAAATACCTTGTTCTACTTTATTCATAACAAGAACAATCTCTCCTAATACTCTCATATCATCTTTTCTTATTTTGTCAAATGAATCAAAATATACATTGAAACTCTCTAAGATTTCACCAATCTCATCTTTTTTTATATATTCTGCTCTTCTTATTTTGTTTGATTTCATAAAGGTATATTGCATAAAATCATCAAGATATTCTCTTAATCTGTCAATTCCTCCAACAATTCTTTTCATAGCAGCAAAATTTGTATAAGCTACTATAATACCAAAAAGAATATTTATTGCTAAAATTGCAACTATATCAGAAGCTGACACTATTGCTGTAATACTAATAATAGCAAATGCAACTTGAGTAACAAGCATATTTATAAGTATTTTATATCTAGTGTGTATATTTTTAAACATTATTTTTAACCTTTATTGTCTTTATCATGTAATTTTAATCAAATTATTCTTAATTATATATGAATATTTAAATAATTTTGGTAATATTATTTTATGGAAGAAAGAATTGTATGTCAAAAGTGTCTATATTATTATGTTACATGGGAAAAAGGACGTCCTCATGGATGTAAAGCTTATGGTTTTAAGTCACAAATGATTCCCTCTGTTGTTGTAAAAAATAGCAGTGGAAAACCCTGTTCATTTTATAATCCAAAACAAAGATAACTAATAGTAAAATATCTCTTAATCATTTAAATTAGGGTAATAATGGCATTAAATAATTATGTTGATCAACTCAAGCAAAATAAAAAGACTATTATAAAATATTGGTTATCAAATAAAAGTGTAATTGAAATTTTAGACTCTTATGAACTTGATAAAATTATATTTGTAAAAAAATATGCAAGTTTTGTAATTGATTATTATATTGATGTTATTAATGAAAAAAAAGAGATTGGTGATTGCCCTGTAATAAATGATTTATTAGATTATTTAAAGTCAAAAAATGTAAGTAGTGATGAGCTTTTTATAATATGTTCTGGTTTTAAAAGTGCACTAATTAAAAATATTTATGATTTAAAAATTAACTCTTTTGATGTTATATCTGAAATTGATTATATATTTGAAAGAAACTTTGCAGGAGTTCTTAATAAATATTCAAAAACAGTTAAAGATGTTGAGAATAAATTAAGAAAAACAGTAGGAATAGTTAATAAATATGTAATTATGTCTAAAACTGATAAAAAAGGAATTATTAAAGAAGTCTCTGATGCTTTTTGTGATATCTCTGGTTTTAGTAGAGATGAACTTATTGGAAAATCTCATAATATTGTAAGACATCCAGATACAAGCCAATATGTTTTTAAAAACCTTTGGGAAACTATTCTTGATAAAAAAGTTTGGCAAGGTGAAATTAAAAATCAAAAAAAGAATGGACAAGCATATTGGGTCTATGCAACTATTGAACCAAGTTTTAATCAAAAAGGACAGATTACTGGTTTTTATGCAATAAGACAAGATATAACTTCAAAAAAAGAAGTAGAAGAACAACAAAATATTTTAGTAGAACAATCAAAATCAGCAGCAATGGGTGAGATGATTTCAATGATTGCTCATCAATGGAGACAACCACTTCAAGCTGTATCTATATTAATTCAAAAACTTCCTTTAATGAAAATGATTGAGGGTGAAGTAAGTGATGAAATACTTAATCAAGTTGTGGAAGATATAGGAAACCAGCTTGATTATATGTCAAAAACAATTGATGATTTTAGAGATTTTTTCAAACCCGATAAAGAAAAAGAAGAGATAAAATTAAGTAAATTAATAGAAAAAGCAATTGATTTTTTAGCTTACATGCTAAAAGTTGATACTATAAAATTAAATAAAAATGCAATTGATGATTGTATTGTTAAAGTACACATAAATGAAGTAGTACAAGTATTAATAAATATAATTAAAAATGCAAGAGATGTTATGGTTGAAAAAAATGATGGCACACAAAGAGAATTAAATATCAAGTATTATAAAAATGATAATTTTGCAATTATTGAAGTAGAAGATAATGCTGGAGGAATTCCTCCAAATATTATAAATAGAGTTTTTGAACCATACTTCTCAACAAAAAAGAATAAAAATGGAACAGGATTGGGTCTTTATATGAGTAGAACAATAATTGAACAACATAGTAATGGTCGATTAAGTGTATCCAACTCAAATAAAGGTGCAGTATTTAAAATAGAATTACCAATAAATTAGGAGAATAGATTTGTTATATGAAGATTTAAAAATAGTTACAAAATCATTGGGATTTTTAACAATAGAAGATTTTGCAAAATATATAGGTGTTACACCAAAAGATATTTTAAAATGGGAAGAAAAAGATGAAGTGCCATATACAATTTCACTTATTATTCATCTTTTAAAAGGTGAAAAATCTTTACCAAATAATAGTACTTTAGATAATTTAGTTGAAGAGTGTTTACCTTTGGCAACACTTTTAGAAGAAGCTTCTTCTTTCCCTCATAAGCTTGAAGAGATGTTTTTGCTACAAAAAGAGTTAAATGACTCAACAAACGGTAAAAATTGGGAACTTGGTGTAAATAAATTTGACAAAGATATCAACTGGCTAAGATGTATTCATATGGAAGTTGCAGAGTTAATTGATTCAACTCCATGGAAACATTGGAAAAATATTAATTCTCAGCCTGATATGAATAATATACATGTTGAATTAGTTGATATTTGGCATTTTTTAATGTCTTATATTTTACAAGAAACAAATGTTCCAAAAGCTGTATCTTTAGTTAATACTCATTGTATATATGAAGCAAATGAACAAATTGATGTAAAAGCCATGGTAAAAGAAGCTGAAAAGTTAGGTTATATTGCTTTAGCAATTCAAACAAACAATATGCCATCATTTAGCGGAATTGAAAGATTTATTGATCAATTTTTTAGATGTTGTAAAATTTCTGGATTATCTTTTACATGGCTACAAAAACTATATATTGGTAAAAATTGTTTAAATAAATTTAGACAAGATAATGGCTATAAAGAAGGAACTTATAAAAAAACATGGAATGGTAAAGAAGATAATGTAATTATGGTTGATATTCTAGATTCTATGGAAAATGTAAGTTTTGATGAATTATATAATAAACTTAAAGATTTCTATAATAGTTTAGCTTAAATATTATATAATTATACATATCACTTTAAGGGGTTTTTGTGAAACAAAATATAGATAAAATTGAGCTTACTTTTTTACAAAAAGAGGATCATTTAGCCATTTGTGAATTAATGAAAGATGAGTATAAACATCTTAAAGATTCTACTTGGGAGTATGAAGAGTTAAGTGCTTTACTTGATAAGTTTCCAAAAGGTCAAGTAGGAATAAAAATAGATGGAGAGTTAGCTGGATTTGCACTTAGTATTATAGTTGATTATTCACTTTTTGATGATAATCATAATTATAAAGAAATTACAGCTGATTATACTTTTGATACACATGATCCTTTAGGCGATATGCTTTATGGTGTAGATATTTTTATTAGCAAAAAATATAGAGGCTTAAGACTTGGTAGAAGATTGTATGATTATAGAAAAGAGTTATGTGAAGAGTTGAATTTAAAAGGTATAATATTTGGAGGAAGATTACCAAATTATGGTAAATATGCAGAAAAATTAACTCCTAAAGAGTATATTCAAAAAGTTAAATATAAGAAAATAAATGATCCTGTTCTTAATTTTCAACTATCAAATGATTTTTATGTAAAAAGAGTTTTAAAAAACTATCTTGAAGGTGATGTTGAAAGTCAAGAATATGCAGCATTATTAGCTTGGAATAATATTTATTATACAAAATTAAAAAAGAAACCTTTAACTCAAAAATCAATTGTAAGACTTGGTTTAGTGCAATGGCAAGTTAGACCTTATAAAAATATAGAAGAAGTTTTAGAACAAGCAGAATATTTTATTAAAGCTGTTTCAAACTATAGAAGTGATTTTGCTCTTTTCCCTGAGTTTTTCAATGCTCCATTAATGGCTAAGTATAATCATTTAAATGAAGCTGATGCAATAAGAGAATTGGCTAAATATACACATACATTTAAAGAAGAGTTTTCAAAACTTGCAATAAGTTATAATATCAATATTATAACTGGAAGTATGCCTGAACTAGTAGATGGGCATTTATATAATGTAGGTTTTTTATGTAAGCGCGATGGTACTATTGAAAAGTATGCAAAAAATCATGTTACTCCTGATGAAAAGAAAATTTGGGGATTAAATGGTTCTAATGAAATTAGAACATTTAATACAGATTGTGGGAAAATAGGTGTTTTAATTTGCTATGATTCAGAGTTTCCTGAATTAAGTAGAATTTTAGCAAATGAGGGAATGCAAATTCTTTTTGTGCCATTTTTAACTGATACTCAAAATGGTTATTCAAGAGTTAGACTATGCTCTCAAGCAAGAGCTATTGAAAATGAGTGTTATGTAGCAATAGCTGGATGTGTTGGAAACTTGCCAAAAGTTCACAATATGGATATTCAATATGCTCAGTCAGCTGTTTTTACTCCATGTGATTTTGCATTTTCTATTAATGGTGTAAAAGCTGAATCAACTCCTAATACGGAAATGATTTTAGTGGCTGATGTTGATTTAGACTTATTAAAAGAGTTGCATAGCTTTGGTAGTGTAAATAATTTAAAAGATAGACGTTTAGATATTTATGATATAAAAAGAACAAATATTTAAAGGCAAAAATTTAAATGAATGAAGAACAAACTCAAGTATCAGATACTATTGATATAGAAAATTCACAGTTGTATATCTGCGATATTGAGAGACTAGTAAGTAGTAGACAAAAATTTAAATACTATTATGAGATATACAATGATGAGCTATATTCACTTATCTTATTAACTTTGACACATAAATCTTTTAATAAAAAAGAAGCAAAGCAACTTTGTAAAGAGATACTTAGACATAAATCTTTTTTACAAAAAAGGTTAAAAAGAGATAGCGGAGTTTGTTTGGCTACTTTAGATTATTTAAGTAATATAAAAAATATAATTTATAAACCAACAATAATGGAAGAGAAAAAAAGCGACTTTTTAACTGACTCTTCTACAAAAGATGGTTTAACGAATCTCTATTTAAGAGATATATTTGATGTTTTTCTTAAAAAAGAGATAGATTTAGCAAAAAGAAAAAATACTATTATAACTTTAGCACTAATTGATATTGATGATTTTAAAAAAATAAATGATAATTTTGGACATCAAAAAGGTGATGAAGTATTATCAAAAATTGGAGAGATTTTAAATGATTCAATAAGACAAATGGATTTTGCTGCTAGATATGGAGGAGAAGAGTTAAGTATAGTTATGCCTAATACAAAGTTAGAGCAAGGTTATAAAATAGCAAATAGAGTTAGAAAAAAAATAGGAAATCTAAAGTTTGATGATTTTTCTATAACTGTTAGTATAGGACTTAGTCAAACAAGTGATAAAATATTAGATTCAGAAAAAATAATTTCTTGTGCTGATAAAGCACTTTATCTTGCAAAAGAAAAAGGTAAAAATCAAGTAGTTAAATTCAAATCTTAATATCGATACTAAAACAAGCGCCTTGTGATGTATTTTTAACATCAATTGTTCCACTAAAATGTTTTTCAAGAATAACCTTACACATATAAAGACCTAATCCTGTTCCATTTTTCTCATGTTTTGTAGAAAAATAAGGATCAAAAACTCTATTTATAATATCTTGTGGTATACCTTTTGCATTATCACTTACTTTAATTCTCAAATAATTTTCACTTTTAACAAAGTTTATATCTATCTTTCCTTTTTTAATCTCTCTTTCAGTTATTGCATCAATGCTGTTATTTATTAGGTTTAAAATAATTTGAATATATTCATTTTTATAAGTATATATTTTTTCAATATCTATTTTATTTATTTCTAAATTTATATTTGCAATTTCTAAGCTAGGTTGAATAAGCTCTTTTGCATGCATTGTTGTTTCAATAATATCTATATACTCTTTTTGTTTATCATCTTTAAAAAAATTTGCAAAATCATCAATTGTTTTTGACATATATTTTAAATAGCCTTGTACACTTAAAATATCTTTTATCAAATCTTCATTTTTTATTAGACTATTTTTTCTTGTTTTAAACCTAAGTTTAGCCATTATTGAACCAACAGAAGCTAAGGGTTGTCTCCATTGGTGGGCAATCATAGATATCATTTCACCCAAGCTTGCAAGCTTTGATTGTCTAAATAGTAGATTTTCATTCTTTTTTATCTCCCTTAAATCAATTAAAGAAACAATTTTATATTCTTGATTACTTAATTTAATATCACTAATTTTAATTATTGCAGGGATTAAATCTCCATTATTTGAAACTAAAGTAACTTCTTGAAATAGATGTTTATTAAACTCTAGAAATTTTTGTGTTGTTGATGGAATTAGTACACCTGTTGCTAAATTACCTATTAACTCATCTTTTGTTTTATACTCCAAAATTTGAACTAAAGCATCATTTGCATTTACTATAAATCCTTGTTTGATTATTAAAATTCCCTCAATAGTTGAGTTTAATATTGTATTTATATTCTCTGAATCATTATCTAAATGTTTTTTCATGTAAATTCCAAAATAAATTAAACTTATAAGTAGTTTTAGTATTGTATAATTTTTATTCTTATTTACTATTGATATGGGAGGACTTATGATTGACTATGTGTTACTTGAGGAGTATTGCCAAAATATATCTATACTTTTTGTAGAAGATGATGAGTCTATAAAAAAAGAAACAACAGAGCTTTTAAAAGAGATTTTTACTTGTGTAGATGTAGCAAGTGATGGAGAAGAGGGCTTAAATAAATACAAAGAGTATTTTAATATAAATCAAAAACATTATGATATTGTATTAAGCGATATAAAAATGCCCAAAATTGATGGCTTAGAGCTTACAAAACTTATATATCAAGAAAACCCTGATCAAAAAATAATAGTTTTATCAGCACATAGTGAAACAAAATACCTTTTGGAGTTTGTAAATATAGGAATCTCTTATTTTTTAGTAAAACCTTTAGATTATGATGAGTTTATTAATGTCATATTTAATATTACAAAAGATATTCATGATCAAAGAGAGCTACAAAATAGTTTTAAAGCTGAAAAAATAGTGTTAAATAATATTTTGATTTGGGATAAACAAACAAAACAACTATTAAGAAATAATCAAGCAATAAAACTAACAAAAAAAGAGTTTTTATTGATTGAGTTACTTTTAAAAACAATTGAAAAAACCCATCCTGTTCAAGAAATAATAGCAATATTATGGGAAGGTGATTATGAGTCAAGTGCAGATATAACAAACTTAAAAAATATCGTTTCAAGATTAAGAAAAAAAGTTCCAGAATTAGATATTGAAAATGTTTATGGATTTGGATATAAAATAAATATTAAATATTTTGAATAATTAACACTTTTGTAATACCATTTATAAGTATAATTTTCTTATAGGAGATTATTATGAAAAAGCTAGAAAATAGTAGTTTTAATATTAACTTCATCGAAGAGTTGACTGTGTTATATGTTGAAGATGATTCTGTTATAAGAAAAAACCTTCTAAGTTGCTTTGAACCTCTTTTTAAAAAAACATATGTTGCAGTAGATGGAAAAGATGGTTTTGAAAAGTTTAAAAAATATAAAGATAAAATTGATATAGTAATCACTGACATTAATATGCCCAATATTGATGGAATAGAGATGATTAAACTAATCAAAAATATTAATCCAAGAGTTGCTTGTCTTATCACAACAGCTTATTCAGATAAACAATACTTACTTGATTCTATTAATTATGGGGTAAATCATTATATTTTAAAACCTTTTAAAATAGATACTTTATTAAAAGAAGTAGAAAAATCATACCTATCAACTTATTATGTAAAAGAGTTATCACAAAGAAATAGAGAAATAGAGCAGTTATCTAAAATCTTTAATTCTAATATCGAACCTTTGGAGCTTAAAGAGTTAGAAAAAGAAGATAAAGAGTACAAAACAAAACTCACTCTTTTTAGCGAAATAATACAAATGTTAGATAGAAGATAAAAATCTTCTATTCTAATTAAGAATAATCGTTTTTATAATCTACGTAATGTCTTGCATGTTTAATAAGACCTTCAACGTCTTCTTGAGTAAGCTCTTTTACTACTTTTGCTGGGCTTCCTAAGATTAAACTTCTTGGTGGGAATTTTTTCCCTTGAGTTACAAGAGAGTTTGCTCCTACTATTGAACCCTCACCAATTATTGCATTATCTAATATTGTTGCGCTCATACCAATTAAACAGTTATCTTCAATTGTACATCCATGAAGCATAACCTTATGTCCAATGGTAACATTATTTCCAATAATTGTTTGGGTATTTGTATCAGTGTGAATCATTGATAAATCTTGAACATTAGTTCTTTTACCAATTCTAATTTTATTTACATCAGCTCTTAAGACACATCCAAACCATACAGATGAGTCTTCGTCTACTTTTATATCTCCTATTAAATCTGCACTTGGTGCAATCCATGCATTTTTATCTATTTGAGGATAAAACTCTTTAAATTTTAAAATCATTCCGCTCTCCTTCATTTAAAAAGTAAAATATTATATCTTCAAAAAATAAAAAATGCAAATATTAAGTTTGAGCTTTATACTCTAATATGACTGGTTTAGAGTAGTTTGGAACATCATCATAAGTAAATATTGCAATATATTTATCTTTATCTAGTGCTCCAAAATCATCAATAGTATAACTATCTTTACCAGCATATATTTTTTGTCCATCTTGTGGACTTAAGGGTTTTCTAAAAGGGTTTTTAATTACTTTAGCTCCAACGAAATTTTCATCTTGTGGATTTTGCCATAAAATTTTTATTTTCCCATTTTCTATTTCATATTTTGCATTTGTTACTTGTGGTAATGCAAATCTTCTTTTTGATATATATTCAATAATTAGTTTTGGAGATAATTTATCATTTGAAATTTCCCAAGATATTTTTCTATCTTTTATTGTTTTAATTGCTGATGTAGGTCTTAAAACAAACAAGACATCACTTTTATCTTTTAATTTGGCATTTAACTCTTTTTTTGAAAATGAATCAAATACAAAATATTGTGTTTGATTGTTTTTTAAATCATTGGCACTTATATCATAACCAATATTTTGAATTATTTCTCTATTACAAAAGCTTTTATAATCTTTTTTTAATTTGCTATCAACAAACTCTAAATGAAATCTTATATCTTCTTTGAGATATATTTTTGTAGAGTTTAATTTTACGTATGCGTTTGTAATCATTGTAAATTCATGTGATGGCAAAGATGATAGATTGAATTTCAATGCAGAATAAATCTTTTTGCCTTTTTTGTCAAATCCTGAACTTATTTCATTTTCTATTATTTTGCCCTCACTAATAGTATCTATTGATTTAGGATATAAAGTAGCAATAGTTGGCTCAATAGTATAAGTTAACTCTAATCTTGGTCTATATGTTAATCCAAAACCAAATTTTCCATAACCAATATCCCATTGCATCATTTGAGATTTTCTTCCTATTTTTAACTCCTTAGGTCCTTCAACTCTTAATACTATTTGCTCTTTTTCTATTTGACTTGTCAAAATTGAAGCTTGTATTCCTGAGAATTCCCATTTTCTCCATATTCCTTGTGTTAATTGATCACTTTTTGTTGGCTGTCCAATATAACTAATTATTTTTGCATTATTTACCTCATCAAAATCAGTAATATCACTTATTGAATCTTGTTCTACTATTCCTACATTCCATTCTCCAAACTTTTCTATTGTAGTTGAAACTCTATTTATAGGGTATAAGTTTAAACAAGCAGATTTAATAATTGCATTTTTAGGAATAGTTTTTAAATCATCAAAATAGTGCATATTTACTTCTTAATTTTGAATTAAGAAGCATTCTAATAAAGAATAGTTACATTTTAACTACAATATTACATTT
>ERZ1673961.795-NODE-795-length-10234-cov-6.730622_pt1 | contig 10234 bp, 7 predicted proteins | sample MGYA00580189_ERZ1673961 | MGnify/ENA primary metagenome ERZ1673961 (study PRJEB41334, sample SAMN05608105) | rock metagenome | biome: terrestrial subsurface; feature: shale formation; material: shale | place: USA: Pennsylvania ... | reverse complement strand
GAAGTTCATCGAGCGTTTTAACTAAAAGTGTCAACCCATATCAGGACGGGTCAGGCGCTATTTCTTGAACATCGCCCGAATGTTGGCAATGTGAGCCTGACCTTTGGCCATACGCTCTTCCTGTGAAAGCGGCTTTTTCTTTATTTCCCACTCCACATCATCATACGGCAGCTCGTCCAAAAAGCGGCTTTGTGTCGGCTTGAGTAACTCACCAAACTGGCGACGCTCTTTACACATAATAAAAGTCAGTTCACGCTGGGCGCGAGTGATGCCTACGTACATCAGACGGCGCTCTTCCTCAACGTTGTCTTCATCAATGCTGGTTTGATGGGGCAAGATGCCCTCTTCCGCCCCAATCAGGTACACGTAAGGAAACTCCAGACCTTTGGATGCATGCAGCGTCATCAGTTGTACCGCATCACTGTCATCATCTTCTTCGCCACGTTCCATCATGTCGCGCAATGTCAGGCGCTGTACCACCTCTTTGAGGGTTTTCTCTTCCTGGTCATAGTTATCGCCTTCCAAATCCGACACGATCCACGAATACAGGTCAGAGACGTTTTTCATCCGCATCTCTGCCGCTTTAGCGCTGGACGAGGTTTCATACAACCAGTCTTCGTAATTGATGTCGCGCACCAGAGAGCGTACCGCGTCCACGGTATTACCCCGTTCGGCATTATCAGCAATGGCGACCAGCCACTGGGTAAAGCGGCGCAAATTCTCCAAACCACGGCCGGAAAGGTGCTGTTCCAAGCCCAACTCAAAACTGCACTCAAACAAGCTTTTGCCACGCATGTTGGCATAACTGCCGAGCTTTTCCAGTGTCGCCGGACCGATTTCCCGACGCGGCGTGTTGACGATTCGCAGAAACGCATTGTCGTCATCCGGATTCACCAGCACCCGCAGGTAAGCCATGATGTCTTTGATTTCTGCGCGCGCAAAAAACGATGTTCCGCCAGAGAGCTTGTAAGGCACCCGGTTCTGCATCAAGGATTTCTCAATCAGACGTGACTGGTGGTTACCACGGTACAAAATGGCGTAGTCGCGATACTCAGTACGATTCAGGAACTTGTGCGCGATGATCTCAGCAGTGACTTTTTCCGCCTCATGATCTTCGTTGTTGGCCAGGATCACTTTGAGTTTTTCGCCATCCGGGATCTCGGAAAACAGCGACTTGTCGTACACGTGCGGGTTGTTGGCAATCAGAATGTTCGCGGCACGCAGAATACGACTGGTTGAACGGTAGTTCTGCTCCAGCTTGATTAAGCGTAAATTCGGAAAATCCTGACCGAGCAACACCAAGTTCTGCGGTTTCGCGCCACGCCAGGAGTAAATCGATTGGTCATCATCGCCCACCACCGTCAAACGGCCACGCTCACCCACCAACAGTTTCACCAGTTCATACTGACTGGAGTTGGTATCCTGATATTCATCCACCAGCAAATAGCGAATGCGATTGCGCCAACGCTGACGCACCTCTTCATTGGCGCGCAGCAGGAGTACAGGCATCAAAATCAAATCGTCAAAATCCAGCGCATTATAAGCCTGCATCTGTTTTTGATACATTTCATAGCAGAACGCGAATAGCTGCTGCTGTTCACCCAGTGCCTGAGCTTTGGCCTGATCGGGCGACAGCATGTCGTTCTTCCAATTCGAGATGGTGCTCGTCAGTTGGCGCAGCAAATCTTTGTCGCCATCAAGCTGCTTTTCCGTCAGCTCTTTAAGCAGCGCCAACTGGTCTTGATCGTCAAACAACGAGAAGCCGGCTTTCAAGCCCAGCTGTTTGTATTCACGGCGAATGATGTTGAGCCCCAGCGTGTGAAACGTTGACACCATCAGACCACGGGATTCGGCTTTACCCAATGTTTGCCCCACCCGCTCTTTCATTTCACGGGCCGCTTTATTGGTAAATGTTACCGCGGCAATATTGCGCGCTTTGTAGCCGCATTGCTGAACCAAATAGGCAATTTTATTGGTGATCACCCGGGTTTTACCCGAGCCAGCACCCGCCAGTACCAGGCACGGGCCGGATACGTATTTCACGGCTTCATCTTGTCTTGGATTCAGCTTCATATTGCTCTCTGGTCTGTGTATTCAAGGCGCTAATGATAATGCCCGTTGGCGCCGCTTTCCACCCAAAGAAAAATCATTATTTACATTTTTACTGCACAAGTGTGTTGCAAAAATGCCTGCGTTATAAGCTATAATGTGTGAACGTTCATTCACCGCGGAGTTTTTCTGTGCCCGATCAACAAGCTGACAAACGTCTGGCGATCATGGAATCAGCGGAAACCTTGATTGCAGAACTGGGGTTTCGCGGTTTATCGATGCACAAACTGGCCCAGAAAGCCGGGGTCGCAGCGGGAACGTTGTATCGCTACTTTGATGATAAGGAACATCTGCTTCTGGAAGTGCGTTTACATGTCAGCCGCCGTATTGCGGAGGCTGTGCAGGCGAATGTCAGTGATGACATGCCGCTGAAACAGCGCTTTCGTACCATGTGGCTGAACATCTGGAGCTTGGCTAGTTCCGACGGCGATCTGATTTGCAACCGACTTCAATATGAATCACTACCCACAACAACGGGTTGCAATACCAGGGAACTTGAGAGGAAAATGTTTACCAAAGTCGATTTGCTGTTTGACCAAGGTAAAAATCAAGGCTTATTCAAACCACTGGATAATCAAATTCTGGCGGCGTTAAGTTTTGAAACGACTGTCGTTCTGGCACAAAAACATGTGTCGGGGCTGTATCAACTGGACAATGACCAACTGCAAGCCGTCATTGAAGCCAGCTGGGACGCAATCATTCAACACTAATTTGGGGTTCTCACGAGAATGAAAAAGTGGACATTCTTCATGATACTTATCGTGATTCTGCTGTTTGGCAGCGTGATAGGTTTCAATCTGTTTAAGCAAAAGAAAATTGCTGAATACATGGCTAATCGTCCGGAAGCGGAATTTCCCGTGACGGTAACCGAAGTGAAGCCCGTGGACTGGGTTCCGGTCATTGAAGCGATCGGCTTTATCGAGCCTAATCAAGGCGTCACCCTGACGACTGAAACCAGCGGCGTGATCGATAAAATTGCTTTCGAATCAGGCGCGCAAGTTCAGCAGGATCAGCCGCTGGTGCTGCTGGATTCAGAAGTGGAAAAAGCCAACCTGAAAAGCTCACAAGCTCGTTTGCCGGCCGCCAAAGCCAAATATGAGCGTTATAAAGGTTTGTATACTAAAGGCTCAATTTCTAAAGAATCTTTCGATGAAGCCGAAGCAAACTACTACTCACTGTCTGCAGACATTGAGAGCCTGAAAGCCTCGATTGCGCGTCGTGAAATCAAAGCACCATTTGCGGGCGTAGTGGGTATTCGTAATGTGTATCTGGGTCAGTACCTGCAACCGGGCACCGACATTGTGCGCCTGGAAGATACCAGCGTCATGCGTTTGCGTTTTACCGTGCCACAAACAGATATCTCGCGCATTTCCATCGGTCAGGAAGTCGACATCGCCGTGGATGCTTACCCGCAAACCACATTCCGCGGTTCGATCACCGCGATTGAGCCAGCAGTCAGCGTGCAAAGTGGTCTGATTCAGGTTCAAGCCGACATTCCGAACAGCGACGGTAAACTGCGCAGCGGTATGTTCGCGCGTGCCAACATCATTCTGCCGAAACTGGACAACCAGGTCACTCTGCCACAAACCGCCATCACCTTTACTCTCTACGGTAACAATGTATTTATTGTCACTGAAGAAGAGGGTGTACAACGCGTGCAACAGCACGTGGTGAAAGTCGGTGAACGCACTGAGGATATCGCCCACATTCTTGAAGGTGTAAAACCGGGTGATATGGTCGTGACCTCTGGTCAGGTTCGTTTAAGTAATGGCGCGAAAGTTCGCATTGTGGAAAGTGATGCCACTACGCCACCTGCTGAAACCCCAATGCTGTAAGCGGAGGACGTATGCGCTTTACTGATGTTTTTATTAAACGTCCGGTACTCGCGGTTTCGATCAGCTTTTTGATCGCCCTGCTTGGTTTGCAGGCCGTGTTCAAAATGCAGGTCAGTGAATATCCGGAAATGACCAATACGGTGATCACCGTCAGCACCAGCTACTACGGTGCGAGTGCCGACCTGATTCAAGGCTTTATTACCCAGCCGTTGGAACAGGCGGTTGCTCAGGCGGACAATATCGACTACATGACATCGCAGTCGGTTTTGGGTACTTCGAAGATCACGGTCAACATGAAACTCAACACCGATCCGAATGCGGCGTTGTCGGATGTATTGGCCAAAACCAACTCGGTGCGCTCTCAGCTTCCAAAAGAAGCGGAAGACCCGACGGTGACGATGTCGACCGGTTCCACAACGGCGGTACTCTACATCGGTTTTACCAGTCATGAACTGGACTCAAGCCAGATCACCGATTACCTGCAACGCGTGATCAACCCTCAGTTGTACTCGATTAACGGCATTTCCAGCATCGACCTGTACGGTGGGATGAAATACGCCCTGCGCGTGTGGCTGGATCCGGCCAAGATGGCGGCTTTCAACCTGACGGCCACCGATGTCATGGGCGTACTGAGCGCGAACAACTACCAATCGGCCACCGGTCAGGCGGTAGGCGAATTCGTGCTGTTTAACGGCAGCGCGGATACTCAGGTATCGAACGTCGATGAACTGAAAAATCTGGTGGTGAAAAACGAAAATGGCAGTGTCACTCGCCTGAGCGACATCGCCAACGTAACTCTGGCCAAGAGCCACGATACCTACCGCGCGAGTGCGAACGGTCAGGAAGCGGTGGTTGCAGCGATTAACGCCGCACCAAGTGCTAACCCGATCAATATCGCGAAAGATGTGCTCGACATTTTGCCGGAACTAAAACGCAACATGCCAAGCAACATTTCGATGAACGTGATGTATGACTCGACGGTGGCAATCAACGAATCGATTCACGAGGTCATCAAAACCATCGTCGAAGCGGCCGTGATCGTACTGGTGGTGATCACGCTGTTCCTTGGTTCGTTCCGCGCCGTTATCATTCCTATCGTCACCATTCCGCTGTCGCTGATTGGTGTCGCGATGGTGATGCAGGCAATGGGTTTCTCCTGGAACCTGATGACGCTGCTGGCAATGGTACTCGCCATCGGTCTGGTGGTGGATGATGCGATCGTGGTACTGGAAAACGTTGACCGCCATATTAAAGAGGGCGAATCACCGTTCCGTGCCGCCATCATTGGTACGCGTGAAATCGCCGTTCCGGTTATCGCGATGACGCTGACGCTGGGTGCGGTATACGCGCCAATCGCGCTGATGGGCGGTATTACCGGCTCGCTGTTTAAAGAGTTTGCCCTCACGCTGGCAGGTTCGGTGTTTGTGTCCGGTATCATCGCCCTGACTCTGTCGCCAATGATGTGTTCAAAAATGCTCAAAGCGAATGAAAAACCCAATCGCTTTGAACAGAAAGTACACCATGTACTGGATAAGATGACCAACCGTTACGAGAAAATGCTTGGCGCGGTCATGCAACATCGTCCGGTGGTGATTGCGTTTGCAATCATCGTATTTGGCAGCCTGCCGGTACTGTTCAAGTTCATCCCAAGTGAACTGGCACCGTCGGAAGATAAAGGCGTGGTCATGCTGCTCGGTACCGGTCCTTCTAACGCGAACCTGGATTACCTGTCTAACACCATGGCGGACGTGAACAAGATTCTGTCCGATCAGCCAGAAGTGCAATTTGCGCAGGTCTTTACCGGGGTGCCGGATTCCAACCAGGCATTTGGTATCGCTTCGATGGTCCCTTGGAGCCAGCGTGAAGCAAGCCAGGCAGAAGTGACCACACGCGTGGGTAACTTGGTGAAAGACATTCCGGGTATGGCCGTAACCGCATTCCAGATGCCTGAATTGCCAGGTGCGGGTTCGGGTCTGCCAATCCAGTTTGTCATTACCACTCCGAATGCGTTTGAGAGCCTGTTTACCATTGCGACCGACGTGCTGACCGAAGTGCAGAGTAGCCCACTGTTCGTGTATTCGAACCTGGACCTGAACTACGATTCCGCAACGATGAAAATCAACATCGATAAAGACAAAGCGGGTGCGTATGGCGTCACCATGCAGGATATCGGTGTCACGTTGGGAACTATGATGGCGGACGGTTACGTCAACCGTATCGACCTGAACGGTCGCTCGTACGAAGTGATCCCACAGGTCGAGCGTAAATGGCGTCTGAACCCGGAATCGATGAATAACTACTATGTTCGCGGCGCCGATGGTAAAGCCGTCCCTCTGGGCAGCCTGATCAGCATTGACGTGATTGCAGAGCCACGCGCACTGCCACACTTCAACCAGCTGAACTCGGCGACAGTGGGTGCCGTGCCTTCACCGGGTACAGCCATGGGTGATGCTATCAACTGGTTTGAAAACATCGCTGAGACCAAACTGCCGAAAGGCTACAACCACGACTACATGGGCGAAGCTCGTCAGTACGTGACCGAAGGCAGCGCGCTGTACGCGACGTTTGGTCTGGCACTGGCGATCATCTTCCTGGTTCTGGCGATTCAGTTTGAATCTCTTAAAGACCCAATCGTGATCATGGTGTCGGTACCACTCGCCATCTGTGGCGCGTTGATCGCGCTGGCTTGGGGCATGGCGACGATGAACATCTACTCACAAGTCGGTTTGATTACTCTGGTCGGTCTGATCACTAAACACGGTATTCTGATCTGCGAAGTGGCCAAAGAAGAGCAGTTACACAATAAGCTCAGCCGCATTGATGCCGTAATGGCCGCTGCGAAAGTGCGTTTGCGTCCGATTCTGATGACCACAGCCGCGATGATTGCTGGTCTGATCCCGTTGATGTACGCCACTGGTGCAGGTGCGGCGCAGCGCTTCAGTATTGGTATCGTTATCGTCGCTGGTCTGGCGATCGGTACGATCTTTACGTTGTTCGTACTGCCCGTGATTTACAGCTATCTGGCTGAAAAACACAAGCCACTGCCGGTGTTTGTCGAAGACAAAGACCTGGAGAAGCTGGCCCGTGTCGATGAAGCCAAAGCAGCGCACCGCCAATTGGCTGAGAATAAGTAAACCAATAAAGAGTTTCTGACTCACAAAAGGTCACTTCGGTGGCCTTTTTTATTGTCGCAATTAACGACATTGCACGGTGAATTGCATAGAATGAGCGGAATAAATATAGGAGTGAAGAACGAATGTTTGATCCAAAGAAACTTGAGCAAATTGCCAAACAGATTCACGAATCTATGCCTCAGCCAGTGAAAGACCTGGGGGCGGATGTGGAACAGAAAGTACGTCAGGTTATTCAGGGACAACTGAACAAACTGGACGTGGTCAGCCGCGAAGAGTTCGATGTGCAGACTCAAGTTCTGCTGCGTACGCGCCAGAAGCTAACCGAGATGGAAGCCAAACTGGCGGAGCTTGAAGCGAAACTGGCTGACAAATAAGCAGCGCCCCCTGCTTTGCGGGTGGTTGATTGAATATATAAAGGGCTTAGTCTTGCGACTAAGCCCTTTTTCTTTTTTATGTTGTTGTGTTTGCTTTTGTAATTCTTTTAAGCCGAGTGATTAATCACCTACCGCGATGCGCTTCATGTCTTTCATGTAGCCACGCAGTTCTTCACCGATGTATTCCACTGGGTGATTACGGATGATGCTGTTCACTTCGATCAGAGTGGCATTGTCCACCTGATTAGATGTTTCGCCCAGACCTTTACCAATCACGTCAGTACCCACGTTCGGCATGAATTTTTCGCGCAGTAGCGGAGTCGCTACGTTAGCGAATAGGTAGTTACCGTACTCAGCAGTATCAGAGATAACCACGTTCATTTCGTACAAACGCTTACGAGCGATGGTATTAGCGATCAGCGGCAGTTCATGCAGTGATTCATAGTACGCAGACTCGTCAATGATGCCTGATGCGGTCATTGCTTCAAATGCCAGTTCAACCCCAGCGCGAACCATCGCGATCATCAGAATGCCGTTATCAAAGTATTCTTGTTCAGCAATCTTCACATCCGTTGCCGGGTAGTTTTCAAACGCCGTTTCCGCCGTTTCTGCACGCCAGCCCAGTAGGTTCACGTCATCGTTCGCCCAGTCTGCCATCATCGTGCTGGAGAAGTGACCAGAGATGATGTCATCCATGTGTTTGTTATACAGAGGACGCAGCAGATCTTTCAGCTCCTCAGACAGTTCAAACGCTTTAATTTTCGCTGGGTTAGACAGGCGATCCATCATGTGCGTGATGCCGCCGAACTTCAGCGCTTCAGTTACGGTTTCCCAACCAAACTGCAGCAGTTTACCGGCGTAACCTGGTTCGATACCGTCAGCAATCATCTTCTCGTAACATACGATAGAACCCGCTTGCAGCATGCCACACAGGATAGTCTGTTCACCCATCAGGTCAGATTTTACTTCCGCCACGAAAGACGATTCCAGACAGCCAGCACGGTGACCCCCCGTCGCCGCAGCCCATGCTTTCGCGATATCCCAACCTTCACCTTTTGGATCGTTTTCTGGGTGAACCGCAATCAGTGTCGGAACACCAAAGCCACGTTTGTACTCTTCACGAACCTCAGTACCCGGACATTTAGGTGCCACCATAACTACGGTCAGGTCTTGACGAATTTGCATGCCTTCTTCAACAATGTTGAAGCCGTGTGAGTAACCCAGAGCAGCGCCTTCTTTCATCAGAGGCATAACCGTCTCTACAACGTTTGAGTGCTGTTTATCCGGAGTCAGGTTAACCACCAGGTCAGCTTGTGGGATCAGATCTTCATAGCTGCCAACCACAAAGCCGTTATCTTTGGCGTTCTTGTAGGACTGACGCTTTTCATCGATGGCTGCTTGGCGCAGAGCATAAGAAACATCCAGACCAGAGTCACGCATGTTCAGACCTTGGTTCAGACCTTGAGCACCACAACCTACGATGACGACTTTCTTGCCTTTGAGGTAATCTGCTTCTGTTGCAAATTCTTCACGTGCCATAAAGCGGCAGCGGCCAAGTTGGTCTAATTGCTCGCGCAGGTTTAGCGTATTGAAATAGTTAGCCATGAGGGTGCTCCTTTATCGTTATTCCATCAGGTCGGTGGCTTTGCACCGAATGAATTCATACTAAAACAGACAGTAAGTTGCTTAAAGTGATATATTCACAATTAGTTATTGCAATTAATGCAACATGCGAGTGCACATGAACATTAAAACCTTACAACTGTTTCTCCATCTTTGCGACAGTATGAATTTCAGCAAAACCGCCACCGCGATGCACGTCAGTCCCTCGGCGCTCAGCCGCCAGGTACAGAAACTGGAAGAAGAGATTGGTCACGTCCTGTTTGTCCGCGACAACCGCAGCGTCGAGCTGACACCAGCAGGCAGCAAGTTACTCCCAGTCGCGATGCGCATGATCAATGAGTGGCGCCAGTTTCAGTCGCAACTCAACGATCAGGAAGCAGAACTAAAAGGAGAGATTCGTCTGTTCTGTTCCGTCACCGCCAGCTACAGCCACTTACCTGAACTGCTCAATGCTTTTCGCCTCAAACACCCTTATATTGAATTCAAACTGCTGACTGGCGACCCAGCACAAGCGATCGATAAAATTCTTAACGACGAAGCGGACATTGCGATTTCCGCGATGCCAGAAAGTCTGCCATCCCGAGTTGAATTTGAAACGATCAGCGAAATCCCATTGTCGGTGATCGCGCCTATTGGTATCAGTAGCTTTGTCGAAGAAATACAAAAAGAGCACCCAGACTGGACGCAAGTACCCTTTATTGTTCCTGAAGCCGGGACCGCGCGGGATCGCGCCAACGCTTGGTTTAAAAAGATGAAGATTAAGCCCAGCATCTATGCACAGATCGCGGGCCATGAAGCGATCGTCAGTATGGTCGCTCTGGGATGTGGTGTCGGAATTGCGCCGGATGTGGTGATCAACAACAGTCCAGTGCGAGAGAAAGTACAACGCCTCTCCTTTTCACCGATCAAGCCATTCAAACTCGGAGTGTGCTGTAAGCGTTCACAGCTCGATGATCCGTTGGTCAGAGCGTTGTGGCGAGTGGTGTCATCCAAACGCAGTATCGTTGACTGAACGTTATCGCCGCCATCACCGCGGCTTTTTACGATGTATTTTCATCATGATAAATAGCAAAAAACCCGCTGATTGCTCAGCGGGTTTTTTAATAGTGGCGGAGAGATAGGGATTTGAACCCTAGGTACGCTATTAACGTACGCCGGT
>ERZ1673961.794-NODE-794-length-10242-cov-8.186021_pt1 | contig 10242 bp, 9 predicted proteins | sample MGYA00580189_ERZ1673961 | MGnify/ENA primary metagenome ERZ1673961 (study PRJEB41334, sample SAMN05608105) | rock metagenome | biome: terrestrial subsurface; feature: shale formation; material: shale | place: USA: Pennsylvania ... | reverse complement strand
TCCTATCTACGGTTTTCATATTCCCACCATTTATATGTCATGACATATTATGCGCGATAGGTTTTGTAAAGAAAAGTGTTGACTTAGTTTTGGTGAGATAAGCGAGATTCTAGGGCCGTTTATCCAGGCCCTAAAATCTCTGATACTTATTAAAGAATAATATCGCGCACTTCTTGATCTTTACGCTCTAAGTAATGGATCGACTTGATGCGACGAATGGTGCGGCAGCGTCCACGAATGAGCAGCGTTTCTGTTGTCGCGATATTGCCTTGTCGAGTAATGCCTTCTAGCAGATCACCTTTGGTGATGCCTGTCGCGGAGAACACAACGTTGTCGCTGCGTGCCATGTCGTCCATTTTCAACACGACGTTTGCTTTCACGCCCATTTCTTCACAGCGTTTTAGTTCTGCTGCGCCGTAGATGCGGTTTTCTTCGGTATTACCTTTCACTTCATGACGAGGAAGCAGTCGGCCATGCATGTCACCATCCAGTGCACGAATTACCGCCGCAGAAACTACGCCTTCTGGTGCGCCGCCAATGCAGTACATGACGTCGACTTCGCTGTCTGGCATACAAGTCAGGATTGAAGCGGCTACATCACCGTCTGGCACAGCAAATACGCGTACGCCCATTGCCTGCATTTCTGCAATGACTTTGTCGTGACGAGGCTTAGCCAGCGTGATTACGACCAAGGTGTCTAGAGTTTTGTTCAGCGCCTTGGCGATGTTCTCTAGGTTTTCTTTTAGAGGCTTCTCCAAATCGATAACGCCTTTTGCACCTGGGCCAACCACCAGTTTTTCCATGTACATGTCAGGCGCTTTAAGGAAGCTGCCTTTTTCACCGGCCGCGAGAACCGCTAAAGCATTTGATTGACCCATGGCCGTCATGCGTGTGCCTTCGATAGGATCGACTGCAATATCGACTTCATCGCCACCAATACCCACTTGCTCACCGATGTACAGCATTGGTGCATCATCGATTTCACCTTCGCCAATAACAATTTCACCGCTGATTTCTGTTTTGTTCAGTAGTGTGCGCATAACCTCAACGGCTGCACCGTCCGCTGCGTTTTTATCGCCGCGACCAAGCCATTTATAACCAGCCAGTGCTGCACCTTCAGTAACACGGGAAAATGCCATTGCTAAATCACGTTTCATGATGTCTCCAAGTAAGCAAGAGGGAAGAAGAATTTGCGCGGCGATTTTACCATAACGAGTGTTAAACGTTTGCGTTTTTGCCGAGCTTTTACTTTGGTTAAGTTGAATTTGATCAATACTGAGTGCGTTTTTCTCGTGGCGAGAGGCAAATACCTTGCTCAAAAATGCTTCGGTGATCAGAAAAGTCAGCATTTAGTGAGATTGCGCCGGTTTTTTAACCGAATGATGCAAAATATCGAATATAGTGAGTGTTTCTCGTTGCAACGCTGAGTAGAATGAACCTCATATAGGTAAGGTGCGCGCCTGTCTCGTGCATCATCCCAACGGAACAACATAGGTAGGCCCAGATGTCTTTTGAAGTATTAGCACAACTAGAATCTAAAATTCAAACTGCAGTTGACACAATCACTCTTCTTCAAATGGAAGTTGAAGAGCTGAAAGAAGATAAAGTAAAGCTAGAAGCACAAGCAAACGAGCTTCGCACGCAACGCGAAGAGCTTGAGCAAAAAGCTGAGCAAGCACAGCAAGAGCACGCGCAGTGGCAAGAGCGCATTCGTGCACTACTTGGCAAAATGGAAGAAGTGGAATAATTCTACTTTTCTGTCCAGAATTGAAAACACCCGCTAGAAGCGGGTGTTTGTGTATTTGGTGTCGGGAAAAGCGCTAAAGCCTAGGATCTTGTTCCTCTAGCTCTTCTTCCTCAACTTCCTCATCCAGTTCTAGGTCGATATTGAGCGGTTCTGGAGACAGAATGATGCCAGTGCTGTCCGCGTAAATGTAGTCTTCTGGTAGAAAGCTAACGCCGCCAAAGTTCACAGGTACGTCGAGTTCACCTATACCCTGGCTAGATGCGCCGACAGGAATAGAGGCGAGAGCCTGAATGCCAAGGTTCATATCTTCGAGTTCGTCGACTTCACGAACGCAGCCGTATACGACAATGCCTTCCCACTCATTTTCTTCTGCGATGGTTGCGATTTCTGCGTCGACAAGGGCTTTGCGTAAGGAACCACCGCCGTCAATTAGCAGCACGCGACCTAAGCCATCTTGCTCTAACGTTTCACGGATCAGAGAATTGTCTTCAAAACACTTGATGGTGGTGATTTGTCCGGCAAAGGAAGCGCGACCGCCAAAATTACTGAACATTGGTTCAACCACATCTACCTGCTCGAGGTAAATATCACAGAGTGCTGAGGTATTGTATTCCATAGCGTACCTTTCTAAACAGAAACTGGTTGTCTTTGAGTATATCTAGGCATTAAGTCAATGCAATGACAATCCTTTTTTAACTTACCAGAGTTTGAGCTACCACAATTGTTGCAAATAAAACGTTGGTCACCAGCGAGCATTTTACGATCACTGGCATCATAGGTGCGATCTGTGCAGGCTTTTCGGTTTCCCAAACGGCTTTGCCATGATGGGCGACAAAATAAATGCTTAATAAGAATGGCAGACTGATCCAAACTGGTTTGTCCTGAATAAGCAGGTAAACAGCGAAAGCGAGAATAGCCCCACCTAATAAGATGAAATGGTACTGCTTGGCTTTCTGTTGTCCTAAGCGCACGGCTACGGTCCGTTTTCCACACTCACGGTCGTTATCAATATCACGCATGTTATTGATATTAAGAACTGCGACGGCCAGTAAGCCGCATCCTAAAGCGGGTAAGAAGAGGGTGGTATCGACATGTCCGGTATGCAGGAAATAGGTGCCGGATACGCCAAGTAAGCCAAAAAACAGAAAGACAGAAATATCGCCCAGTCCGACATAACCGTACGGTTTGCTGCCCATGGTGTAGGCGATGGCGGCGAGGATGGCAAGAATACCCAATCCGATGAAGGTGAGAATACTTTCAAGAGAGCTCAAAGAGTAAAACACTAAGATCAGGCCGGAAATGACGGTGAGCACGATGTTGAAGCCAATTGCCTGCTTCATTTGCTCTTTAGTTACCGCGCCAGACTGCAAAGCACGCAGTGGACCAAGGCGTTTTTCATTGTCGGTTCCTTTTACGGCGTCGCCATAATCGTTGGCCAGATTGGAAAGGATCTGTAACAGAGTCGCGGTGATAAACGCCATCAAGGAAATAGGCAGAGAGAATTGACCCGCAGCATACGCAAGCACACTACCAGTAAGAATAGAGACTAATGCCAGCGGTAATGTTTTGGGACGAGCGGCGTCGAGCCAGATCTGTAGAGATTGTTTCATGGATATTTCGTGCTAGTAACCGATGTGTCCAGTATAAGCATAAAGAAGCAGATGCGCTATTGACCTAAAGCAAGTCAAAGAGAGTCAGGAAGTGAAGGGTTGGTTGAAAAGCGAGGTTCTGGATTTTGAAGTATGAGAATAGCATTTCAAGTACGAGTGCCGGCGATTGCACAAATACACTGCTGTTTAATTGTCTACGCAGAACTAAAAAGCCCAGAGACTGAATCTCTGGGCTTTGTTGATTAAAGTGCTTATTAAAGAATAAAGCGGCTTAGATCTTCATCTTCAATTGTATCGCCCAGACGAGCTTGCACGTAGGCTGCGTCAATCACAAACTTAGCGCCAGATTGCTCTGCTGCATCGTAAGAGATTTCGTCCATCAGACGTTCCATAACGGTATGCAGACGACGAGCACCGATGTTTTCGGTGGTTTCATTTACTGTCCATGCGGCTTCAGCAATTCGCGTGATACCGTCTTCAGTAAATTCAATGTCGACATCCTCTGTCTTCATCAACGCGATGTATTGCTCAGTCAATGATGCTTTAGGTTCGGTCAGAATACGTTTGAAGTCGTTACTGCTTAGTGCTTCAAGTTCAACACGAATTGGCAGGCGGCCTTGCAGCTCTGGGATAAGGTCAGAAGGCTTCGCGACCTGGAAAGCACCAGACGCTACAAACAAGATGTGGTCTGTTTTTACCATGCCGTGTTTGGTTGAAACAGTGCTGCCTTCAATCAGAGGTAGCAGGTCTCGTTGAACACCTTCACGAGAGACGTCAGGGCCAGAGCTTTCACCACGTTTACAGATCTTGTCGATCTCATCAATGAAGACGATCCCGTTGTTTTCAACGTTGTAAATCGCGGCTTCTTTCAGCTCTTCCTGATTCACAAGCTTCGCTGCTTCTTCCTCGGCAAGGGCTTTCATCGCGTCTTTGATTTTCAGCTTACGTTTCTTTTTGGTATCGCCCGCTAGGTTCTGGAACATACCTTGTAGCTGGTTGGTCATCTCTTCCATACCAGGAGGCGCCATGATCTCGACACCCATTTGCGGCGCGGCGACATCGATTTCAATCTCTTTATCGTCCAGCTGACCTTCACGTAATTTTTTACGGAAAATCTGACGAGTGTGAGAGCTATCTTCGCTCTGTTCTGCTTGTCCCCAGCTGTCACGAGCTGGTGGCAGTAGAGCATCAAGAATACGCTCTTCAGCTTGTTCTTCAGCGCGGAATTTTACTTTTTCCATCGCTTGTTGATGAGTGAGCTTCACTGCAACATCGGTAAGATCACGAATGATGGTTTCTACTTCTTTACCAACGTAACCTACTTCAGTGAATTTGGTCGCTTCTACTTTAATGAACGGTGCATTTGCAAGCTTCGCGAGGCGGCGTGCAATTTCAGTTTTACCGACACCAGTTGGACCGATCATCAGGATGTTTTTAGGTGTAACTTCGACACGTAGGCTTTCTTCAAGTTGCATACGACGCCAGCGGTTACGAAGAGCAATCGCAACCGAACGTTTTGCTTTGTCTTGACCAATAATATGGCGGTTCAGTTCATGAACGATTTCGCGAGGCGTCATTTCAGACATATTCTTTCCTTACTTCGTTACGATTACTCGGCTGGAGCGGCCAGCTCTGCAGTTGATTCTAGCTCTTCTACAGTGTGATTGTGGTTGGTGAATACACAAATGTCGCCAGCAATGTTTAATGCTTTTTCTGCGATTTCACGAGCATCTAGATCTGTGTTCTCTAACAGTGCCGTTGCTGCCGCTTGTGCGTACGCACCACCAGAACCGATCGCAATCAAGTCATTTTCTGGCTGAACCACATCACCATTACCAGTGATGATTAAAGATGCGGTTTCGTCTGCAACAGCAAGTAGTGCTTCTAGCTTACGAAGCGCGCGATCACTACGCCAGTCTTTCGCCAGCTCTACAGCGGCTTTGGTCAAATGGCCTTGGTGCATTTGCAGTTTGCTTTCGAAACGCTCGAAAAGGGTGAAGGCGTCCGCGGTACCGCCGGCAAAACCAGCCAGTACTTTGTTGTTGTAAAGGCGGCGAACTTTACGCGCGTTACCTTTCATTACGGTATTGCCTAGAGATACCTGGCCATCACCCGCGATGACGACTTTATTATTTCGACGTACAGATACAATGGTAGTCACAGTCGACCTCTTAATTATTTCTCTTTGGAAGTAATATTGTATATGGGGGAGAGGAAAAGGGGATTCAAGGGGAAATTAAAGGATGGGGTTTCGGTGGAATAGGTTTCTAGTGACCTAGGGCCGATTAAACTGGGCCCTAGGTTGTACTTTATCGCTAGAAATTCTCTTTCCAAATCGCACACGGTTCGATTTTAGCGCGTTGCAATTTATGGCGATCTTTTTCCGCATCGCGCTTAAATTTGTATGGGCCTAGAATAATTCGGTACCAAGAGCTGCCTTCTTTCTTAACAATTTTGCTGGTTAAGCCCTGGAAAGCGATGGCGAGCTTACGCTCTTCTGCCTGTGCCTGGGTCTTATAAGCGCCACACTGCATGATGTAAGGGATTTTCGATACTTGAATCTCTTTGGCTACCACCTCTACTTCGCGATTTGGGAGAGATTCTACGTATTCCCATTTCTCTTCGGGTGGGGGAGGTAAATCTGTCTTTGCCTTAGGTTTGCTGACCGGAGCTGTTGATTGCTGCACAACTTGTGGCTTAGGCTCTGGATCATTGTTTAGCAAATATAGCCCATAGCCAAAACCACCCACTAGCACGATTGCCAGTAGACCACTACGCCAAGGTTTCTTTCTTGAAGGCTGTTTTTTTGTCGACTTTTTTGGGGTACCACGCCCCCTTCTTACATAATCTTTGTTTGCCACGGTCATTTCTGGTCATCAAGAATTCTTCCAAATATGTTAATCCAGAACGAGTTGAGAAAACACCCTGTTTCTCTAATCTTGATAGATACATATAAAAAAGCAGCACCAAATGAGTGCTGCTTTTAATGGACAGAAACTTAACTGATCTTAGCGAGAAAAGCTTACGCTCGCTGAGGAGGCGCCGCACTTCCGCGCACAATCAGGTTAGTCTCCAGAAGACGAGATCCAGAATGCACATCGTGGCCTTTTAAAAGCTCTAACATCATTAGCATCGCTTGTCGGCCAATCTCGTAGCGAGGCTGAGAGATAGTCGTTAACGGTGGATCACAGTACTGCGCGAAATTGATGTCATCAAAACCTACGACCGATAGATCTTGTGGTACACGGAAGCCGAGTTTTTTCGCTTCTTGAATGGCGCCGATTGCCATCGTGTCACAGTGGCAGAAAATCGCGGTTGGTGGCTCCGCTAGTTCTAGCAGCTTACGCACTGCTTTTGCACCGCCGTCAAAAGAGAACTCGGTGACAATACTGTATTGCGGGTCTTTATTGATCCCTGCACGACGCAGTGCTTGCTGGTAACCTTGTTGACGGAATTGGCACAATACCGCGGTATCAGGACCTGAAATTTGCGCAATACGTTTGTGGCCAAGCTGAGTCAGATAATTGACCGCTTCAAAGGCAGAAGTCAGGTTATCGATATGAACGGTTGGCAGTTCCAGCTCAGGCGCAAATTCACACGCCATGACCATTGGTGGCAGGTTTTTCTGCTCTGGCTTACTCACATCAAACGGTAAGTCAGTACCAAGTAGCAGCATCCCGTCTGCTTGCTTTGTAAATACCAAGTTTACGAATGAGCTTTCGCGTTTCTTCTGCTGGCCACTGTCTCCCAGTAAAACCAGGTAGCCGTGCTCCATCGCTGCATCTTCGATACCACGGATGATTTCGGAAAAGTAAGGGTCGCAGATGTCAGGAACGATCGTAACAATCGTCTTCGACTCATTTCGTCGTAAATTACGCGCTAATGAATTTGGTGAGTAACCTGCTTCGAGTACCGCGTCTTCAACTCTTTTTCTGGTTGAAGAGGAGACTTTCTCCGGATTCATTAATGCTCGAGATACCGTCGCGGTAGATACTCCCGCAAGCTGGGCAACATCCTTCATTGTCGCCATAGTTTTTTAACCTCTCAAATTGTTCGCCAAGGTGACGTTATTCCCTGTAGTGAGATTACTGTCATTGAGTACAGATAAATTCGCACTTTACCATCACATTTCTGGTGTTTATTTGCCGAGTAAAGTACGTCTTTATTACCAGAACAACACTTCAAATTTGGGGAATCGCTTATGGTGTTCATTTAAAGTCTTTTTCTGCAAAGCACTTAAGACTTTACTAATTGGGATAGTCTATTCATTTCTATAGCGAAAGTTACGGTCTGTTTAACAAAATCCATAATGACAACGTGATATTCATCACATTAAAAGGTAATTCATTACATAGCTAAACGTTTGCTAGCTGAGATCCTGTGGTTCTATGTCTAAATTCCAACGTACTTTCTTGGCATTAGGTAACAACTCAATAGCAGGTTTGGCACTGGTTAATAACTTTTGCATTAATGACCGGTGTTGGGTTTGCAGCAAGAGTTGCCAGCGATATTTGCCTGCCCGCTTAGCCAAAGGCGAGGGGGTCGGACCAAGTACCATACAAGTGTCGTCAAACAGTGGATGAGACTCCAGCGTAAAACGAACTTGGCGCAGGAAGTCTTCGACTACCTCACTTTGGTTTGCCTCTGCTTTAAATAGAGTCAGGTAACTGTAGGGAGGCAGCTGCGCTAACTTCCGCTCCTCTAATGCGGTCATGGCAAAGTGGCGGTAATCTTTTTGCAGCAGTGCTTGTAACAAACTGTGCTCGGGGTGGTGAGTCTGCAAAATTACTTCTCCAGGCTTACTCGCACGACCAGCCCTGCCTGCAACCTGAATAAAAAGCTGCGCGAGGCGTTCAGAAGCCCGGAAATCACTACTGTATAAAGAGCCATCCACATCCAACAAGGCAACCAGCGTTACGTTGGGGAAGTGATGCCCCTTGGCAAGCATTTGCGTACCAATTAAAATCTGGAACTCACCTTTACGAATCGATTCAAGGGCATCTTCTAAGCTGCCCTTGCGGCGGGTGCTGTCTCTGTCGATACGAATGGCTTTGTATTCTGGGAAGAGTTGCATCAATTGATGCTCTAACTGCTCTGTGCCGACACCGACTGTTACTAACTGAGTGGAACCACATCCCTGACACTGATGAATTACAGGCTGCTGTGAGCCGCAATGATGGCAGCGTATTTCGTTACTGTATTGATGGAAGGTGTAGTAGGCATCACAGCGCTTACACTCGGCTATCCAGCCACATTCATGGCACATTAGTGCAGGGGAGAAACCTCGGCGGTTAAGAAACAGCATCACCTGATTGCCCGCTTTTAGGTGTTTACGCATTTCAGCAATCAGTGGCGCAGACAAGCCGCTTTCTAAATATTGACCTTTCACGTCGAGCACTTTATTTGTGGTCGGTACCGCAGAGCCTGCACGCTGAGTTAGTGTCAGGTGATGATATTTACCCGTCAATGCATTGTGCAGCGTTTCAAGTGCCGGCGTCGCAGAGCCCAACACAATAGGCACTTGCTCTTTGTGCGCACGCATTACAGCAACATCGCGAGCGTGGTAGCGCAAACTGTCTTGTTGTTTATATGAAGAGTCGTGTTCTTCGTCGACAATAATAATGCCGAGATCGGCAAATGGCGTCAGTAGGGCGGAGCGTGTCCCAATGATAATTCCAGCCGCTTTATCACGAGCCGATAACCAAGCGTTTAAACGTTCGGTATCATTCAATCCTGAGTGGATAACATCAACAGGGACATTGAAGCGGTGCTTAAAGCGGTTGATGGTTTGAGGTGTCAGGCCAATTTCTGGTACCAGAACTAACGCTTGTCGTCCTTTTTCCAACACTGGCTTGATCAGATTGAGGTAAACCTCGGTCTTACCAGAGCCTGTTACGCCCTCTAATAAATAGCAGGCAAAACCACTTTGGCTATTGACGCTGGCGATAGCTAACGCCTGCTCATGGTTAAGTTTGGGTTTGTCGACGTCGTTTTCGACTTGCTGAGGCCAGTTTGAAATCGTTGGCATTTTCTCAACTCGCTCAATCCAACCTTTCTCTTCGACCGATTTCAGCACAGTTGAGGCGATCTCTTGCTCTACAAACTCTTGGTGCGGCACGGCTCCGTTTACCAGCATTTGCAGAACTTTTTGTTGCTTCACGGCTCGACGATCAAGCCCTTGCATCAGTTTGTCTTTACCCGCTTCGGTGATCTGCCATTCCTGCAAGGTGGCAAAATCGGCTGGTTTTCCTTTTCTCAGCGCGGCTGGCATCGCATTGTGAAGCGTATCGCCCAATGGATACTGATAAAAATGGCTACACCATGTGAGCAATGAATACAGCTTTTCTGACCAGATAGGTTGTGAGTCCAGTACGGCTTTAATTGGTTTAAGCTGCTCTTTAGGAAAATTAGAGTGATTCACCATCGCAGTAACGATGCCTACTAAGGTCTGGCGTCCAAAAGGTACGGAAACGCGCCCACCAATGATCGGGAACAGGTGCCCCGGGATGGCATAATCAAACTGTTTGTCGAGTGGAACGGGTAATGCCACTCTGGCAATGGATGGACGCATAAAGTTCAGCTGTTATATAAAGAGGGAAGGAGCTTAGAGTCTATTAAAGTTGGAATGAAAATTCGAGTAAAGCTGACGGATCACCGTTCAAACAGGCGATGAGCAGTAGACTGGCTAAAAAAGTGGCGAAAAAATTGCCAAATGTGTTGATCCCATCAGTGCGATTCATTAGTATATCGCGCCTTGAGATATGGCTTCAGCATTATGCTGATGCGGTATCGCACTTTTGATATTAATTACGTGTGGTGTGCGGCTTAGACTCGTATAGCGACACGGCCTACTATTGAGGTTATCCCATGAAAGCTGGTATCCAC
>ERZ1673961.793-NODE-793-length-10244-cov-3.136618_pt1 | contig 10244 bp, 8 predicted proteins | sample MGYA00580189_ERZ1673961 | MGnify/ENA primary metagenome ERZ1673961 (study PRJEB41334, sample SAMN05608105) | rock metagenome | biome: terrestrial subsurface; feature: shale formation; material: shale | place: USA: Pennsylvania ... | reverse complement strand
GTAGCTTTCCGGTACATCAAAGCCGCCCCGCTCGGCGAACAGGCCGCTGTACTTATCGAAGCGGTCGGTTTCGATGCGGGATGACCAGCTGGCTCCCAGTGTCAGACTGTCGGTGACCTGCCCCTGCCAGCCCAGTTTTACACCCCAACCATCGGCGCTGTCATAGCCGTTGTTACTGAGGGCGTTGGAATTCGAACTCATGCCGGCAAAGCCTCCCAAGCCTTCAGCCATAAAACGCTGATAGACATAGGTTACGCCAGCACCAATGCTGTGACGCTCATTAACCTTGTACGCCAGCGAGCCGGTGACAAACATCTGGCTCAGATCGACGCCAGTCGCACTGCCACCGGGTTGATAAGGGTTAGTGGCATAGGAAGTATTCATGCCACCGTTGGCGTACATGGCCAGGCCATAGGCCAGACGGTCGGAGTGACGGCGGGCAAAACCGGCTTCGGGGATCCAGAAGGGGCCATCTTAATTGCCGTCGTATTGCCCATCCAACATCGGGTTGCCATTGATCTCGGCACTGCGATCCGGATCAAAGAAGGTCAGGCCGGCATCGTACTGGCTGCCCAACGCGATCAGCGAGGCCGGGGTGCTGGCCGATTTGATGCTGTCATGGGCCAGCGCCAGACTGACACCCGCCATCCCCTGAGCCTTGACGCTGCTGCCGTGCATGAAATAACCGTTGGTCGCCTGAGCGGTCAGCGGCAGAGAGGCCAGTGTCAGTACCAGTGTGGAACGCTGCGCGGGTGTCATCTCGATCTCCTGGATCTTGGTTATTAAGACCCGCACATTTTATATTTTTAGGTTATATAGAATATATATTATTTGGTTATTAAGGTATATCTAATTAACAGGCCCCTGAATCAGGCATCCTTTGCACGGTCTTGTTCAAACCTCCGATAAACGGTCGATTTGCGCAGCCAGGACAAAGTCGTTCTCATGCAGCCCGCCGATCTTGTGGGTCCAGATCTCGACGCTGGCATGGCCCCAGCCGAAGCAGATTTCCGGATGGTGGCCCATCGCTTCGGCCAGTTGCCCCACGTGATTAACGAAGGTCAACGCGGTATTGAAGTCGGCAAAGCTGAATTCGCGCCGGATACGACTGGCATTGTCCGCCAGCTCCCAGCCCTCAATCTGGTCCATATAGGGTGCAATGTCTTCTCGGCTCAATGCCGGGATGCCGCCCCTGCAGGATACACAACGTGTGTCTGCCAATGACATGGTGTCAGCCTCCTCTGTGATAACAACTATCCACAGTCTAGCCGCTTTGCGCGCAGGTGCCTGCGTTCACTGGTGGCTCATGTGCAGCAGCCGAACCACTCGGACAGGCCTTCAGTACTATCGCTGGAGCCTTTCTTCGGCAGGGCCGTTAAACCCCTTGAGTACAGCGGCCGGTATCAACTAGGCTGAGAGCAGTCACGTTCAGCTCAGGAGGTCCCATGCAGAAACGATGGCAAGAGATCATGCAGCAGGCGGTGCGCTTTCGCCACCAACTGCACCGCCAGCCGGAGCTGACCTGGCAGGAGGAAAACACCAGCCAGCTGATCCGCGAACAGCTGGACACGCTTGGCATTCCCTGGCGCAGCTGTGCCCGCTACGGCACCCTGGCAACGCTGGCTACCGAAGCCAAGGGGCCCCATATCGCCCTGCGGGGCGATATCGATGCGCTGCCGATCGAGGAGCTGGCCGACCTGCCCTACCGTTCGGAACGGCCGGGATGCATGCACGCCTGCGGCCATGACGGTCATACGGCCGCACTCTGGGCAGCGGCCGCCTGGCTCAAGGCTCACGAAGATCAACTGCCGGGACCGGTCACCCTGGTGTTCCAGCCTGCCGAAGAAGGCGGTCACGGCGCGCGCAGCATGGTCGAAGAAGGCGCTCTCGAGGGTGTCGAACAGATCTATGGCTGGCACAACTGGCCGGCGATTCCCTATGGTCAGGCCGTCTGCCCCGATGGCCCGGTGATGTCCGGCAACGGTACCTTCGACATCGAGCTGCACGGCAAGGGTGGCCACGCCAGCCAGCCGGAGCTGTGCCGTGACCCAGTGCTGGCCGCCGCCGCTGTCACCCTGAACCTGCAGCAGATTGTCAGCCGCCGCCTGCCGCCTCAGGCCGCCTGTGTCATCAGTGTTACCTGGATCAACGCTACCAGCGCCGCCAACGTGACGCCGGAAAAAGTCACCTTGGGCGGCAGTATCCGCCTGAGCCAGCCCGAACTGCGTGACACCATCAACCAGCTGATCCAGGAAGTCACCGAAGATACCGCCCGCAGCTATGGCGTCAGTGCCCGCGTCGAAACGGCCAAACGCTACGAAGCCACCATAAACCACGCCGAAGCTGCAGGCCGCTACCGTGAAGCACTGGAAGCCTGCCTGGGGCCGGACTGGAATTGTGACAGCATTCATGTACCGATCATGGCGTCGGAGGATTTCAGTTATTACCTGAACCGCATCCCCGGTGCCTTTGCCCTGATCGGCATGGGCCGAGAAGACAACTACCGGCATTCCTGCCACAGCCCGCACTACGTCTTTAACGACGATTTGATCCCCAAGGTAGTGGAAGTCTTCGCCCGCCTGGTCGGCGCTCCCCTACCCAGGTAATCAAGCTAACTGCCGGAGGCGAAAAGATTTTTTCGCTTCCGGCTTGCTGCCCCGCCATTTCTCTCCTACGTTGAAGGGGCAACACCATCAAACCGGCCCTGAACGGGGCTGCTTGAATGTCAGTCGTACCTCCTCCGGTGACACACCGGCCAACACATCCGAATCACCCCTGCAGGCAAGCCTGTAGATCATCTGACCACACCCTTTGTTGCAGAAGGAGATCGGTATGGAACTGTTTGAACGCTGGGAATCCGAAATCCGCGGCTACTCCCGCGCCTATCCGACCGTATTCACCAAGGCCTCGAATGCGCGCCAGCTCGATGAGCAGGGACGCAGCTATATCGATTTCTTCGCCGGTGCCGGCGTACTCAATTTCGGCCACAACAATCCGCGCATGAAAGCGGCGCTGATCCGCTTCATCGAAGCCGATGGCGTGGCCCACAGTCTCGACATGGCCACTGACGTCAAGCGCGAGTTTATCCGTGCCTTTGTCGATACCATTCTCAAACCCCGAGACTGGGACTACAAACTGCAGTTCATGGGTCCCACCGGCACCAATGCGGTGGAAGCGGCGCTCAAGCTGGCGCGCCGGGTGACCGGGCGTAGCCATGTGATCGCCTTCAGCCAGGGCTTTCATGGCATGACCCTGGGTTCGCTGGCCTGCACCGCCAACCAGTATTTCCGCAACGCCGCCGGGGTGCCGCTGAACCATGTCAGTCATGTCCCCTTTGAAACCCCCAACGGCTGCGGTATAGGCTGTTTGAACACCCTGCGCGAAACGCTGGAAAACAGCTCCAGCGGCGTTGATGCGCCGGCGGCGTTCATCGTCGAACCTATCCAGGCCGAGGGCGGCGTCAACGTCGCCAGCCGCGAATGGCTGCAGGCGCTGCAGCAACTGGCCCGGGATACCGGGGCGCTGCTGATATTTGACGATATCCAGGCCGGCTGTGGCCGTACTGGTCAGTATTTCAGCTTCGATGGCATGGGGCTGGAACCGGACATCATCTGTCTGGCCAAAGGCATCGGCGGCTACGGCACACCGCTGGCCATGAACCTGGTCAAACCCGAGCACGATGCCCACTGGCAGCCCGGCGAGCACACCGGCACCTTCCGCGGTCAGGGGTTTTCCTTTGTCTCCGGGCGCGAGGCCCTGCGCTACTTCGACGATGATGAACTCATGCGCCAGACCCGAGAACGTGGCGAACAGATCCACGCCCGCCTGCAGGCACTGGCCGAGCACTACCGCAATGCCGGTTTTGAGACCCGCGGCAAGGGCATGATGCAGGCACTGGATGTGGCCGAGGGTGCCCGCGCCAAGGCGATCGCCCGCGAGTGTTTCGAAAGCGGTCTGCTGGTCGGTCCCTGCGGCGTAGGTGGCCGAGTCGTCAAACTGATCCCGCCGCTGACCATCCCCGATGAAGATCTGGAACAGGGACTGCGGCTGTTGGAATCTGCCGTCAAGCGGGTGATGGAGGCCGAAGATGCGTGAGCGTGATGATATGACCTTTCCGATCGAGGAGTATCAGCGCCGCTTGAGCGAGTTGCGCCAGCGCATGGCCAGGCGGCTGCTCGATGCGGTGATCATCTCCGATCCGGAAAACCTGATGTATCTGACCGACTATCAGACCACCGGCTACTCCTACTTTCAGGCGCTGGTGGTGCCGATCGATGATGAGCCGTTCATGGTGACGCGGATGATGGAGGAGTCCAACGTTCATGCGCGCACCTGGGTGGAGAAAACCCGCCCCTACTCCGACACCGGCGATGCCATCCAGATGCTGATCGAGTCGCTGCGCGAGTTTGGCCTGTCGGACAAGGTACTGGGCTACGAGCGCAACAGCTACTTCTTCCCTGCCTACCATCAGGACTATTTCCGCACTGCCTTCAAGGGTGGGCGGCTGATGGACTGTTTCGGCATTGTTGAGGAGGGACGCAAGTGCAAGTCGGCAGTGGAACTGGACGTGATGCGCATCGCCGCCCGGGCCGCCCGGGCGGGCATGGAGGCCGGCATCGAGGCCTGTCAGGCCGGGGTGACCGAAAACGAAATCGGTGGTGCCATCAGCGCGGCCATGTTCCGCGCCGGAGGTGACTTTCCGGCGGTGATGCCTTATGTCACCTCCGGCCCACGCACCATGATCGGTCATGCGACCTGGGAAGGTCGCACCGTGCAGCCCGGCGAGCATGTATTCCTGGAAGTGGGCGGCTGCTATCGGCGCTACCATACCGCGCTGATGCGCACCGTGATCTGCGGTGAACTCAGCGACTCCATGTACAAGGCGCAGGAAACCATGAAATGCGCCCTGCGCCAGATCCGTGCGGAGCTGCGTCCGGGGCTTACCGTCTCCGATGCCGATCATATCGTGCGCGCGATCATCACTGAAAATGATGTCGGTGCCCGCCTGATCACCCGCTCCGGCTACTCCATCGGCATCGCCTTTCCGCCCAGCTGGGATGAGGGCTATATCCTGAGCCTCAAGGGGGGCGACAGCTCGGTACTGGAGCCGGGCATGACCTTCCACATCATCCCCTGGATGTGGGGCGTGGATGGCGACAAGACCTGCGGTATCTCCGATACCTTTTATATCACCGAACGCGGCTGCGGCTCCTTTTTTGAGGACGTACCCCAGGATTTTGCCCTCAAGCCGGCCACCAGCCAGAACACCCCGGTCACCGCCCTCACGGCAGACCGGCCGAAACGCAAACAGGGAGGCGCCTGATCATGCTGAAAGTCATCAATCCCACCAGTGGCCGGCTGCTGCATGAATACCCGGCACTGGACCCGGCCGCTATGGACGCGAGAATCAGCACGGCAACCGAGGCCTTTGCCCACTGGCGCAGGCACACGATTGCGCAGCGTGCCGACGTCTTGAATCGCGTAGCCACGCTGATGCGCGAACAGGAAACGGATCTTGCAAGGCTGATGACGCTGGAGATGGGCAAACCGGTCAAGGAAGCCCGCGGCGAAGTGCAAAAGGCCGCCTGGTGTGCCGAGCATTACGCCGCCCATGCCGAGGATTATCTGGCATCGCTGACGCTGACCTCCGATGCCAGTCACAGCTATGTGCAGCACCTGCCATTGGGACCGATACTGGGTATTCTGCCCTGGAACGCGCCCTTCTGGCTGGCGTTCCGTTTCTGCGCACCGGCACTGATGGCGGGCAACACCTGCCTGCTGAAGCATGATCCCCATGTACCTGCCTGCGCCGACGCGATTGCCGACCTGTTTCTGCAGGCCAAGGCGCCCGAAGGCATAGTGCAGAATCTGCCGCTGACCACCTCCTCGGTGGAAAACGCCATCCGTCATCCGCAGGTAAGAGCTGTTTCCTTTACCGGTTCCAGCGCCGCCGGCAGCCGGGTCGCAGCTCTGGCCGCAGCCGAACTCAAACCCGCTGTACTGGAGCTGGGCGGCTCGGACCCGGCAATCGTCCTCAAGGACGCCAACCTAGAACAGGCTGCCGATGCCATTACCCTGTCGCGGATCATCAATGCCGGCCAGTCCTGCATCGCGGCCAAACGGATTATCGTCGAGGCCCCGGTGCATGATCGTTTTGTCGAGCTGCTGAAAACTCGACTGGAGCAGCTGCGCCTGGGCGATCCGGCCGATCCGGCAACCGACATAGGCCCCATCGCCCGTGCCGACCTGCGTGACGAGCTGGCCCGCCAGGTGGAGGAAACACTGGCCGCCGGTGCCCACTGTCTGCTCGGGGGACAGATACCCGAAGGTGACGGCTTCTTCTATCCGGTTACACTGCTCACCGAGGTACACAACGACATGACCGCCTGCCGTGAAGAAACCTTCGGGCCGGTGGCAGTGGTGCTCAAGGCGGACAGTGCCGAACAGGCGCTGCAGCTGGCCAACGACAGCCAATACGGTCTGGCGGCGTCCATCTGGACAGAGCGGCAGCGTGGCGAAAGGATGGCCCGAGACATAGAGGCCGGCCAGGTGGTGGTCAACGGTCTGGTGAAAACCGACCCGCGCCTGCCAAGTGGCGGCATCAAGCGCTCGGGCTATGGCCGTGAACTTGGCCCCCACGGCATCCTGGAGTTCGTCAATGTGCAACAGGTCTGGGTGGGCCCGAAACAGGAATAAGTCACCCGGGGCCAGGGACCGGCCCGCTTTCCCCCTTCCAACCGGCAGGCGGCGCCCTGCATCCGCATGAAAACCCCTTCGTTTATAACCTTTCCCTATTTGGCAAGCCGTGCAATTGGGATTAGGATTACACAATCCAAATAGGTTATAAGCTTATAATAAAAAGCAATTTAATCCCGGAGGGGCTATGCAACCGATCGTTACGGCATTCTTTGACGAGCCGACCTTTACCTACAGCTATGTGATTCAGGATCCGGATTCAAACCACTGCGCCATCATCGATTCGGTGCTGGATTTCGATTATGCCTCCGGCAAGACCGCCACCGACTCCGCCGATGCCATTCTGCGTTTCATCGCCGATCAGGGCCTTACCGTGGACTGGATTCTGGAAACCCACGTCCATGCCGACCACCTGTCCGCGGCCCCCTGGCTGCAGCAAAAAACCGCTGCCCGAACCGGTATCGGCGCCCATATCACCACCGTACAGGACACCTTCGGCAAGGCGTTCAACGCCGGTACCGAATTTGCCCGTGACGGCAGCCAGTTCGATGCCCTGTTCAATGATGGCGACGCCATTCGCATCGGTAACCTGGAAGGCAAGGCACTGCACACACCAGGACATACGCCCGCCTGCATGACCTACGTTTTCGGCGATGCGGCTTTTGTCGGCGACACACTTTTCATGCCGGATTACGGCACCGCCCGCTGTGATTTCCCCGGCGGCGATGCACGCACCCTGTATCAGTCGATCCAGAAAGTATTCAGCCTGCCCGACGACACCCGCCTGTTCATGTGCCACGACTACAAGGCACCGGGGCGTGAAGAGTACGCCTATGAAACCACCGTAGCTGAAGAGCGGGCGCAGAACATACACGTCAAGACCGGCATCAGCGAAGCCGACTTTGTGCGCATGCGCACCGAGCGTGACGCCACCCTCGACATGCCGCGCCTGATTCTGCCGTCCGTTCAGGTCAACATGCGCGCGGGCCAGATGCCACCGGCCGAGGACAACGGTCAGGTCTACCTGAAAGTCCCGATCAACCTGTTCTGAAGCACCTGATCCAACAATAACAATAGGGAGCCGCCCACGTGGAGATTCATCAGTTAACGCCGTTTCTCAGTGTCAGCCCACAGATCACCGCCGCCGATGTCGGTGTTGCAGCCGCCAAGGGCTTCAAGGCGATTATCTGCAACCGCCCGGACAAAGAGAGCCAGGATCAGCCGGACATGCAGCAGATCCGCGAAGCCGCCGAGCGTCATGGCCTTGACTGGCATTATCAGCCGGTCATCTCGGGCCAGATTACCGATGCGGATGTTGAACACTTTCGTGACCTGATGAATCGACTCAAGGGACCGGTACTGGCCTTCTGCCGCACCGGCACCCGCTGCAGCACACTCTGGGCTCTGTCCGAAGCACCGCATCTTGATGCGGACGCGATTCTGAATACAACTGCGGCGGCCGGCTACGATCTCAGTGCGCAGCGGGCGCGTATCGAGCAACTGGCCGCCCGCCATCAGCCGGCAGAAAAAACCGTCAGGGTTGCCCCCAAGCGCCACGATGTAGTGGTCATCGGCGGCGGCGCAGCCGGTCAGTCGGTCTGTGGCAGCCTGCTCCAGCGTCAACCGGATCTGGATATCGCCATCATTGAGCCCAGCTCCGAGCACTACTATCAGCCGGGCTGGACACTGGTGGGCGGCGGCGTGTTCGAGCGCAAACAGACGGTACGCCCAATGAAAGAGGTCATGCTTCCAGCGGTGAAATGGTATCAGGCGGCAGCGGCCACTTTCCTGCCGGAGCAGCAGCAAGTCGTGCTGGAGGATGGCGAACATCTGGGCTATCGCATCCTGGTTGTCGCACCAGGCCTGACACTGGACTGGGATGCCATCCCGGGTCTGCGTGACACCCTGGGGCGAAATGGTGTGACGTCCAACTACCGCTTTGATCTTGCGCCCTATACCTGGGAGCTGGTGCAGGGCACCCGCAAGGGCAAGGCGCTGTTTACCCAGCCGCCAATGCCGATCAAATGTGCCGGGGCACCGCAGAAAGCGATGTACCTGGCCTGTGATCACTGGCAGCGCACAGGTGTGCTCAAGGATCTCGATGTCGAGTTTTGTACCGCCGGAGCCGCACTGTTTGGGGTAGCCGATTATGTGCCTGCATTGATGGAATATATCGACCGCTACGGCATCAACCTGGCGTTCCAGCACACATTGATCGCCGTGGATGGCGACCAGCGTCTGGCACGCTTCAAGGTGACCGGCGCGGACGGGGCAACCGAAGAAATTGAAAAAAGCTTCGACATGCTGCATGTCTGCCCGCCGCAGCGCGCACCTCGCTTTATCAGTGACAGCCCGCTGGCTGATGCCGCCGGCTGGATCGAGCTCAACCCTGAAACCCTGCAGCACAGTCGCTACGGTGATATTTTCGGCCTTGGCGATGGCGGCAACACACCCAATGCCAAAACCGCAGCCGCTGTACGCAAACAGGCGCCGGTCGTCGCCGAAAATGTATTGAGTGTACTGGCCGGCAAGGCACCGCGGGCGATATATGACGGCTACGGTTCCTGTCCGCTGACCGTGGAGCGCGGCAAGATTGTACTGGCGGAATTCGGCTACGGTGGCAAGCTGCTGCCCAGCTTTCCGAAGTGGCTGGTCGAAGGCACACGTCCCAGCCGCTTCTCCTGGCTGCTGAAAGAAAAAATGCTGCCCTGGGTGTACTGGAATGCCATGCTCAAGGGCAAGGAGTGGCTGGCAGAGCCCAATATCCTGCACCACAGCCCGACTGAACATGAAGCGGCCGCGGCCTGTGACTTTGCCGAACACCCCGCTAAAAACACGGCCAACAAAACGACCGGCAGGCAATAAACCTTGAACCGCCCCGAACAGGATGTGAACTGATGTTGCGACGCTACCTCCCGATACTGCAGTGGCTGAAGGTCTATGACCGCAGCACGCTGACCAGCGACCTCGTTGCGGCCATGATCGTTACCATCATGCTGATTCCGCAATCGCTGGCCTATGCACTGCTTGCCGGCCTGCCGCCGGAGGTGGGTCTTTACGCCAGCATCCTGCCGCTGTTTGCCTATGCGATCTTCGGCACCAGCCGTACCCTTGCGGTCGGTCCGGTGGCGGTGATCTCGCTGATGACGGCCGCTGCCGTAGGCAACCTGGCACTCCAGGGGACAGCGGAGTATCTGGCCGCCGCCATCGCCCTTGCCTTCCTGTCCGGGGTCATTCTCATACTGATGGGTTTGCTGCGCCTGGGCATTCTGGCCAACTTTCTTAGCCATCCGGTCATTTCGGGGTTCATAACCGCCTCCGGCATCATCATTGCCGCCAGTCAGCTCAAGCATATTCTTGGCGTGGAGGCCTCAGGGCACAATCTGCTGGAGATTCTGCTGTCGATCGGTGCCAACCTGAACCAGATCAACCTGCCGACGCTGGTGATCGGCGTCAGCGCCACCGCCTTCCTGTTCTGGGTGCGCAAGCAGCTTAAACCCCTGCTGATGCGCCTGGGTCTGAACGCACGACTGGCCGATATCATCGCC
>ERZ1673961.790-NODE-790-length-10289-cov-5.000195_pt1 | contig 10289 bp, 21 predicted proteins | sample MGYA00580189_ERZ1673961 | MGnify/ENA primary metagenome ERZ1673961 (study PRJEB41334, sample SAMN05608105) | rock metagenome | biome: terrestrial subsurface; feature: shale formation; material: shale | place: USA: Pennsylvania ... | reverse complement strand
ACCCGATCGCGATGGAAGACGGTCTGCGTTTCGCCATCCGTGAAGGTGGTCGTACCGTGGGTGCCGGCGTTGTATCCAAAATCATCGAGTAATCATTGATTACGACATGATCTGAAAAGGCCCTCTTCGGAGGGCTTTTTTGTTGCAGGCAATGGCTTACCCCTGGCTGGTTAAAAATTAAACTTTTGGTTGACGCTAACCGGCCCAGTGAGTAAAATTTGCGTCCCCTTCATTCGAGGGGAGGTCGGCTATTGCCGTTAAAAAACTTACAGGAAATGCGTGATCAGAATGCAGAACCAAAAAATCAGAATTCGTCTGAAGGCTTTTGATCATCGCCTGATCGACTCATCTGCTCAGGAGATCGTTGAGACTGCTAAGCGGACAGGTGCTCAGGTGCGTGGTCCGATCCCACTTCCTACTCGCAAAGAGCGTTACACTGTACTGATTTCTCCGCACGTCAACAAAGACGCGCGTGATCAGTATGAAATTCGTACGCACAAGCGTGTCCTGGACATCGTTGAGCCGACAGAAAAAACTGTCGACGCACTGATGAAGCTGGATCTCGCTGCGGGTGTAGAAGTGCAGATCAGCCTCGGCTAATACGCACTGCGCTAATTATTCAATTAATGAAGCGCTATTTGTGGAATGCGCCTGAAAAGGGCAGCCATAGCGGGTGACAGCCCCGTACACAACTGGCAAGAGGTATAAACATGTCTGTAGGACTTATCGGACGTAAAGCGGGTATGACCCGTATCTTCACAGAAGATGGCGTGTCCGTGCCAGTCACCGTCATCGAAATGGAACCGAACCGTGTGACCAGCGTTAAAACTGTCGAAACTGACGGTTATGCGGCGGTACAGGTGACTACTGGTAGCAAAAAGGCCAATCGCCTGAGCAAGCCGGAAGCGGGTCACTTTGCCAAGGCTGGTGTTGAAGCCGGTCGCGGTTTGTGGGAGTTCCGTCTGAATGGTGACGAGGAAATCAACGTTGGCGATTCGCTGACTGTTGAGCGCTTCGAAGCAGGTCAGAAAATCGATGTTACCGGTCAATCCAAGGGTAAAGGTTTCCAGGGTGGCGTAAAGCGCTGGAACTTCCGCACTCAGGATGCGACTCACGGTAACTCCGTTTCTCACCGTGCTCCGGGTTCCATTGGTCAGTGCCAGACCCCGGGTCGTGTCTTCAAAGGTAAAAAGATGGCCGGTCACATGGGTGACGAGCGTTGCACCGTGCAGACTCTGGAAGTCGTACGTGTTGATGCTGAGCGCAACCTGCTGATCGTCAAGGGTGCAATCCCCGGCGCCACCGGCGGCGATGTCATCGTTAAACCTGCTGTTAAAGCACGCGCCTGAGGAGGATTGTCATGAATCTGAATCTGACTGGAGCCAACGGATCGGTTGAAGTTTCCGATCTGGCTTTTGGTAAAGAGTTCAATGAGGCGCTGGTACACCAGGTTGTGACTGCTTACATGGCAGCCGGCCGTCAGGGTACCAAAGCGCAGAAAAACCGTTCCGCAGTATCTGGTGGTGGCGCCAAGCCGTTCCGTCAGAAAGGTACCGGTCGTGCCCGTGCGGGTACCAGCCGTTCACCGCTGTGGCGTGCGGGTGGTGTAACCTTCGCTGCTCAGCCGCGTAACTACGCTCAGAAAGTAAACAAGAAGATGTACCGCGCTGCGATGCGCTGCATCCTGTCTGAGCTGGTACGTCAGGAGCGCCTGGTTGTCGTTGAAGACTTCCAGCTGGAAGCACCGAAGACCAAGCAGTTTGTTGCCAAGCTGGAAGATCTCAAGCTGAACAACGCCCTGCTGATCACCGAAAATGTCGAGCAGAATCTGTATCTGGCTGCACGCAACGTTCCGCACGTTGATGTACGTGATGCTGCAGGTATCGACCCGGTTAGCCTGGTTGGTTTCGAGAAGGTCCTGGTGACAGTGCCTGCTCTGAAGAAAATTGAGGAGGTGCTGGCATGAACCCGGAACGCATTTATAAAGTGCTGCTCGGACCGCACATCTCTGAAAAGGCCACAATCGTAGCCGAAGGCAGCGATCAGGTTGTTTTCCGTGTGGCCAAAGATGCAACCAAGCCGGAAATCAAGGCAGCTGTTGAAGAGCTGTTCAATGTCAAGGTTGCAGGCGTAAACGTCCTGAACATCAAGGGTAAAACCAAGCGCACCATGCGTGGCATGGGCAAGCGCAACGATGTTCGCAAAGCGTACGTTCGTCTGGCCGAAGGCTCTGAAATCGATTTCCTGGCAGGCGAATAACGAGGGGTTGAACCATGGCAGTTATTAAAGCAAAGCCGACCTCTGCTGGACGTCGTCACGTCGTTAAAGTGGTTAGCGAAGGCCTGCACAAGGGCAAGCCGTTTGCTGCGCTGGTCGAAAAGAAAAGCAAGAGCGGTGGTCGTAACAACAACGGTCGCATCACCACTCGCCACATCGGCGGTGGTCACAAGCACCACTACCGTATCATCGACTTCCGTCGCAACAAGGATGGTATCGCGGGCGTAATTGAGCGTCTGGAATACGATCCGAACCGTTCTGCCAACATCGCGCTGGTGAAGTATGCCGACGGTGAGCGTCGCTACATCATTGCGCCGAAAGGTCTGCAGGCCGGTGCACGCATCATCTCTGGCGATGATGCCGATATCAAAATCGGTAACACTCTGCCGCTGCGCAACATTCCGCTGGGTAGTACTGTTCACTGTGTCGAACTGAAGCCGGGTAAAGGTGCTCAGATCGCACGTTCTGCAGGTACTTCAGCACAGCTGGTAGCCCGTGAAGGCGCCTACGCAACTCTGCGTCTGCGTTCTGGCGAGACCCGCAAGGTACTGATCGATTGCCGCGCCACCCTGGGTGAAGTGAGCAACTCCGAGCACAGCCTGCGTCAGCTGGGTAAAGCCGGTGCCAAGCGCTGGCGTGGTGTTCGTCCGACCGTTCGCGGTGTGGCGATGAACCCGGTTGATCACCCGCATGGTGGTGGTGAGGGTCGTACCTCTGGTGGTCGTCACCCGGTAACTCCGTGGGGCGTGCCGACCAAGGGTCACAAGACTCGCAAGAACAAGCGTACCGATAAACTGATCGTACGCCGTCGTCAGGCTAAATAAGAGGAATCAGCTGTGCCACGTTCACTGAAGAAAGGTCCTTTTATCGACCTTCACCTGTTGAAGAAGGTAGAGGCTGCAATCGAAGCTAACGAACGTCGTCCGATCAAGACCTGGTCTCGTCGTTCAACTGTGTTCCCGCAGTTTGTTGGCCTCACTATTGCAGTACATAACGGTCGTCAGCATGTCCCGGTTTTCATTACCGAAGACATGGTCGGCCATAAATTGGGCGAGTTCGCTGCGACACGTACATACCGCGGTCATGCAGCCGACAAGAAGGCCAAGAAGAAGTAAGGGGGTTGATGATGGAAGTTATCGCCAAGCATGTAGGCGCCAACATCTCCGCCCAGAAGGCCCGACTGGTCGCTGATCAGATCCGTGGTAAATCTGTGGGCGAAGCTCTGAATATCCTGGCGTTCAGCACGAAGAAAGGTGCGCACCTGGTCAAGAAAGTACTCGAGTCTGCTATCGCGAATGCGGAGCACAATGAAGGTGCTGATGTTGACGATCTGCGTGTATCAGCTGTCTTCGTCGATGAAGGGATGACCATGAAGCGTATCCGGCCGCGTGCCAAGGGTCGCGCTGATCGCATCCTGAAGCGTACGTCACATATCACCGTCAAGGTGGCAGACTAAGAGCTGATTGCTAGGAGAGTTCAATATGGGTCAGAAAGTCAATCCGACCGGTATTCGGCTTGGTATTGTCAAGGACCATACCTCTGTATGGTACGCCGACAAGGCCGAATACTCTGCAAAGCTGCTGAATGACCTTCAGGTACGCAAGTACCTGGATCAGCAGCTGAAAAATGCATCTGTAAGCCGCATCGAGATCGAGCGTCCGGCTCAGAATGCCAAGATCACCATCTACACCGCTCGTCCGGGTATCGTGATCGGCAAGAAGGGTGAAGACGTGGAGAAGCTGCGTAACGCTGTTTCTCAGATGATGGGTGTGCCTGTTCACATCAACATCGAAGAAGTACGCAAGCCGGATCTGGATGCAAAACTGGTTGCACAGAGCGTTGCCAGCCAGCTGGAGCGTCGTGTGATGTTCCGTCGTGCCATGAAGCGCGCGGTGCAGAACGCCATGCGTCAGGGCGCCAAAGGCATCAAGATTCAGGTTGGCGGTCGTCTCGGTGGTGCCGAGATCGCACGTACTGAATGGTATCGTGAAGGTCGTGTTCCGTTGCACACTCTGCGTGCGGACATCGATTACGCTACCTACGAAGCCCACACCACTTACGGTGTGATTGGCGTTAAAGTCTGGATCTTCAAGGGCGAGATCCTCGGTGGTATCGAACAGGTACGTGCCGAGAAGAACGCGCCCAAGAAGAAAGGTAAGTGAGGTAGACGTCAATGCTGCAACCGAAACGACTGAAATACCGCAAGGTAATGAAAGGTCGCAACCGCGGCCTGGCACAGCGCGGCAGCAAGGTCAGCTTTGGTGAATTTGCACTGAAAGCGACCGGTCGTGGCCGTATCACTGCTCGCCAGATTGAAGCGGCCCGTCGTACCATGACCCGTCACGTAAAGCGTGGTGGCAAGATCTGGATCCGTGTTTTCCCGGATAAGCCGATCACCACCAAGCCGCTTGAAGTGCGTATGGGTAAGGGTAAGGGTAGCGTGGAGTACTGGGTTGCCCAGATCCAGCCGGGTAAGGTCCTGTTCGAAATGAGCGGTGTGCCTGAACAGCTGGCTCAGGAAGCCTTTGCTCTGGCTGCTGCCAAGCTGCCGGTTTCTACAACTATTGTTAAGCGGACGGTGATGTAATGAAAGCTACTGAACTGCGTGACAAGTCCGTTGAAGAGCTTCAGCAGGCTCTGCTGGGTCTTCTGAAGGACCAGTTCAACCTGCGTATGCAGAAGGCAACTGGCCAGCTGGCACAGACTCACCTGCTGGGTCAGGTTCGTCGCGATATTGCTCGCGTTAAGACTCTTCTGAACGAAAAGCAGGTGACTAAATGAGCGCGGAAAAACGTACTCGGACTGTGACCGGTAAGGTCGTCAGTGACAAGATGGATAAAACCATCACTGTTCTGGTTGAGCGTAAGGAAAAACACCCGATCTACGGTAAGTTTGTGAAGCGCTCCACCAAACTGCATGCTCACGATGAGAAGAATGAGTGTCAGATGGGTGACCTGGTGACTATCGCCGAATCCCGTCCGCTGTCAAAGACCAAAACTTGGTCGCTTGTTCGCATTGAAGAGCGTGCAGCAAAGGTGTAAACTAGTGCGCCTTTGCTCCATTATGCCAGTTCACCGTAACTGAATAGTGTGGTTACGGTGACGGTTTATACAGTTTGTGGAGTAGACCATGATTCAGACTGAAACGATGCTTGATGTTGCTGACAACAGCGGCGCCAAGCGTGTGCAGTGTATTAAGGTCCTGGGTGGTTCTCACCGCCGCTACGCCTCTGTTGGCGACATCATCAAGGTGACCGTCAAGGAAGCAATTCCGCGTGGCAAGGTTAAGAAAGGCCAGGTACTTAAGGCTGTCGTAGTGCGTACCCGTAAGGGTGTTCGTCGTCCGGATGGTTCACTGATCCGCTTTGATACTAATTCTGCGGTTCTGCTGAATGCCAACGACGCTCCGATCGGAACTCGTATCTTCGGGCCAGTAACGCGTGAACTTCGTAATGAGAAGTTCATGAAGATCATTTCCCTGGCGCCTGAAGTGCTCTAAGACCCTGTTTTTATTACAGAGTCTTGTTAAAAACGCCACTCCCGACAGGGTTTGGCGTTTTTGAGCATGAGAGGGTAGCAGGAAACGACAAGGTAAAATAATGCGTAAGATTCGTCGCGACGATGAAGTCATCGTTATCGCAGGTAAAGACAAAGGCAAGCGCGGCAAGGTGATGCGCGTGCTGCAGGACGATCGTCTGATCGTTTCTGGCATCAACATGATCAAGAAACACCAGAAGCCTAATCCCATGCTGGGTCAGCAGGGCGGTATCGTTGAGAAGGAAGCGGCTATCGCGACTTCCAATGTTGCCATCTTCAACTCACAGACTGGCAAAGGTGATCGTGTAGGCTTCAAGCTGCTGGACAACGGCACCAAGGTACGTTTCTTCAAGTCCACCGGCGAACTCGTCGGCGGTGATAAGTAAGAGAGGTTGGTGCAAATGTCTAGATTGAAAGCGCTTTACGCAAACGAAGTTAAGCAGAAGCTGAAAGAAGAGCTGAACAGCCCGAACGTCATGGCCGTTCCCCGTATCACCAAGATCACCCTGAACATGGGTGTGGGTGAAGCACTGGGTGACAAGAAACAGCTGGAAAATGCTGTTGCCGACATGACTGCCATCGCTGGTCAGAAGCCGGTTGTTACCAATGCACGTAAATCCATCGCGGGCTTCAAGGTTCGTGAAGGTTGGCCGATCGGTTGTAAAGTGACCCTGCGTGGCGAGCGCATGTGGGAATTCCTGGATCGTCTGGTAGATATCTCTATCCCGCGTATCCGTGACTTCCGTGGTCTGAACCCGAAATCTTTCGATGGCCGTGGCAACTACAGCATGGGCGTGAAAGAGCAGATCATCTTCCCGGAAATCGACTACGACAAGGTCGACAAACTGCGTGGTCTGGATATCACCATCACCACCACCGCGAAGAACAACGACGAAGGTCGTGCGCTGCTGACCGCGCTGCAGTTCCCGTTCAAGAAATAAGGCAGGGGTTCCATAATGGCCAAGGTTTCCATGATTCAGCGTGAGCTCAAGCGCGAGACTCTCGTGAACAAGTACGCTGCCAAGCGTGCTGAGCTCAAAGCAATTATCGCAAGCCCGAACAGCTCAGAAGATGAAGTTTGGGATGCACAGGTCGCGCTGCAGAAATTGCCGCGTGATGCTAGCCCGGTGCGCAAACAGCGTCGCTGCCAGGTTACAGGTCGTCCGCATGCGGTTTACCGCAAATTCGGACTGTGCCGTAACCAGCTGCGTGAAGCTGCAATGCGCGGTGATGTTCCGGGCCTGAAGAAGGCAAGCTGGTAAGCTTGTCAATGGTAAGCACAGTGGTCAGGGCAGGCAATTTGCCTGCTACCGCACTGAGCTGCACTTAAGAGGACGTTAATAGCATGAGTATGCAAGACACCCTCGCGGATATGTTTACCCGTATCCGCAACGGACACATGGCTGAAAAAGCCCATGTTGCCATGCCGTCTTCCAAGCAGAAGGTTGCTGTTGCAACTGTACTGAAGGACGAAGGCTACATCGCCGACTTCTCTGTTGAAGGTGATGTGAAACCTGTTCTGTCTGTCGAGCTGAAGTATTTCGAAGGCAAGCCGGTTATCGAAGAGATCAAGCGCGTAAGCCGACCCTCTCTGCGCATCTACAAAAGCGCAGCTGATCTGCCGAAAGTGGCTGATGGTCTGGGTATCGCAATCGTCTCTACCAGCAAAGGCGTCATGACTGATCGTGCTGCTCGCAAAGCAGGCATCGGTGGTGAAGTTATCTGCACGGTCTTCTAAGAGGTATTCCAATGTCACGAATTGCGAAGAAACCCGTAGTTGTACCGGCAGGCGTAGAAGTTAAGCTGGCTGGCCAGTCTCTGGCTGTTAAAGGCAAGAACGGTCAGCTGGACCTGGATCTGCATCCCTCAGTGTCTGTTGAACAGGCTGAAGGACAGCTGGTGTTTGCACCGCGCGATGGTGCCAAACAGTCCATGGCGCTGGCGGGTACTACACGCGCACTGGTCAACAACATGGTGGTTGGTGTAAGTGAAGGTTTTACCAAGACCCTGAATTTGCTGGGTGTTGGTTACCGTGCACAGGCCAAAGGCAAGGTTCTGAACCTGACGCTGGGCTTCTCTCACCCGATCGATTACGAACTGCCCGAAGGTGTTTCTGCCGAAACCCCGAACAACACAACTATCGTTATCAGCGGTGCTGATAAGCAGCGTGTTGGACAGGTGGCTGCAGAAGTTCGCGCATTCCGTCCGCCGGAGCCGTACAAAGGCAAGGGTGTTCGTTATGCTGATGAATATGTACGCCGTAAAGAGGCTAAGAAGAAGTAAGGCAGGGTCATGAACGATAAAAAGCAAGCTCGTATTCGTCGTGCGCGTCGTTCGCGCATGCAGATGCGTGAGCAGGGCGCTGTTCGCCTTTGCGTGAACCGCTCTCCGCGTCACATTTACGCGCAGGTTATCTCTGCTGACGGCAGCCAGGTTCTGGCGTCTGCCTCTACAGTCGAGAAGGATCTGCGTGAAGGTGCTACCGGCAACATCGAAGCAGCCAAGAAAGTGGGTGCTCTGATTGCCAGCCGTGCTAAAGAAGCAGGCGTATCCAAGGTAGCGTTTGACCGCTCCGGTTTCAAATACCACGGTCGTGTTGCAGCTCTTGCTGATGCTGCTCGCGAAGGCGGCCTGGAATTCTAAAGGTTTCTAATATGGCAAATCACGAACAGAAAGACGGTGAACTGCAAGAGAAGCTGGTTCAGGTAAACCGCGTCGCCAAAGTGGTAAAAGGCGGTCGTATCTTCGGTTTCACAGCGCTGACTGTCGTTGGTGACGGCAACGGTCGCGTTGGCTTCGGTCGCGGTAAGGCGCGCGAAGTACCTGTTGCTATCCAGAAGGCAATGGAGCAGGCACGTCGCAACATGATCAGCGTTCAGCTGAACGGCCACACTCTGCAGTACCCGGTAAAAGCCCGTCACGGTGCTTCTAAGGTCTACATGCAGCCGGCTTCTGAAGGTACTGGTATCATCGCCGGTGGTGCGATGCGTGCTGTGCTGGAACTGGCAGGTGTGCACAACGTACTGGCTAAGTGCTACGGTTCTACCAACCCGGTAAACGTAGTACGTGCAACCATCAACGGTCTGAAGCAGATGTCTGCTCCGGAAGATGTTGCAGCCAAGCGTGGCAAAACCGTAGCTGACATCCTGGAGGGTTAAACCATGGCGAACACTATCAAGGTTACCCTGGTACGCAGCACCATCGGTCGTCTGCCCAAGCACATTCAGTGTGTAAAGGGTCTGGGCCTGCGTCGTATCGGCCACACCGTAGAAGTGGAAGATACCCCGGCAGTGCGTGGCATGATCAACAAAGTCAACTACATGGTTCGTGTAGTAGGCGAGTAAGAGGAGTCACCCAATGCGTTTGAATACTCTGCGCCCGGGCGCTGGTTCCAAGCACGCTCCCAAGCGTGTCGGTCGTGGTATCGGCTCCGGTCTGGGTAAAACTGGTGGCCGCGGTCACAAGGGTCAGAAATCCCGCTCCGGCGGAAGTGTGAACCCGGGTTTTGAAGGCGGTCAGATGCCAATCCAGCGTCGTCTGCCGAAATTTGGTTTCACCTCTCGTCAGGCGCGTTATGTAGCTGAGGTTCGTCTGAACGAACTGGCTGCTGCCGGTGTCGACGTTGTCGATCTGGCTGCGCTGAAACAGGCTGACATCATTCGTGAAGAGATCAAGTCTGCACGTGTGATCCTGTCTGGTGAGATCAATAAGGCAGTCACCGTTAAAGGTCTTAAAGTGACCAAAGGTGCACAGGCTGCGATCGAGGCTGCTGGCGGCAAAGTCGAGGCGTAAATGGCTAAACAAGGACAAATACCGGCAGGCATGCAGAGCGGTCTGAAAGAGCTTTGGGCTCGACTCAGATTCGTTCTGATCGCGATCATTGTTTATCGAATCGGGGCGCATATCCCCGTACCCGGTATCAACCCTGATCGCCTTGCTGCGCTGTTTGATCAGAACCAGGGAACCATTCTCAGCCTGTTCAACATGTTTTCGGGTGGTGCCTTGGAACGTATGTCGATCCTGGCACTGGGTATCATGCCCTACATCTCTGCCTCTATCATTATGCAGTTGATGACCGTGGTGAGCCCGCAGCTGGAGCAGTTGAAGAAGGAAGGGGAAGCAGGACGGCGAAAAATCAGTCAATATACCCGCTATGGCACGGTCATTCTGGCCACGCTCCAGGCGTTCGGTATGGCGGTTGGTTTGGCCAACCAGGGCGTAGCCTTCGTGGCTGACTTCAGCTTCTATTTTGTGGCTGTAGTAACGCTGGTGGCAGGTGCTGTCTTCCTGATGTGGCTGGGTGAGCAGATCACCGAGCATGGCATCGGCAACGGTATCTCGATTCTGATCTTCGCCGGTATTGTGGCAGGTCTGCCCAGTGCGATCGGCCAGTCCTTTGAAGCGGCGCGTCAGGGTGATCTCAACATCCTGGCGCTGCTGGCCATCGCTGTACTGGCGATAGCCACTGTCGGTTTT
>ERZ1673961.789-NODE-789-length-10290-cov-8.852369_pt1 | contig 10290 bp, 7 predicted proteins | sample MGYA00580189_ERZ1673961 | MGnify/ENA primary metagenome ERZ1673961 (study PRJEB41334, sample SAMN05608105) | rock metagenome | biome: terrestrial subsurface; feature: shale formation; material: shale | place: USA: Pennsylvania ... | reverse complement strand
ATGTTGTCACTTGGTTCAAAAACAGTCTATCAACAGTCTAAAACATTACGTAAGAAATGTGCGTGTTCTTAATATTAAAAAAACAAAACATGGCACCTGAACAAATACTAAGTTCAGGCGCCATGTTTGATTATTTATGTTAATATATCCTTCGTTATTTTCCACCAGTAAATTTAACGCCTTTAATAAAGTATCGATTAAAGAAAGCATAAATCAAGATAACTGGCATTGTAAAGACCATAGAAGCTGCCATAATATAATTCCAGAACGAAATATACTGACCTTTAAAACTGTTTAAACCTAGCGGCAGTGTAAACATTTCAGGATCTGACATAATAATAAGAGGTTGCATGAAGTTATTCCAAAATCCCATGAAAACAAAGATTATTTGTGCTGCTAAAGCTGGTTTAGCTAGCGGAAGTACAATTCTAAAGAAGGTACCCACCCTGGATAAACCATCTAGCTCTGCTGATTCTTCTAATTCCTTAGGGAAATTAATAAAGAATTGTCTCATCATGAAAATGAACGTAGCGTTCACCATTCCTGGTACAATCATCCCCTGGTAAGAGTTTAACCAGCCTAACTGTTTCAAAATTAAATAGTTAGGGATCAATGTAACTTGCGCTGGAATCATCAGTACAAGGAGCACAAGAACAAACACTATCTTCTTCCCAGCAAATTCTAACCTTGCTAATGCATACCCTGCCATTGAATTAAACAGCACATTTAAACCCGTTCCTACTGTTGCAATAAATAAAGAGTTAAATAACCAACGCCCAAAAAGTGGCTGTTGAATAAATATTTCACGATAGTTATCAAGTGTAAAAGCTTTAGGTATAAAATTTATTGTTCCTGATACAATTTCATCTAAAGGCTTAAACGAAGATGACAATGCCCACAAGAAGGGAATCAATGTAATAATCGCATAAAGACTTAAAATAATGTATAAAATCGGTCGACCTATACTTTTCGTTTTCTTATTTTTATCCATAATAATCCCCTTCCTTAATAAAGTGATTCTTCTTTAGAGAGCTTACGTTGAATGAACGTCGCAATAAGGATAAATATCGCTAGGGCAAACGCTAAAGCAGCAGCATATCCCATAGTCCCCATTGATTTAAACGCATATTGGTAAATTAACAATACAACCGTTAATGTCGAGTTATCTGGACCACCAGAACCTCCTGAGAAGATATAGGATTGGTCAAACAATTGGAATGTACCAATAATGCCAATGATCATAACGAATGAAGTAACCGGTCTTAAACTTGGTACCGTTATATACCAAAACTTTTGAAAAGCAGTCGCTCCATCTAAACTAGCCGCCTCATAAAGGCTATCTGGTATGTCTTGTAAAGCAGCTAAGTAAATCGTCATAAAGAATGGAGCGGTAGACCAAATGTTCATAATCATAATTGCAATAAGAGCGATCTGCGGATCACCAATCCAATTGTAAGTCGGTAAACCTATAAACTCTAACGCATGATTAATTAAACCGTTTTGATTATACATCCACATAAAAATTAATGTTAAGACAGCTGATGATGTTAGTGTAGGTAAGAAGTAAATGATTCTAAAAAATGTCTGTCCCTTTAATCCGGCATTTAAAGTAGCTGCTAAAATTAAAGCCAAGGCCGTTTGTGACGGTACTACTATTAGTACATACTTCATCGTATTTCTTAAGGCTATAAGAGCTCTGTGATCATCTACTACATTTAAAAAGTTTTCAATGCCGATAAAATCATATTTAGTTCCACCTAATAGTTGAACTTCATGAAATGACAAAAACAATGCATAAAGTATTGGCAAGAGAATAAATACTCCTATTGTGAAAATTGTCGGTGCTAAGAAGAAATAAGCTTGACTTGATTCTCTTAACTTACTGCTTTTTATTCCGAACTTACGCATAACTACCCTCTCCTTATCTGAGTTGCATTTTCTGTATGATTCTCTCTAATGAATAAAAATCATCATTCTTAATCACAACAAAGAACCATACTTTGGGTGACTCACCTAAAACACCCATTGTCTTAGATGAGCCGTTACCCAAATATTTAGTTATCTGTTGATTTCATCGTTTGCAATTTGTTCCGCTTCTTTAAGTGCTTCGTCTAATGGACGCTGACCAATAAATGCACTTACGAATTGATTATTAAAGTTTTGCGTGATAATCGGTAAGTTAGTACCTTGTTGCCAAACTGTTGCATACGGAGCACCTGCAACAATGGCTGCACGTTTTTCATCTTGGTCCCATCCAAGATTTTCAGCTACAGACTTACGTGTTGGTAAAGCAAACCCTTTGCTTGTCCAAATTTCCATACCTTCTTTGCCGGTCAAGAATTCAATTAACTTCCATGAGGCATCTTTTTTCTCTGAGTCTTTATTCATAACATAAGCTACAGTGTATGCCATCGTTCCTTGTTCACCATTAATTGTAGGTACTTCTGCTGTTCCATAATCTAATTCTGGGAAATTCTCGTCTACAAATGGAATGGTCCAGTTCCCTTCAATAACCATAGCCGCCTTACCTTGTCCAAACATTTCGCCACCCCAGCCTGAACCAACTTCACTTGGTTGTGCCGCCGATTTATCAATATTTCTCATATCAACAATTGGCTGTAAGGCTTCGATTACTTTGTCATCACCAAAAGAGGCTTGATTATCTGTCACAATCTTTCCACCATTAGACTCACCAACAAAATACATACGAGCAAGTTCAGGCGCAGCGCCAAAACCATATACATCTGTTCCTTTTGTTAACTTCTTCGCGGCTTCTCTAAATTCTTCAAACGTTGTTGGAACCTCTACTCCGGCTTCTTCTAACATTGTTTTATTATAAAATAGCGCTAAAGTAGAGTAATCTTTAGGAAAACCATATGTCACACCATCTTTTTGAAAAGCTTCGAGCATTGGCTCTTCAAAATCAGCTACATCAAAATCTTCTGTCACGTAATCATCCAATGGCTCAAGAACACCTGCTTCAATAAGAGATGGTGCTTCAAATGCATCTAGATAAAACACATCTGCTGCTTCTCCACCAATCAGACGTGTTTGCATAACATCCATGTACTGATCAGAAATAACATCATGATTTACTTTAATATTTGGGTATTTGTCTTCAAAAGCGTCTAAAGTCTCTTTTAAAAGTTTTGTTTCTTCAGGATTTCCTCCCCATCCACTTAAAGTGATTTCTACAACTTCTTCTGTTGAACTATCCCCATTATTCTCAGGGTCTTTTGATCCATCATCTGTTGAGCTTGTTTCATCTCCCCCACAAGCTGTAAGTACACTAGCTAATAATGCTGCAATACCGACTGACTTTAACCATTTTTTCATTGACATTTGAAACTCCCCTTTCAAATTTTAAAAATATATTTAAAGAAGTCACCTTCTCTAAAACAAAATCAGTTGAATTTTTCTATCAAGAACGCTAATGATAAATCTTGTGTATGCTCTACTCGAACATCTGCGCGATACATCGCTTCTTTACTACCTACACCTACCGCAAACATATTCGCTCCCTTTATTGCCTCAACACCTGCTTCAGCATCTTCAATACCGATGCATGTCTCTACCGGACAGGACATTTCTTCGGCTGCGCGGAGAAATATCTCTGGGTCTGGTTTACTTCTTTTTACTGTTGCAGCATCAACAATGACATCAAAGACATCTGAAATCTCTAATTGATTCACTACTGTCAAAGCATTTTTGCTGGCAGAAGCCAATCCAATTTTAATACCTTCATTCTTTAAATCTTTTAATAACTTATCCATACCAGGTAATAAATCTTTTGGTGTAATCTCTTTTATTAATTGTTTATAATGTTCATTCTTCTTTGTTGCCAGCGCTTCCTTCTGCTCAACAGTTAAGTCATTCGACTGGTCACGTCGACTCAATATGAGCTCTAAGGACGCCATACGACTGACGCCTTTTAAATTCTCATTAAAGTCACGATCAAATGGAATGGCTAATTCATCGGCTAACTGTTTCCACGCCAAGTAGTGTTGCTCAGCTGTATCTGTAATCACACCATCTAAATCAAAAATTACGGCTTCTAGCTTCTTCATAATCATTTCCTTTCCTTGTTTTAATACAAGAATTACAATTAAAACTAGTTAATATTAATGGTCAGTGTATCTTCTAGCACATAAGGTTTTCCGTGTACAGTAAATGTCGTTTGCGGCTGTTTCTTCGTCTCATTCGTAACGGAAATATCCGTTTTAGTTACCCGTACCTTCAACCGATCACCTTTCCAATAAATCGGAAAACTTAACTCATCCCAATTTTCTGGTAGTTTCGAATCAATTCGTAATTCTCCACCTAACATTCTGACACCACCAAAGCCACAGACAACCCCCTGCCATAATCCACCAATCGATGCCGTATGCATACCATGATCCGATGATTTCATGTTTGGTCCTAAGTCAATTTGAGCTGCTCGTTGAAATAGCTCATAAGAAAGTGATAAATCATCCATATCTGCCGCAAGAACACAGTGACTCGATAAACTTAAAGATGAATCATGAAGTGTTTTCGGTTCATAATAATTCCAATTTGCTCGCTTAACCTCTGTTGAGAATTTATTTTCCAACAGATAGAACAAAATCATAATGTCCGCTTGCTTAGATATTTGCATATCGTTTACTTGTTCTAAGTTGTAATCTTCAAATATAGAACCCACATGCTTTTGATTCTTGTATTTAGTTAAATCAATGATTTTTTTATCTAAATACGTATCATCTTGCGGGATAACTAAGTCCTCTTCTCTCGGTTGTGGTAAATAGATTTTATCTATTTTATCCACCCATTTTTCCTTGGCCGATTCTAAATTCAGAACATTATTTAGTTGATTAAACAATTCTGGATTTTCAGTTGCTAATTTTTCAGAATATTTAATAGCTAGTTCGATATTTTGGTAAGCCATATAGTTGGTAAAGGCATTATTATCAACATGTTCTTTGTATTCATCTGGGCCAATTACCTGGTTGATATGATAACGTTGATGTTCGTCGTTCCATTCTAGACGGCTAGTCCAAAACGTTGCGGTGTCAAAAAGCATTTCATAACCGTACTGGTTCATAAAATCTTCATCACCTGTTATTTCATAATATTGCCAAACTGCATAAGCAATATCTGATGTAATATGTTGTTCAATAAAGCCAGACCATATTTTAGTAGCTTCACCTGTCACGATATCAACCGATCCCCATACAGGTGTCACCTCATCTCCTGTATAAGCTGACTCCCATGGATACATAGCTCCCTCATAACCATTTTGAATAGCTTTTCGTCTTGCCCCATCAATCGTATTATAGCGATATTCCAAAAGTCCTCTTGCAACTTCTGGGTAAGTATAAATAAAGAAAGGAAGAATAAATACTTCTGTGTCCCAGAAAGAGTGACCCTTGTACCCTTCGCCTGATAAACCTTTAGCAGCAATCCCAAAACGGTTATCATGAGCCGGTGTCATCACCATTAAATGATAATGTGCAAATCGTATAGCCAATTGATCAAAGCTATCTTTACTCTTAATATCAATCGCCATGTGTTGCCATTTTTTATCCCATTCACGTGCACTTTCACCTAATAAGGTTTGATATCCTTTAGTAGCTTCCTCTTCTAGTTCAGATAACGTTGTCTCACGCATTACTGATAAATCATAGCCTTCTTTGTATTCTTTATCCCTGCTTGTGTGTACGTTACTAATCTTTTCAAAGGTGAGTGTTTCTTCTTTTCCTAACTCAATTTTTGCCTCAGTAAATACCTTCCGGCGATCGATAGCCATCTTAGGATCCATTTCAACCTCTTGGTCATTCACTGAATAGTTATGAACGGTATTAATAACAAAATCAATTTTACTTTCAATCGTTTTTTGTAATAGTTGAATATATTTTTTATCAAATATTCGCTTTTCTCCCTCATGGAAATGCTGCGAGCCTGTGTTAGTCATCTGAGCATTGATACCAGAGATGATTCTCACATTAGCTTGTCCGCTCTTTGGTGTTACTTCCACCTTCATACCTATCAAATGTAAGTTTTCCATAGATACAAACCGTTTGAATAGCAAGTGATAGCGTTTACCTTTCGGACTATCCCAAAGCACCTCTCTTTCAAGCTCTCCAGTTCTTAAATTTAGATCTCTACGATAGTCTACAACCTTACCTTGTTCTAAACTAAAACTTTCTCCATCTAATACTAGCTTGATTTCAGTTAAATCCGCTGCATTAGGTAGCTCTGTTACTTCTTCTTCATCAAACTTATTAAATGTACCAGCAACAAATAAGTTTCTTACTTGGTTTAAATATGGTTCTTCTGTTGCTGATCGAAGACCTAGATAACCATTACCTAGTGACATAATCGCCTCACATTTACCTTGTAAATTCGAATCAAAAGCTGTTTCTCTTACAATCCATCCTGTATTTTCTCCGCTTCCTGCTGTATAATTCAACAAATGAACACCCCTCTAAATTATTTTTCCAAAACGTTTCGGATTTATTTTAAATAAACTTATAAAAATTAAGTTTTAAAGCGTTTATTTTACCTTTTTACCAAAACGTTTCGGGTTCTGATCACAAGAATCACTCTCCTAGATTCTCGTGTTCTTTCCTGCTGATTCTCTTTTTTTAATTTCTGTCTCTACAATTACCTTACGTTCATTCGTATGGCCTTCCAATAATTCAGCCAATAATCTTGTCGCTTTTTGGCCCATCAAATACTTATCTTGAGCGACTGTTGTCAATGTAGGGCTCACATAAGAAGCTAAAATAATATCATCATAACCCGTAACAGATAAATCAGACGGAATAGATAATCCTAATGTTTTTGCCGCTTTCATAACACCTAACGCCATTAAATCACTTGCACATACAATCGCTGTAATTTCTGTGTGTTCATTCAACAATTTAAGTGTTGCATCGTAAGCAACTTCTTCATCAAAAGCTCCATCTATTACATACTCCCATTGAAGCGCAATATTTGCTTCACTTAACGCTTTTCGGTATCCCGCAAACCGCTGCTGACTAACAAAAGCTCGATTATGACCATTAATCATAGCAATATTTTTGTGACCTAAGTCAATCAAATATTCTGTTATGTTCTTTGCACCTAGCTCATTATCTGTTGTCACATAACCAACTGAATTACTCTCTATTGGTATATCTATTAGAACACATGGTATTTCACTATCAATTACTTCTTGTAAATAAGGATCATCTGTTTTAATCCCCTGAATAATCACACCATCAACTTTTCTTTCTCGACACAATTGCGCATATGATTTCTCTTTTTGCATGGTTGAATTTGTACTAAAGAAAATCAAATCATATCCTATTTCAGCTGACATATCATTGATTCCACATAGAATTTCATAAGTGAAGTTATCCTTAATACTTTCCTTCTTCATCCCAGAAACTAAAAGTCCAATTGTTTTTGTCTTATTTGTAACTAAACTTCTTGCCAAGGCATTTGGACTATAATTTAGTTCATTAGCAATATCTTTAATTTTAGCTCTTGTCTTTTCATTAACATCAGAGTAGCCATTTAAAGCTCTAGATACTGTTGTTACAGATACGCCCGCCTCTCTTGCTATATCTTTTATTGTTGTCATAAAAAATCCTCCAAAACGTTTCGGTTGATATCATGGTTAAACTATAACATCTCTTGTTAGCGTTTTCAATAGTTTTTTTATATTTCTTTAAAACTTGTCTATATAACCTCGCGTAGACTTTATTATAATAAAATACGCACGATCCACTTGCTATTTTATCTGTGTCTTGATAGAATCAACCCAACATTCCAAAACGTTTCGGTTATCATGACTTTGAGTGACATTCTTACTTTACTAGGAGGCTATACAATGCAGTGGACAATTGAAAAAAATGAACGAGATCAAACTTCTTTATTAACAAATGAAAGCCTTTTCTCCTTAGGGAATGGCTATATAGGTGTGCGTGGTAACTTTGAAGAAGGGTATAGCAAAAGACATCAAACCATCAGAGGTACTTATATAAATGCTTTTCACGACGAGGATCCCATTAACTATGGTGAAAAATTAAGTGGTTTTCCTGAAAAACAACAAAAATTAGTCAACATCATCGATGCGCAAGGCATTGATATTTATTTTGATAACGAACGTTTTTCTCTATTTGATGGAGAGGTCCTTCATTTTTCACGGAAACTTCATTTAGATAAAGGGTTTAGTGAGCGTGAGATCCACTGGGTTTCACCAAGTGGTAAAGAGGCAAGACTTTCATTTAAACGCCTGGCATCTTTCACCTATAAAGAATTGTTTTCTATTCAAGTTGCTATCCACCCTATTAAACATATTGATGAAATACAAATAGTCTCTACATTAGAAGGCGATGTAACAAACTTTGTTGATGAAAATGATCCAAGGGTAGCCTCAGGACATGGTAAGCACCTTAAAACAACGGACGTGCGCCAAGTTGATAACTACAACATGATAACTTGTGAAACATGCCATACCCAACTTCGTGTTAATTGCATCTCTCGTACTCACCTTGAAGACAGTGAAGGGCAAAAGCAAACAACGGTTGAAGAGGATCGAATTACTGAAAAGTATACCATTAAAAATAGTACCCCATTTACGTTTAATAAACACATTGTCTACACCGATACGCTAAGACATCACGAAGACATCATTAGTAAGGGCGTCACCTTACAAGATAAGCTCGCTCATATTTCATTTCAAGAGCTGATCTCAATGAATAAAAACTATCTTGATGATTTTTGGAAAAAGACCGATGTGTCTATTCAAGGAGACAATTTATTACAAGAGAGTCTACGATTCAGTCTTTTCCAACTTCTTCAGTCTGTAGGGAAAGACCGTGTCAGTAATATTGCAGCAAAAGGATTGACCGGCGAGGGTTATGAAGGTCACTACTTCTGGGATACAGAGATTTATATGTTCCCTGTCTTTTTATTAACTAATCCATCGTTGGCAAAAAATTTATTACTTCATCGTTACTCCATACTAGAAGACGCAAAAAAACGCGCACAAGATTTAGGGCATAGTAAAGGCGCGCTGTTTCCTTGGCGAACGATTACCGGACCAGAAAGTTCTGCCTTTTTCCCTGCAGGTACAGCTCAGTATCATATTAGTGCGGATATTGCGTATAGCTATGTTCAATATTATTTAGCAACAAAAGATCTCGATTTTGTATCTGACTACATGGCAGAAGTGCTATTTGAGACCGCTCGACTCTGGTTAGATACTGGGCACTTCTATCATAATAATTTTTATATTGATGATGTCACTGGTCCTGATGAATATACCTGCATTGTCAACAATAACTACTATACCAACGTTATGGCTAAGTACAACCTGACCTGGGCTTATAAGATTTTTCATCTTTTAAAGGATGAACAGCCTAAGAAGTTAAATCATCTCATCAATAAGATAAAGTTAACTACTGAAGAAGTCGCCACTTTTATGCATGCAGCAGAAGCCATGTATTTACCTTTTGATGATACACTTTGCATTAATGCCCAAGACGACAGTTTTTTACGTAAGAAAAAATGGGATTTAGCTAATACACCGAAAGATCATTTCCCATTATTATTAAATTATCACCCATTAACACTATACCGATACCAAGTGTGTAAACAAGCAGATACTGTGTTGGCTCACTTTTTACTCGAAGATGAACAATCATATGAAACAATCGAAAATTCTTATCACTACTATGAGAGTGTCACAACACATGATTCTTCACTATCGTATTGTGTATTTAGTATAATGGCTTCAAAAATTGGTGATACACAAAAAGCTTACAATTATTTTAACAAAACCGCTAGACTAGACCTGGATAATACTCATGGAAATACCAAAGATGGTTTGCACATGGCTAACATGGGCGGTACTTGGATGGCTATTGTTTATGGTTTTGCTGGATTACGTATGAAAGAATCTGGTTTATCTTTTGCACCTAAATTACCTCAGAATTTGGAATCTATTACATTTAACATTGTCTATCAACAAAGCATTCTAACAGTAACTATAGGTCACGGTAAAACAACTTACTACTTAAAAGAAGGATCAACAATTACTTTCAAACACAATAGTACGGAAATTACACTAAATAATAATGAAGAGCGCGTATTAAATTAAACAAAAGGTACCTCGTCACCAATAGTCGAGGTACCTTTTAGCTATTAAAAATCATTATTTCTAAACAACCGTTTATTACGCTACTTTCACTAAAATCTTTGTCCAAACACCTAACGACCGCTGCATAATTGGTCCGATCAGGGGCACAGTCACAAATGTAC
>ERZ1673961.788-NODE-788-length-10306-cov-3.777583_pt1 | contig 10306 bp, 10 predicted proteins | sample MGYA00580189_ERZ1673961 | MGnify/ENA primary metagenome ERZ1673961 (study PRJEB41334, sample SAMN05608105) | rock metagenome | biome: terrestrial subsurface; feature: shale formation; material: shale | place: USA: Pennsylvania ... | reverse complement strand
AGGCTCCGGATCTTTACCTGGCGGTGGCCGCCCATGTGCCCTTTGTGGATATAGTAACCACCATGCTTGATGAGTCGATTCCGCTGACGACCAATGAATATGATGAGTGGGGCAACCCCAATGACAAGTCCTACTTTGACTATATGCTGAGTTACTCGCCCTATGACAACATTCGCCATCAGGCCTACCCGCATCTGTTGGTGACCACAGGGCTGCACGATTCTCAGGTGCAGTATTTTGAGCCAGCCAAGTGGGTGGCCAAACTCAGGGATTATAAGACGGACGACAATCTGCTGCTGTTACAGACGGATATGGAGGCCGGCCATGGCGGCAAGAGCGGACGTTTCCGGCAATTTGAAGATACCGCGCTGGAATATGCCTTCTTCCTCGGCCTGTTGGGACTGGAATGAGTGGTGATAACTGGCAGTTGTATATCCTGCGCTGCGCCGGGGGCGAACTGTACACAGGGATCACCAAGGATGTGCCCCGGCGCCTGCAGGAGCATCAGAGTGGCGGCCCCAAAGCCGCCAAATATCTGCGTGGTCGCGGGCCTTTGCAACTCGTTTATCGTGAAGAGATTGGTGGCCACGGTGATGCCCTGCGGCGGGAGATGGCGGTAAAAAAGCTGAGTAAGCGCGCCAAACTGAGTTTGATTGCCAAGTCCGCAGTTATGCCGGGGTGAGCGACCTTAAAAAAGGAGCAGGAGCGCCAATGGCCGGGCCATTACAGCGGGCGCTTCCTGCGGTCGGGAAGAGGGTCCCCAAGGAGGGGGTGATGGCTCATCAGCGATGGCCCATCAGCAAGATAGTGACAAAGAGCCGCGGCCGGCGAGTTCCACAACGCCAGTCGACGGCTGTTTCGCTACTCAGCTAGATAAAGCAGAAAACATGCCAAAGCAATAACATATTGTTTATATTTGTTATTCTTGCGCCCACCTTGCAGTAAGTGTCCGCACTAGTGTCCTCTTTTCTTAAAAAGTGACCGATTTGGCTATTCAGGTGTCCGCTGGACACTCAAACCGGCTCTTAAAGTGGTCCATTTAAAGGTGGGCTATTGAGGCGAACAGGAAACCAGGCGCATGCTTGATGTCACACTCTCAAACAGATAGAAAACTCGGTAGGTTATTGTTTCCGAGCGGACGAATTGATTTTCGAGCCTTTTTGGGAAAAGCATTGGTCCTGGATTTGGTTCTTGGCATCAAGGCGCTTAACTGTGCTTTTTGGTTAACTGACACAAAGAGTCCGTCTTTCTCTTGGTTTCGCCCTGTGCATCCTTGATAACAAAGTTGATTAAGAATACAATCTATGGCCGATTTTTGTGCCCTGAGCCGGAGAATTCTCGTCAGGGGCGAGTTCGAAAGCGGGCTGGCGCTGAATTAAGCCTTAAACTTACTCAGCTGTCCCTAGGCTCAGGTCGTAATGAGTAACGGAATTAACCGATGACAACAAATACTGAAAACCAGGGCAACTCTCTGGATATCGTAAAGTGGGTAGTAGCTATACTACTGGTGGCTGCAGCGATTGTTGGCAACCAGATGTACAACGACAGTGAAATCTTCACTCTGCCAATCCGCGCAGCGGGTGTGGTTGTCGTATTTGCGATTGCAGGTTTTATAGCCCTGCAAACGATTAAGGGTAAGCAAGCCTTGGCCTTTGCCCGTGAGTCACAAATCGAAGTGCGCAAAGTTGTATGGCCTACTCGCCAAGAGGCGTTGAATACCACCTTTATCGTACTGGCTGCGACAGGTATCCTGGCCTTGATCCTTTGGGGATTGGATGCGGTATTGCTGCGCATTGTCAACTTTATTACTGGCGTATAGGCACTAGAATGACTGAAGCTAAAGAAGCTAAGAAAAGATGGTATGTGGTTCAGGCTTTTTCCGGTTATGAAGGCCGTGTATGTAAGTCTTTGCTTGAACACATCAAGATGCATGGTATGGAAGAGTTCTTCGGCGAAGTACTGGTTCCTACCGAAGAAGTCGTGGAAATGCGTGCCGGCCAACGCCGCAAGAGTGAGCGTAAGTTTTTCCCCGGTTATGTGCTGGTACAGATGGAAATGAACGATCAAAGCTGGCACTTGTATTCCTCGAGTGATGGGCTTTATTGGTGGTACTTCAGATCGCCCAGCACCTATTTCTGATAAGGAAGCCGAGGCTATCCTGCGTCGCTTGCAGGAGACGACTGATTCTCCGACTCATCGCGTTATGTTCGAACCCGGCGAAGTGGTTCGGGTTACCGATGGTCCTTTTGCCGACTTCAACGGTACTGTTGAAGAAGTGGATTATGACAAGAACCGCGTTAAGGTGTCTGTGATGATCTTCGGCCGCTCAACTCCGGTTGAGTTGGACTTTAATCAGGTCGAAAAATCCTGATTAAATAAAATACAAAATCCGTTTGGCAACGGGTGCGGATTTCTATATAATCCGCACCCGTTGTTTTCGGGGAGCTCAAGGCATGTTGCCTGAGCGTTTGAACCCAAACTGAGGAAATGTCAGATGGCAAAGAAAATTGAAGCTTACATCAAGCTGCAAGTAGCAGCCGGTGCTGCAAACCCGTCTCCACCAGTTGGTCCAGCTCTGGGTCAGAAAGGTGTGAACATCATGGAATTCTGTAAAGCATTCAACGCTCGTACTGAAAAGTTCGAAAAAGGTATGCCAATTCCAGTAGTGATCACTGTTTACAATGATCGCTCATTCACTTTCGAAACCAAGACTCCACCTGCAGCCTTCTTGCTGAAGAAAGCCGCTGGCCTGAAGTCAGGTTCTGCCCGTCCTAACACTCAGAAAGTGGGTACTATCAAGCGTAGCCAGGTTCAGGAAATTGCTGAAACCAAGGCAACCGATATGACTGGTGCTGACATTGAAGCGATGATTCGCTCAATCGAAGGTACTGCGCGTTCCATGGGTTTGGTAGTAGAGGACTAATATAATGGCAAAGCTGACTAAGCGCATGCGCACCATCCGCGAGAAAGTGGACGTAACCAAAGCATACGACATCAACGAAGCTGTAGCTCTGCTGAAAGAACTGGCTACTGCCAAGTTCGTTGAGAGCGTAGACGTTGCCGTTAACCTGGGTGTTGATCCTCGTAAATCAGACCAAAACGTTCGTGGTGCCACTGTGCTGCCACACGGTACCGGTCGTGAAGTACGTGTTGCTGTATTCACTCAAGGTGCCAATGCCGAAGCTGCGAAAGAAGCTGGTGCTGAACTGGTAGGTATGGAAGATCTGGCTGAGCAGGTGAAAGCCGGCGAAATGAACTTCGACGTAGTTATCGCATCTCCTGATGCAATGCGCGTTGTTGGTATGCTGGGTCAAATCCTGGGCCCACGCGGCCTGATGCCTAACCCTAAAACCGGTACTGTAACTCCTAACGTTGCCGAAGCTGTTAAGAACGCCAAGGCAGGTCAGGTTCGTTACCGTAACGACAAGAACGGCATCATCCACACTACTATCGGTAAAGTGGACTTCGAAACTGTTCAACTGAAAGAAAACCTGGAAGCACTGCTGTCTGCACTGAGAAAGGCTAAGCCTGCTGCAGCCAAAGGTCAGTATGTGAAGAAGGTAAGCATCTCCACCACTATGGGTGCAGGTGTAGCTGTCGACCAGAACACTCTGGACGCTGCTAGCTAATTTTACAAAATGCGCGTGTTAGCCTATAATGCGCGCACTTTTGTGGGTTGGAACCTATGACGGGTGTTTTCACTCTGATGGGTTTCCGTCCAAGACCGCAGGTGTTGACCGTCTGGAATACTTAATTTCCTGCGTAGACGGTGTCAGGCCCCAGATAGATTTATTTCTGCTGGATTATCTGCACCGTAAGTAACTGAGTACGTTTGTATTCAGTATGGTAAACACTGGGGGAACCCCCAGGTAGAATCCAGGAGTAAAGCCAATGGCATTAAGACTCGAAGACAAAAAAGCGATTGTTGCTGAAGTCAACGAAGCTGCCAAAGGTGCGCTTTCTGCAGTTGTCGCCGATTCACGCGGTGTAACTGTAGGTGCTATGACAGTTCTGCGTAAGACTGCTCGCGCAAACGGTGTGTATGTACGTGTAGTACGTAACACTCTGGCTCGCCGCGCAGTAGAAGGCACTGCTTTTGAGTGTCTGACAGAGGTGTTCTCTGGCCCAACTTTGATTGCTTTCTCTAACGAGCACCCAGGTGCTGCAGCTCGTCTGTTAAAAGACTTTGCTAAAGAGCAAGCCGCTTTCGAAGTTAAAGGTGCAGCTTTTGAAGGGGAATTCATCCCTGCAGCTGACATTGATCGTTTGGCAAAACTGCCAACTTACGAAGAAGCACTGGCACAGCTGATGATGACTATGAAAGAAGCATCTGCTGGCAAGTTCGTTCGTACTCTGGCCGCTCTGCGCGATCAAAAACAAGAAGCCGCTTAATCTCAAGCTGGCTGCTTAACAGAATTGAATTCAGAACAATAGGAAACATTTGTTATGTCTATCACTAAAGACCAAATCCTTGAAGCCTTTGCAGCTATGTCTGTAATGGAAGTTGTTGAACTGATCGAAGCTATGGAAGAGAAGTTCGGCGTATCTGCTGCTGCTGCAGTAGTTGCTGGCGGCGCTGGTGAAGCTGCTGCTGCTGAAGAGAAAACCGAGTTCGACGTAGTTATGACTTCTCACGGTGACAACAAAGTTGCTGTGATCAAGGCTGTACGTGGTGCCACAGGTCTGGGTCTGAAAGAAGCCAAAGCTATGGCTGAATCTGCTCCAGTAGCTGTTAAAGAAGGCGTCTCTAAAGAAGAAGCTGAAGCTCTGAAGAAAGATCTTGAAGAAGCTGGTGCTCAAGTAGAGATCAAGTAAGTCATACTGACTTACAATCACCCAAGCCAATTGGGTGGAGGCTGGCGGTTTTTTGACCGTCGGCCTTTTTTGCGCTGTAAGCGTTGGCGATTTTTTTCACCGTTTGTCGCCAGATTTTGCAGTCCCTAGCAGTGATTATTGGTTAGGTTCTTGCCATCAACGGTGATGGGCAAACGTGCTGGATTAACTGTGTTGATTCAGTCTTGGTCACATCTCGCAAGCAGAGGAAACCCATGGTTTACTCCTATTCTGAAAAGAAGCGTATTCGCAAAGACTTCGGTAAGCGTCCACAGGTATTGGACATCCCTTACCTGTTGTCTATTCAGTTAGACTCTTTTAAGAAGTTCACCGATCAAGATCCTACCGGTGAGCGTGGCCTAGAGGCCGCCTTCCGTAGCGTTTTTCCCATCAAGAGCTTTTCTGGTAATTCAGAACTGCAGTACGTCAGCTATAAGCTGGGCGAGCCTGTTTTTGATGTGAAAGAGTGTCAAATCCGCGGTGTGACATACTCCGCTCCACTGCGCGTTAAGCTGCGCATGGTGCTGTATGATCGTGAAGCTGCCGCCGGCACTGTAAAAGATATAAAAGAACAAGAAGTCTACATGGGGGATATCCCTCTGATGACTGAAAACGGTACCTTTGTCATCAATGGTACTGAGCGTGTTATCGTATCTCAGTTGCACCGTAGCCCAGGTGTGTTCTTCGACCACGACCGTGGTAAGACACACTCCTCAGGTAAAGTGCTGTATAACGCGCGTATTATTCCTTACCGCGGTTCATGGCTCGACTTCGAGTTCGACCCTAAAGATGCGTTGTTTGTACGTATTGACCGTCGCCGTAAGCTGCCTGCCAGCATCATTCTGCGTGCCCTGGAATATTCTACTCAGGATATCCTCGACATCTTCTTCGAGCGTATTGACTTCAAGATCAAGAAAGATTCTCTGGTCATGACACTGGTTCCTGAGCGTCTGCGTGGTGAAACTGCCAGCTATGACATCAAGGACTCAGAAGGCACTGTGCTGGTAGAGAAGGGCCGTCGTATAACTGCCCGTCATATTCGCCAACTGGAAAAAACCAACACCACTGAACTGGAAGTCCCGGTTGAGTATATTGTTGGTAAAGTCGCGGCTCAGGACTATATCGATCCTGACACAGGTGAAGTACTGGTTACTGCCAACAACGAGATCAGCCTGGAAGACCTGGCCAATCTGTCACTGGCCGGTATCAAAGAGGTCAGCACCCTGTACATCAACGAGCTGGATCACGGTGCTTACATCTCTGACACCCTGCGTATTGACTCAACCACCAACCGTTTGGAAGCGCTGGTTGAAATCTATCGCATGATGCGTCCTGGCGAGCCACCAACCAAGGATGCCGCCGAAGCTCTGTTCCAGAATCTGTTCTTCAGCGAAGAGCGCTATGATCTGTCTAAAGTGGGCCGGATGAAGTTCAACCGTCGTCTTGAAATCGACGAGAACGAAGGTACCGGTGTACTGACCAAAGAAGACATAGTTGCCGTAATGAAGAAGATCATCGAAATCCGTAACGGTTTTGATGAAGTCGATGATATCGACCACCTGGGTAACCGTCGTATCCGTAGCGTTGGCGAAATGGCCGAGAACCAGTTCCGTGTCGGTCTGGTACGTGTTGAGCGCGCAGTACGTGAACGTCTGTCTCTGGGCGATCTGAACGAGCTGATGCCTCAGGATCTGATCAACGCCAAGCCAATCTCTGCAGCAGTGAAAGAGTTCTTCGGTTCTTCTCAGCTGTCGCAGTTTATGGATCAGAACAACCCACTGTCAGAAGTGACTCACAAGCGCCGTATTTCGGCTCTTGGTCCTGGCGGTTTGACCCGTGAGCGTGCCGGCTTCGAAGTTCGAGACGTGCACCCAACTCACTATGGTCGTCTGTGTCCAATTGAGACCCCTGAAGGTCCAAACATTGGTCTGATCAACTCACTGTCTACCTTTGCCCGTACCAACTCATACGGCTTCCTGGAAACACCTTACCGCAAGGTGATCGACAGTGTGGTTACTGATGAAGTGGAATATCTGTCAGCCATCGAAGAAGGTCGCTATGTGATTGCACAGGCCAACATCGAGCTCGACAACGAAGGCCGCATTGTGGAAGAGCAGGTTGCCTGTCGCCACAAGGGTGAATCTACCTTTATGCGCGCTTCCGATATCCAGTATATGGACGTATCTCCACAGCAGATCATCTCTGTGGCGGCATCTTTGATCCCATTCCTTGAGCACGACGACGCTAACCGTGCATTGATGGGTGCAAACATGCAACGTCAGGCAGTACCAACACTCAAGTCAGAGAAGCCTCTGGTGGGTACAGGTATTGAACGTACACTGGCTGTTGACTCAGGCGTGGTTGTGGCTGCCAAACGTGGCGGCGTGATCGACTATGTTGATGCCAGCCGCATCGTGGTTAAGGTTAACGAAGATGAGCTGCGCCCAGGCGAAGCCGGTATCGATATCTACAACCTGACCAAGTACACCCGCTCCAACCAGAACACCTGCATCAACCAGCGTCCATGCTGTAGCGTAGGTGAGCCTGTGGTGCGTGGTGACGTGCTGGCCGATGGTCCGTCAACCGACTTGGGCGACCTGGCTCTGGGTCAGAACATGCGCGTGGCCTTCATGCCATGGAACGGTTACAACTTTGAGGATTCCATCCTTATTTCCGAGCGCGTAGCGCAGGAAGACCGTTTCACGACTATCCACATTCAGGAACTGTCCTGTATTGCCCGTGACACCAAGCTGGGTAGCGAAGAGATCACTGCCGATATCCCTAACGTAGGTGAGTCTGCACTGAGCAAGCTGGATGAATCCGGTATCGTTTACATCGGCGCCGAAGTTAAAGGCGGTGACATTCTGGTTGGTAAGGTAACGCCTAAGGGTGAAACTCAGCTGACTCCGGAAGAGAAACTGCTGCGGGCTATTTTCGGTGAGAAAGCGTCTGACGTTAAAGACAGCTCTCTGCGTGTACCTAACTCAGTGAAGGGTACAGTTATCGACGTGCAAGTCTTCACCCGTGATGGTGTTGAAAAAGACAAGCGCGCCATCGAAATCGAAGAGATGCACATTGCTCAAGCCCGTAAGGACTTGACAGAAGAGTTCAAGATCCTTGAAGAAGGTGTTCTGAGCCGTGCCCGTAACTTGCTGCTGAGCGCTGGTTTCAGTGAAGCCAAACTGGCTGAACTGCCACGCAAAGACGTATTGGTTCAGGTTATCGACGATGAAGCCAAGCAAACCGAATTGGAACAGCTGGCTGAACAGCACGAAGAGCTGAAAGCCGACTTTGACAAGAAGTTCGAAATCAAGCGTCGCAAGATCACCCAAGGTGATGATCTGGCTCCAGGCGTACTGAAGATCGTTAAGGTTTACCTGGCGGTTAAGCGTACCATCCAGCCTGGTGATAAGATGGCCGGTCGTCACGGTAACAAGGGTGTGATCTCCAAGATCTGTCCTATCGAAGATATGCCATACGACGAGCAGGGTAACCCTGTCGACATCGTACTGAACCCTCTGGGTGTACCTTCGCGGATGAACATAGGTCAGGTACTGGAAGTTCACTTGGGTGCTGCGGCTAAAGGTATTGGTAATCGCATCAATGCCATGCTGGAAGAACAGCGTGAGCTGGCCGAACTGCGTGGCTACATCAAACAGGTCTATGAACTGGGCGATGAAGTGAAGCAGCGCGTGGATATCGATTCATTTACCGATGATGAAGTTCTGCGTCTGGCCAAACACCTGAAGGATGGTCTGCCAACGGCAACCCCAGCCTTCGACGGTGCCAAAGAGAAAGAGATCAAGCAGATGCTTGAGCTTGCAGGTCTGCCGACTTCTGGTCAGCTGAATCTGTTTGATGGTCGTACCGGTAACCAGTTCGAGCGTCCTGTGACCGTAGGTTACATGTACATGCTGAAACTGAACCACTTGGTTGACGACAAGATGCACGCCCGTTCTACCGGTTCGTACAGCTTGGTTACTCAGCAGCCTCTGGGCGGTAAAGCTCAGTTCGGTGGTCAGCGTTTCGGTGAGATGGAAGTGTGGGCCCTGGAGGCATACGGTGCTGCGTATACTCTGCAGGAAATGCTCACAGTGAAATCGGATGACGTTAACGGTCGTACTCAGATGTACAAGAACATCGTTGACGGTAACCATCAGATGCAGCCTGGAATGCCAGAGTCCTTCAACGTATTGCTGAAGGAGATCCGTTCTCTCGGTATCAACATCGAGTTGGATCAAGAGTAAGACGCGGTTTAAAGCCTGCGTTTGGCAACGAATTGGTGCTCCGCGAGAGCGGGGCACCGGGTTTAACTCCTTCAGGAGAGAAACGTGAAAGACTTATTAAAGTTTCTGAAACAGCAAAGCAAGACTGAAGAATTTGAAGGCATCAAGATCGGCCAGGCGTCGCCTGATCTGATCCGTTCTTGGTCATTTGGTGAAGTTAAGAAGCCTGAAACCATCAACTACCGTACATTCAAGCCTGAGCGTGAAGGCCTGTTCTGTGCCCGTATCTTTGGCCCGGTCAAAGACTACGAGTGTCTGTGCGGTAAGTACAAGCGTCTCAAGCACCGCGGTGTGATCTGTGAGAAGTGTGGCGTTGAAGTGACCCAGACCAAAGTACGTCGTGAGCGTATGGGCCACATCGAACTGGCCAGCCCAGTTGCCCACATCTGGTTCCTCAAGTCACTGCCATCCCGTATCGGTCTGATGCTGGACATGACTCTGCGTGATATTGAGCGAGTACTCTACTTCGAATCTTACGTGGTTATCGAGCCAGGCATGACCAGCCTGGAGCGCGGTCAAATGCTGACCGAAGAAACCTACCTGGATGCGCTGGAAGAGTATGGTGACGAGTTTGAAGCCAAGATGGGTGCCGAAGCGGTTCTGGAACTGCTGCGCGCTATCGATCTGGAGAAAGAAGTTGAGCAGATGCGCGAAGAGCTGCCATCTATTAACTCTGAGACCCGTCGCAAGAAAGTCACCAAGCGTTTGAAGCTGGTTGAGGCCTTCTACCATTCAGGCAACAAGCCAGAGTGGATGATCCTCAAGGTGTTGCCGGTTCTGCCACCTGATCTGCGTCCTCTGGTTCCATTGGACGGCGGTCGTTTCGCGACTTCAGATCTGAACGATCTGTATCGCCGCGTGATCAACCGTAACAACCGTTTGAAGCGTCTGCTGGATCTGGCCGCTCCGGATATCATAGTTCGCAACGAAAAGCGTATGCTGCAGGAATCTGTTGATGCCCTGCTGGATAACGGTCGTCGCGGTCGTGCCATTACCGGTTCCAACAAGCGTCCTCTGAAGTCCTTGGCCGACATGATCAAGGGTAAGCAAGGTCGTTTCCGTCAGAACCTGCTGGGTAAGCGTGTTGACTACTCAGGCCGTTCGGTAATTACCGTGGGCCCAACTCTGCGTCTGCACCAGTGTGGTCTGCCGAAGAAAATGGCGCTGGAACTGTTCAAACCATTCAT
>ERZ1673961.787-NODE-787-length-10327-cov-8.851830_pt1 | contig 10327 bp, 5 predicted proteins | sample MGYA00580189_ERZ1673961 | MGnify/ENA primary metagenome ERZ1673961 (study PRJEB41334, sample SAMN05608105) | rock metagenome | biome: terrestrial subsurface; feature: shale formation; material: shale | place: USA: Pennsylvania ... | reverse complement strand
ACGTAAGAATCAAAAAGCGCCATGGGAACCAGAAGAAGAGATCATCTGGGTAAGTAAATCCGAGATGAAGCGAGACATGGAAGAACTGCAAAAGCTAGGCGAAGAGCTTGTCGGCCTAAAGCCTTCAGTTCTCGAAAAGTTTCCATTGAGCGAAGACCTGAGAGAAGCAATTGCGGATGCACAACGCTTTAAAAACGAAGCGCGTCGTCGCCAATTGCAACGTATCGGTAAACTGATGCGTTATGAAGATCCAGAGCCAATCCAGGCAGCACTGGATAAAATTCGTAACAAGCACTCTCAATTAACGGCAGTCTTCCACAAGTTGGAAGCATTGCGTGATCGTGTAGTGGAAGAAGGCGATAAAGCCATTGATGACGTAGTGGAGCTGTACCCAGAAGCAGATCGTCAACGTCTACGTCAACTGGCTCGCCAGGCAGCGAAAGAGAAAAAAGCGGGTAAACCAGCGAAAGCGTACCGCGAAATTTTCCAAATCCTTAAAGGCCTTAACGAAGAAGAATACTAATTCTTTGAAAAATAAGCCCCAAAAAAGCAGACGACTTCGTCTGCTTTTTTATTGAGAAAATGGTGCTCACACTACGCGGTTTACGCTTTCTCCGCGTTCAAATGCGTTAATATTTTCAATTAAGATGTCAGCTAAACGCTGAATAGAAGAGTCACTGCCCCATGCAACATGAGGGGTCAGCAGCAAGTTTGGCATTGCCATGTTTGCAATTAAAGGATTGCTTTCATCAGCCGGCTCTTGAGTAAAGACATCAAAACCCGCCGCCGAAATTTCACCACTTTGTAGTGCATCCACCGTCGCCTGTTCGTCAACCAAACCACCGCGGCCGGTATTAATCAGGATAGCCGTGGGCTTCATTTGCTTTAACTCCGCGTCGGCAATGAGATTACGCGTGTGTTCATTTAATGGGCAATGCAGTGTAATTGCATCCGATTGTTTGAGAACGTCTTCAAACGATACATAACCTTGTCGGCATTCAGCTGCACCTTTTCGTTCAGCAAACAATACTTTCATTCCTAAAGCTTGTGCTAATTTTGCTGTTGCCTGCCCTAGCGCACCACTACCAATAATGCCTAATGTGCTTCCACTAATATCGCCAATAGGGTGAGTAAAAAAGCAAAACTGCTTGTTACGTTGCCACTCGCCTGCTGCGATATCTTGATGGTAACCGAAGAGGTTGCGGCGGAGCGCGAACAACATAGCAATCACGTGTTCCGGAACGGTTTGGATCGCATAGCCTTGAACATTCGCAACAGCAATATTATGCGCTGAGCAGTAATCCACATCGACGTTATTAAACCCCGTCGCGGCAACCGCCACCATTCGTAGCTTAGGTAATTGAGTCAGCACTTGCTGATCAAGAATGACTTTATTGCTGATGACAATATCAGCATCAGCAAGTCGTTCAACAACTTGATCTGGGGAAGTAAGACCATACTCAACCCACTCATGCTCAAAGCTAGGACGTGGTACTTGAATATGGTCAGGGATCGTAGCTCGATCAAGAAAGACGACTTTTGGCAGTAACATAACGGCTCCTTGTTCACTGCCTTAGAATAAGTTTATGGACGTGGCAGTGTTTTGTAATCTGGTAATTTACGCTCTGGGTCGAAATAGTCAAAGATCATCTCTTCCGCTTCCGGATAAAAATCACACGGAACAAAAATACTGCGTAACCAATGGGTTTTTGGATGGTAAAAGCTCAACTCCGCTGCGTGTAACTCTAAGCGTTCTGAGAATGCCTTAGCCTCGTCCATTGCATAGAACTCATCGCCCACAATAGGATGACCCAAAGCTTGCATATGCACGCGGAGTTGATGAGAGCGCCCGGTAATAGGCAGTAGACGCACGATCGTCGTCTTAACACCATTTTCGTGTTCTTCGAGTTTCGCAACCTGGAAAAGTGTTTTGGATGGTTTGCCATCTTCAAAACAGACTTTTTGCAGCGGACGGTTCGGCCAGTCACAGATCAATGGAAGATCAATCTCACCTTCTTGCTGAGCGATATGCCCCCACACTCTTGCATAGTAGATTTTGTGCGTTAAGCGAAACTGAAATTGTTTCTTCAAGGCACTCTCTGCTCGCTTGTTTTTCGCTAACACCATCAAGCCTGAAGTCGACATATCTAAGCGATGTACGACCTGAATATCTGGGTACTGCTCTTGCAGGCGGCTCCACATACTATCGTGATGCTCGGCAAGACGTCCCGGAACGGATAATAAGCCAGAAGGCTTATTCACAGCCAAAATTTGTTCGTCTTCAAAAACGATGTCAATCCAAGGGTCGGTTGGTGGCGTGTATTCAAGCATTGCCATTGGCAGAGTCTCAAGAAATTAAAAACGCCGCGATTATAACGAGGCCTTGTCAAAAAGACATTTTATTTGAAATTAAAAACCCTACAAACCAAAAGGCATTGTAATGTCAACAAGGAAGCAAAAAACAAAAAATATCGGGATGTAAAATTAGTTTGACAAGGTAAGCAATAAGTTTATAGAGTGCTAGAGAAAGCCTGCTATTCCTGGTGCTTCATATCCTTGAAGCCTCACTATTAGACATACAAAAAATAAATACATTCAGGTTCAAACACATCATTTTTAAACATTACCGTGCGCTTAACGCCATTACTTCTCAGATATAGCGAAATAATGCTGTGAGGTGCTCCCCAAGGCTCGCTTGGGAACAAATAAAATAACAAGGACACGAAGCATGGACTCCGCCGTAACACCACCACCCCAATCAAAAATATCCTTATTCTTTCGCTCGCTAGGCCCAGGGATCCTTATGGCTTCTGCGGCCGTCGGTGGCTCTCACCTGGTTGCCTCGACAAAAGCCGGTGCTATCTATGGCTGGCAGCTCGCTGCGCTAATTCTGCTGGTAAACTTTTTTAAGTACCCATTTTTCCGCGCAGGCGTGCAATACACCATGGGCACAGGTAAAACACTGGTTGAAGGCTACGCGGAAATGGGCCGCCCTTACCTCTGGGCATTTTTATTCTTAAGCGCCGTTTCCGCCGTGATTAATACCGCAGCCTTGTTAATGTTCAGTGCGAGCCTGCTGGGCTATTTCATTCCATTTTCGTTATCTATGGCTTCGCTGAGCATCATTGTTATCGCGACGTGTCTGATCATTCTTTTTGCTGGGCACTACAAAGCGCTCGACACGCTATCTAAAGTCATCATGTCGGTATTGACCATTGCAACTCTGCTTGCGGTTGCGATTGCGTTTGGCAATCCGGTAGAACAAGTTGCGAATTTTGAATCACCATCAGTGTGGTCCATTGCTGCAATTGGCTTTATTGTTGTGACGATGGGCTGGATGCCTGCTCCTATCGAGATTTCGTGTTTAACCTCTGCATGGTTAAAACGTCAGTCCAGTGAGCAAGAAGTGACGCCTCGCTCGGCACTGTTCGACTTTAACGTCGGCTACATTGGTACAGCGATTCTTGCGATTGTCTTTTTATCGCTGGGCTCACTGATGTTGCATGGCTCAGGTGTTGAGCTGAAAAGTTCTGGCGTCGGTTTCTCTCACCAGCTTGTGGGATTGTATGCCTCAACGATCGGTGAGTGGTCTCGTTACCTAATCGCGGTCATTGCGTTCTTCTGTATCTTCGGTAGTACGATCACTGTCATTGATGGCTACTCACGCGTGATTTCGGACTCGCAACGTCTGTTACGTTCGCAGCCAGACACAAATCCGAAAGCAACCTCAGCTATCATGCTAGTGGTCTCTTTGCTAGCGCTGGGTATTGTGACCTTCTGGGCTTCGGCACTACTACCAATGTTGAACGTTGCAATGATTCTGGCTTTCATGACCACACCGTTCTTTGCGCTATTAAACTACATTCTTGTGAGTAAAACTGACTTGCCTAAAGCATTGGCAGTTGGACCTAAACTGAAGTGGTTGTCGATTGTAGGTTTGATTTATCTGTTCGGCTTCCTGGCTGTGTTTGTCTGGTGGAAATGGCTAATGTAATTAGCTTCAAAGTCTCTAAAACGTAAGCAGATAAAAAGAAAAAGGCCTTCAATAGAAGGCCTTTGTTATTTGGTTTAAATACGGATTATTAGTTGTGGCTGACCACAATCAAACGTAATGAGTCCAGCTGTACCTGAGCTTGATTAATGTAGCCTGTCAGCTCTTTAATCTGTGCATCAATCGTTTCAATTTCTTCGTCACGAATGTTCGGGTTGACTGCTTTCAGTGCCTGCAAACGCTCAAGCTCTGCGTTCAAGCTATGCTGCATATCTTGCTGAGCCTGCTTGCGCACTTCTTCGACTTTCTGCTCAACCAGTCCATCACCTGCTTCAATCAAACGGTGCACATCTTTTTGTACCGACGTCACTAGCTTACTGCCAAGATGACGGTTTACCGGGCTCAGCTGACGGTTGAAGCTTTCAAACTCAACTTGCGCAGATAAGTCATTACCGCGCGCATCCATCATTAGGCGAATTGGTGTCTTCGGCAGGAAGCGGGCAATGCCGCTGCGTTTCGGAGCCTGAGCATCCACAGCGTAAATCAATTCAAGCAGAATCGTACCAACTGGCAGTGCTTTATTCTTCAGTAAAGACACCGCAGACGTACCCACGCCTTCACTCATCAGAAGATCGATACCACCCTGGATCATCGGGTGTTCCCAGCTGATAAAGTGCATATCTTCACGCGACAACGCAGTTTCACGATCAAACGTAATGGTCGCACCTTCATAAGGCAGACCCGGGTAGCTCGGTACCATCATGTGTTCAGATGGCGTCACAACCAATGCGTTTTCGCCTTTGTCATCCTGGTTCAGGCCAATCGTATCGAACAGTGACAAAGCAAAAGTCACCAGATTGGTATCACCATCCGTTGAAGAAATTTTTTCAACGATTTGCTGCGCTTTTTCACCGCCATTAGAGTGCATTTCTAGCAGACGATCACGACCTTGCTCCAATTGAGATTTCAGCTGTTTGTTCATTTTCGCTGATTCTTCAATAATGTCGTCAAGTTCACTGGTGTCACCAGATGCCAGAATCTCAATCAGAGCATCCGAGTATTTATCATAAACCGCACGACCGGTTGGACAAGTCTCAGCAAACGCATTCAAGCCTTCGTCGAACCAACGAGCCAGGATCGCTTGTGACGTGCCTTTAAGGTAAGGAACGTGAATATCAATGTCGCGGTTTTGACCGATACGGTCTAAACGACCGATACGCTGTTCAAGCAAATCTGGGTTGAACGGTAGATCAAACATCACCAACTGGTTAGCGAACTGGAAGTTACGACCTTCTGAGCCAATTTCACTACAGATAAGAACCTGAGCACCACCCTCTTCCTGAGCAAAGTAAGCCGCGGCTTTGTCTCGTTCTAGAATTGACATGCCTTCGTGGAACACGGTCGCACGGATGCCTTCACGTTCACGCAACGCCTGCTCTAACTGCAATGCGGTACTGGCACGCGAAGCGATAACCAGGATTTTCTCACTGCGTTTTTCTGTTACTTTTTCCAGTAACCAGTTCACACGTGAGTCAAATTGCCACCAGCTTGATTCGTCACCTTCAAACTCCTGGAAGATCTCTTCCGGATAGAGATTTTTCATCGCACGAGCTTCAGAACTCATCTTGCCGCCGATCATGCCAGCGACACGCATTGAGGTTGTGTATTGCTGTGGGATATCCATTGGCATCAAGTGCACATTACGCGCAGGGAAACCTTTGATGGCCGCACGTGTGTTTCGGAACAAAACACGACCTGTACCGTGGCGATCCATCAGGTTGTCGATCAATTCCTGACGAGCTGACGCTTTGTCTTCTTCGTCGCTGTTGCTTTCAATAATACGGAAAAGCGGTTCAACATCCTGCTCAGACAGCAATTCAGTGATTTGGTTTTTAGCGTCGTTAGGCAGTTTTTCACCAGTAAACAGTGAAGTAATCGCATCAGCAACTGGTGCGTATTGCTCTTCTTCCTCAACAAACGCTTCGTAATCGTAGAAACGATCAGGGTCAAGCAGGCGCAGACGAGCAAAGTGACTCTCACGACCTAATTGCTCAGGTGTTGCGGTCAGTAGTAATACGCCTGGTGTGCGTTCAGCCAAACCTTCAACGACTTGGTATTCACGGCTTGGTTTGTCCTGGCTCCACTCTAGGTGATGCGCTTCATCGACAACCAGTAGATCCCACTCGCCTTCCAGAGCTTGCTCAAAGCGCTTACGGCTCTTGCGTAGGAAATCCAGTGAACACAATACGTATTGCTGGGTATCAAATGGGTTTTCTGCATCCGCGAAGGCTTCAATACAACGCTCTTCATCAAAGATTGAGAAATGCAGATTGAAACGACGCATCATCTCCACCAGCCATTGGTGTTGCAATGTTTCAGGCACCACAATCAAAATACGCTCAGCGCGACCCGACAAGACTTGCTGGTGAATGATCATGCCCGCTTCGATGGTTTTACCCAGACCAACTTCATCGGCCAGGAGTACACGAGGCGCGTGACGGCGACCGACTTCATGCGCAATGTAAAGCTGATGAGGAATCAGACCAGCACGCATACCGCAAAGACCACGCATTGGGCTCTTATGTTGTTCAAACTGATTGGTGAGTGCACGATAACGCAGAACAAAGTTGTCCATACGATCGATTTGACCTGCGTACAACTTATCTTGGGGTTTGTTGAAGCGAATTTGGTTGCTGAGGAAAATTTCGCGCAGTACGACTGCGGTTTCCTGAGTGTCTTCACGGGTACCGAAGTAAGTGTACAGACCTTCATCTTCCAGCACTTCTTCGACCTTCAGAGACCAACCTTCCTGGCAATCGATAACATCACCAACGTTAAACGTCACTCGGGTAACAGGTGCATCATTGCGTGCGTAAACTCGGTTTTCCTCTGATGCTGAAAACATCAACGTCACAGTACGAGCATCCATCGCAACTACCGTACCCAAACCTAAATCGCTTTCCGTATCACTAATCCAGCGCTGCCCCAAAGCAAATGTCATGAATTGACTACCTCGTTATTAATTCTTGATTCGTATTTCTTGTCGGTCTACTCATGCCCTCAGGCATGGATAATAGTTTAGATCTGATTCTGGCTTCTGCTACGCAGATCGCACTTGTCATGCCACTTTGGGCTGAGCAATATTCAGTCAGCTCAACATGATAAATTGCTCGTAGCCTATACGCAGAAAAAGGCCGCTAATATTACTTTAAGCTGTGATTTAGGTCACGCCGAAACCGCACTAACAGGGAACTTTTTTTCCCAAATCGTAAGTGCAATCAAATTGTAAAAAAACCATGTCAATTATTACATTGCTGCAAGCAAATATTACGTATACTTTTGATTAGGAGCGTTTAAATTTATTGCATATACCATTGGCATAGAGTTTAAGCGCATAGGTACACGATTAGGATCAACACGGGTTTGCATAAGTTGTCTTGCTACTCAGTTGCACACTAACCGACGATAGCCCGACAACCTCTATTGCAAGCAATCAGAGTTAAGTCAGTTCACCCTTAAAGTGACTTAACAACTCGCAAGCACAGCCGCATTTAGGCAAGGAGACGCTATGGGCGATACCGATCGGAAACTTTTTGTACTTGATACCAATATTCTTCTTCACGAGCCCTTCGCTATATTCTCTTTCAAAGAACACGATGTCGTCATACCTATGACCGTTTTGGAAGAACTCGACCGAATTAAAGACAGCAAACGCGATGTTGCACGAGATGCCCGTGTTGCGATTCGCGCTTTGGAAGACATGTTTAAAGATGCTACGCCTGATGAGATTTCAGAAGGCATTCCAGTATCAAAAGACAATCCAGATCAAGGAGCTATTTCCATTTTGGCGGACTTCGAATTGCAGGAAACCGTCAAAGCCTTCGCCGACAAAGCTGGTGACAACCGCATCCTCAACGCGGTGCTTTATCTGCAAAACAAACGAGCACCACGTGAAGTGGTGTTAGTAACCAAAGACATCAACATGCGTCTTCGCGCCAAAGGAGCTGGCGTACGTTTTGTTGAAGACTACCGAACCGACCAACTGATTGACGATGTTCAATACCTCACCAAAGGCTTTCAGCAACGTGAAGGCGATTTCTGGAGTGGCATTGATGAAGTTGAAAGCTACGCTCTGGGCGGAAAAACCTACCACAAGCTCAGCCGTGAGCCTTTTGATCCAACATTCATAAACCAATATGTGATTGATGAAGACAGCGACTTTGCTGGCCGCGTTGAAACCATCAATGAAGACAAACTTACCCTGCTCGATCTTAGTCGCGAACGTATGATGCATCGCCGCGTCTGGGATATTACGCCGAAGAACATCTACCAAGCGATGGCATTAGATGCACTCGTCGATCCGGACATCGATTTGGTAATCCTGACAGGTGCTGCGGGTAGTGGTAAAACCCTGTTAGCCATGGCGGCAGCCCTTGAGCAAACCATCGAGAAAAAGATGTTCGATAAGATCATCGTAACCCGTAACACGCCAGATATCGGCGAATCGATCGGGTTCCTGCCTGGCTCGGAAGAGGAAAAAATGATGCCATGGTTGGCTGCGGTGACCGATACGTTGGAAGCGCTGCATAAGCACGACCATTGCACAGAAGGATCTCTGAAATACATTTGCGATAAAGCCAACATTCAGTTCAAATCGATAAACTTTATGCGAGGCCGTTCGATTCAAAATGCGTTCGTACTTCTTGATGAATGCCAAAACTTAACCGCTTCACAAATCAAGACCATCATCACCCGTTGTGGTGAAGGCACCAAAATCGTCTGTTCCGGTAACCTGGCCCAGATCGATTCCCATTACCTAACACCAGTCACATCTGGTTTGACTTACATGGTTGAACGCTTCAAGAACTTTGAAGGCAGTGCGAACATTCACCTTAACGGTGTGGTACGTAGCCGTCTGGCAGAGTTTGCGGAAGAAAACCTATAGGCTTAAATTCTCTTTTACTCAAAACAACAGAGCGCTCCAATGAGCGCTCTTTTTATGATTTGTAGCGTTAACGTTACTCTGTACCACCAACCGTCAGTGAGTCCAGCTTCAACGTTGGCTGACCTACGCCAACAGGAACACTTTGCCCTGCTTTACCACATACACCGACGCCTTTGTCGATGCTCAGATCGTTACCGACCATCGAAACCTGCTGCATGGCTTCTATACCGGAGCCAATCAGTGTCGCCCCTTTCACCGGACGCGTGATTTTACCGTTTTCAATCAAATACGCTTCAGACGCAGAGAAGACAAACTTACCTGAGGTAATATCGACCTGACCGCCACCAAAGTTTGGCGCGTACAGACCTTTTTCCACAGTAGAGATGATCTCTTCCGGTGTGTGTTCACCCGGCAGCATGTAAGTATTAGTCATGCGTGGCATCGGCAAGTGCGCGTAAGACTCACGACGGCCGTTACCGGTTGGGTTAACACCCATTAGGCGCGCGTTAAGCTTATCTTGCATGTAGCCTTTCAATACGCCGTTTTCGATCAGTGTATTGTACTGGCCATTGACGCCTTCATCGTCGACGTTCAAAGAGCCGCGCAGATCTTTCAGTGTGCCATCGTCCACAATGGTACAAAGCGAAGACGTCACTTGCTGACCCATTTTACCGGAGAAAACCGACGACTCTTTACGGTTAAAGTCACCTTCTAAGCCGTGGCCTACCGCTTCATGCAGCAAGACGCCCGGCCAGCCAGAGCCAAGTACCACAGGCATCATGCCAGCTGGCGCCGCTTCAGCTTCTAAGTTAACCAAAGCCATGCGAATCGCTTCGTCGGCATAGTGGAAGGCTTGCTTCACGCCGTCCGTTTCAGAAAGGAAAAAGTCGTAACCAAAACGACCACCACCGCCTGCACTACCACGCTCGCGGCGTTCCCCTTTCTGGGCTAACACGCTGATAGACAAACGCACTAACGGGCGAATATCACCTGCGTAAGTCCCGTCTGTTGCGGCCACTAACATTTGTTCATGTACGCCACTGATGCTGATAGAGACTTCTTTGATCAACGGCTCTTTAGTACGGATGTAAGCATCAAGCGATTTCAGCAGTTCGGTTTTTTGCTGTTTTTCCCAACCTGCCAGAGGGTTAACCGCTTCATAATAAGCTTGGTTATCCGTGCGTTTAAAGGCCTGCACCTTACCATTTTGACCTTGCTGGGCAATGCCTCGCGCCGCGATAGCACTTTGTTTAAGACCGTCCAGATTAATTTGGTCGGAGTATGCGAAGCCGGTTTTTTCACCGGTTACAGCACGAACACCGACACCACAATCAATATTAAAAGAGCCATCTTTGATGATGCTGTCTTCTAGAACCAGAGACTCATGCCAG
>ERZ1673961.786-NODE-786-length-10328-cov-3.272656_pt1 | contig 10328 bp, 10 predicted proteins | sample MGYA00580189_ERZ1673961 | MGnify/ENA primary metagenome ERZ1673961 (study PRJEB41334, sample SAMN05608105) | rock metagenome | biome: terrestrial subsurface; feature: shale formation; material: shale | place: USA: Pennsylvania ... | reverse complement strand
ATTGCCTGGCGTTGTTCAGTTGCTGGTGGTGCAGCGGAGGGATCGTGGTCTGCCCACCTGGATGTGGATTACGCCTGACCGTCTGAGCAGAGCAGAGGTCAGGCGTCTGCATGTGGCAATCAGTTTTGCTGCTCCTGTCTTACCGCATCCGGCCACTGAAAGTTAAGAGGGGAAAGAATCGTATCCATCCTCTCCTGTGCCGGTGTTGGGTAGTCCAGCGTGTAGTGCAGGCCACGACTTTCCTTGCGGCTGATGGCGCTGCGAATGATCAGCTCGGCAACGGTGGCCAGATTACGCAGCTCGATAAGGTCCGAAGTGACGCGATAATTACTGTAGTACTCGGCAATTTCCTGCAGCAGTAGTTCGATGCGATGTTGAGCACGTTGCAGACGCTTTGTTGTACGCACGATGCCCACATAGTCCCACATGAACCGCCGCAGCTCGTCCCAGTTATGTGAAATGATCACATCTTCATCCGAGTTGGTCACCAGAGACTCATCCCAGTGGGGTAACTCAACGGTGTCAAACTGATGCTGTTCAAGTGTCTGGCTGATCGAGCGGGCAGCTGCCACGCCGAAAACGATGCATTCCAGCAGGGAATTGGATGCCAGGCGGTTTGCACCGTGAAGACCGGTAAAGGCGGTTTCGCCGATGGCATAAAGACCTTCCAGGTCCGTTCTGCCGGCACTGTCGGTCATCACGCCGCCGCAGGTGTAGTGGGCAGCAGGCACCACTGGAATCGGGTCCCGAGTGATATCAATACCGTAATCAAGACAGCGTTGGTAGATGGTGGGGAAGTGTTCCTTGATGAACGCGGCCGGTCGGTGGGAAATATCCAGGTAGACACAGTCACAGCCCAGTCGTTTCATCTCATGGTCGATAGCGCGTGCAACAATATCGCGCGGAGCCAGTTCCGCCCGCTCATCAAACGCGGGCATGAAACGGGTGCCATCCGGCAGCAGCAGTCGCCCACCTTCACCCCGAACCGCTTCACTGATCAGGAACGACTTGGCCTGAGGATGATACAGGCAAGTCGGATGAAACTGGTTGAACTCCATATTGGCAACCCGGCAGCCCGCGCGCCAGGCCATGGCGATACCGTCACCGGTCGAACCGTCGCTGTTGCTTGTATACAGATAGGCTTTGGCTGCACCGCCGGTTGCCAGCACTACCTGCTTGGCTCGAAAAGCCTGGATGTGGCCACTGCGATTGTTTAGTACGTATGCGCCGATGCAGCGGTTGTGAGGCATGCGCAGTTTGCGTCGGGTAATCAGATCGACGGCTACATGCTGATCAAACAGACTGATATTGTTGGCTTCACGGGCGCGCTGCAGCAGTGTGGTGTGCACTGCGCGACCGGTTGCATCAGCCGCATGGATGATACGGCGGTGCGAATGGCCACCTTCCTGGGTCAAGTGGTAGTGATCGTTTTCACGGGTAAAGGGTACGCCCTGCTCAATCAGCCACTGAATGCTGGCAGGGCCTTCATTGATAATGTGGCTGACTGCATCAGGTCGGCTCAGCTCGGCACCTGCGATCAGGGTGTCGCGGATATGCTCTTCCACGCTGTCGCTCTGCTCAAGCACGGCGGCGATTCCACCTTGCGCCATCCAGGTTGAACCGCTTTCAAAATCGGCCTTGCTGAGTACCGCTACTGACAGGTGGTCAGGGAGTTGCAGAGCGAGAGTCAATCCGGCTGCACCGCTGCCGATGACCAGAACATCGTAATCCAGAGGGGTACTGTGGGTAGAACTCATATTCACATTCCGTACGTTTGCTGCGATCTATTATGCGACCTCACATTGATGAGTGTAAGTAAGACAGCCAACAATTTTTTTGGAACTTCATCCGCTATTCAGGCTCATAGAGAGTGCGTGCCTGCTACGGACATGAGGTTGCAATGCATTAGGTCGGCGTTACATACTGCATCGAATTGAAATTGCCCTTAATCAGTGTACAGGGGCATTAAAGTCGCAGCGACTTAATTAAGGATACCGAGTGTCTAACGAGAGTCAGGCAGCCAGCGATCAGGTACTGGTCAAGCGAGTACAAGCGGGCGAGAAGCAAGCCTTTGATCTACTGGTCAAGCAGTATCAGCATAAAATTATCGGCCTGATCGGACGTTATGTATACGACCCGCATGAGGCGATGGATGTTGCCCAGGAAGCCTTCATCAAGGCCTATCGTGCCTTGCCGGGGTTCCGCGGTGACAGCGCCTTTTATACGTGGTTGTACCGGATCGCGATCAATACAGCGAAAAACCACCTGGTTTCGCGCAGCCGTCGGCCGCCTGATGTGGATGTCGATGTGGATGATGCCCATTACATCGACACGGACTCGGAGTTGCGTGACCTGGAATCGCCGGAAAGTGCGCTGTATCGGGATGAATTGGAGCGTGTGGTCAAGTCGACGCTGGATCGTCTGCCTGAGGATCTGCGAGTGGCCCTGACCCTGCGCGAGTTCGAGGGCATGAGCTATGAAGATATTGCCAACGTGATGGACTGCCCCGTTGGCACGGTCCGGTCACGCATATTTCGAGCACGAGAAGCGATCGACAAAGAGATCGCCCCCCTGCTTGCCAATTAATCGAGTAGATTGAGTTATGCCCTTTCACGGCACTCGAGGATAAGCTATGCAAAAAGCGAATGATTCCATCTCTGCATTGATGGATGGCGAAGTCGGTGAGTTCGAGCTGCGCCGTACGCTGGAGCAGATTGCCGAAACACCTGAACTGGCGCAACAATGGCGGCGTTATCATATCGCACGAGCCGGCCTCAAAGGTGAAGCTCAGGCCGGTCTGCAGCTCGATATCAGCGCAGGGGTTATGTCTGCACTGGAGCAGGAACCCACTTACCATCCTTCCTTGTACGACCGTGAACCGACACAGGCCAAACGCCAGAAACCTGTGTCACGTTGGTGGCGCTCGGTCAGCAGTATGGCGGTGGCGGCATCCGTAACAGCGGCCGTAATTCTGGGTGCCGGCAATTTTGCCGACTCGCCTTCTCAAACCCCTAATTTTTATTTGCCCGGTGGCAGCAGTAACGGTGACTTGATGCGTACCAATCTGGGGCGCTCGGCAACTCCGCTGGCGGGTTATGAGTCACCTGATGTCATTCGCATGTCAGATGGACTGAAGAAGTATATTGATCAACACCAGCACCTGGTGGCAGCTCAACAGGTACCCCAATGGAGCACCCGCTGGATGCCAGAGGGTTACTCGATCATTCGCCACGAGCTGTTACCCCATGGTGAAGTCATGGTGTTTGCCAACGGGCGTGATGCCTTCTCGGTCAGCGTTGAAGAGTTGGGGCATCAAAGTCTGCCTGAGGGCGTGGCGCAGGCCGATGGCTATATCGCAGTCGGCAAGCGTCGTGGTGATCATTTTGTAACCGTGGTCGGTGATGTACCGCTGATGATTGCCGATCGCATCGCCAGTGCGGTTCAACCCGAAAACTAGACATGATTGAAGAAGTTGCCGTTGTTTCTGCTGCGGGTGCGGAGGGTGTCAGAGTCATGGCTGCCCGCACCAGTGCCTGTGCAAAATGCTCCAGCAAGTCGAACTGCAGTCAGGGCGTGCTGTCTCAGTGGGGGCAGGGTAAAACAGTGGAAATCGAGGTGCAGAACCCCTCGGCCCTGGTCGTGGAACCCGGGCAACAGGTGTTGATTGGGCTTGAAGAAGGAAGTCTGGTTCGCGCCTCCCTGCTTATCTACCTGCTGCCACTGGCATTACTGATCGCAGGCGCTCTGTTGGGTTCTGCTTTGGGAATGCCCGAGTGGCAGCAGGTCACATTGGCTGTGTTGCTGATGCTGGTCGGATTTGGCCTTGCTCGCCGACTGACATCAAGTCGCAGGGATGAGGCCCGTTACCAGCCGGTATTGCTCAGACTCATTTGAACAGAAAAGGTGGTAATTGATGAAAGCACTGAGGATAAGTCTGTTTTTTGTTTTTGCCTGCCTGTTATCTCCTCTGATCAACGCGGCAGCCCTGCCTGATTTCACCGAGCTGGTTGAGGAGGCCTCCCCCGCGGTGGTCAATATCAGCACGGTACAGAAACAGGATTCACAGGCTTTAACCACGCCCTTTGGTCAGTTTCATGGCCCCAACGGTGAAGAGATTCCGGAAATTTTCCGCCATTTCTTCCGTGAAATTCCCCAATTCCGTGATCGTCCCCACCGCACACCCCGCTCGCTGGGATCCGGGTTCATCATATCCCGCGATGGCTATATCTTGACCAACCATCATGTCATCAAGGATGCGGATCAGGTCATGGTGAGGCTCAATGACCGCCGTGAGCTGGAAGCCCAAGTCGTAGGATCGGACGAGCGTACCGATGTTGCCCTGTTGAAGATTGATGCGGACGATCTACCGGTGGTCCGTGTGGGCCGTTCAGCAGACCTGAAAGTGGGTGAGTGGGTACTGGCAATAGGCTCTCCCTTCGGTTTCGATCACAGTGTTACCGCCGGGATTGTCAGTGCCACCGAGCGCGCACTGGCCAATGAAAACTATGTCCCCTTCATCCAGACCGATGTAGCGATCAACCCCGGCAACTCGGGTGGCCCGCTGTTCAACCTGGATGGCGAGGTGGTAGGCATCAACTCGCAAATCTACACACGCTCAGGCGGTTTCATGGGGCTCTCCTTTGCCATTCCGATTGATGTTGCTCTGGATGTTTCCGAACAGCTCAAGGGGCGTGGCTTTGTGGAGCGCGGCTGGTTGGGTGTGCTGATTCAGGAGGTCAACCGTGATTTAGCCGAATCCTTTGGCTTGAAAAAGCCTGCCGGTGCGCTGGTTGCCAAAGTCATGCCGGACAGCCCGGCGGCAGCAGCAGGCTTGCAGGAAGGGGACATCATCCTCAGCTTCAACGGTCAGGATGTCGTGTTGTCATCCGATCTGCCGCCGCTGGTAGGGCGTGTCAAGCCGGGCGAGACGGCAGAGGTCAAGGTGATTCGTGGCGGTCGTCATAAAACCCTGAACGTAACCATCGGCCGCCTGCCGGACGAAGCTGACGAGACGCAACCCGCCCAGCAGGCTCAGCCGGTAGAGACCAGCCGTCTAGGACTGGTGGTGTCGCCCTTGCCGGAAGAGCTTAAGGACAAGTGGAATGTGCGCTCCGGTGTGATTGTGGAACGGGTTGAAGAGGGGGCTGCAGCCCGTGCGGGTCTGGTCCGCGGTGATGTCATCACCATGCTCAATGGCGAGCGCATTGAAACCCTGGATCAGTTCCAGCGCATAGTGTCCGAATTGCCGACAGGCCGTTCGGTACCCCTGCGCGTGGTACGTCGAGGCAATCCCATGTTCATTGCCCTCAAGCCGGAGTAAGTCCGTACTCAAACTCTACTCAAGGGGGCCAAGGCCCCTTTGTTGTTTGTGGACAAGCCTTGATGGTTCTAATGACCTGAACCCCCTTCTTACGTTAAACTGCGTCCTCTTTACTAACCTGTTTTCAGCTGGAGTCGGGTAGCCCTATCGTGAGTAACCTGGATCATATTCGTAATTTCTCGATCATCGCCCATATCGACCATGGCAAATCCACTCTGTCGGATCGGCTCATCCAGACCTGCGGGGGACTCAGTGACCGTGAAATGGCGGCTCAGGTGCTCGACTCCATGGAACTTGAGCGTGAGCGCGGGATTACCATCAAGGCGCAGAGCGTTACCCTCGATTACCATGCCAAAGATGGCAAGACCTATCAGCTGAACTTCATCGATACACCGGGGCACGTGGACTTTTCCTATGAGGTATCGCGCTCGCTGGCTGCCTGTGAAGGGGCGTTGCTGGTAGTGGATGCCGCTCAGGGCGTGGAAGCCCAGTCCGTGGCCAACTGCTATACCGCGATTGAGCAGAACCTTGAGGTGCTGCCGGTACTGAACAAGATGGACCTGCCGCAGGCGGATCCCGAGCGTGTGCGTCAGGAAATCGAAGAGGTAATCGGCATCGATGCCACTGATGCGATCGCCTGTTCCGCCAAGACCGGCATGGGTATTGATGACGTGCTTGAGGCTCTGGTGCGGGTGATTCCGCCGCCCGAAGGTGACGTTGATGCACCGCTGCAGGCATTGATCATCGATTCCTGGTTCGACAACTACCTGGGCGTGGTGTCGCTGGTGCGTGTCAAGCACGGTACCCTGCGCAAAAAGGACAAGATCCTGGTCAAGTCGACCGGTCAGGCGCATCAGATCGATGCCGTTGGCATCTTTACGCCGAAGCGTAAAGAAACGGATGCACTCAAGGCCGGTGAAGTCGGTTTTGTGGTTGCCGGGATCAAGGATATTCACGGTGCTCCCGTGGGCGATACGCTGATTCACGCCAAAAACCCTGATGTGGCCGGTCTGCCCGGCTTCCAGAAAGTACAGCCTCAGGTGTATGCCGGCCTGTTCCCGACCAGCGCCGATGACTATGAAGATTTCCGTGAAGCCCTGGAAAAGCTGACCCTCAATGATGCTTCGCTGTTCTTCGAGCCGGAAACCTCCGATGCGCTGGGATTTGGTTTCCGCTGCGGTTTCCTGGGCATGCTGCACATGGAGATCATCCAGGAACGTCTGGAGCGTGAATATGACATGGACCTGGTTACCACGGCACCTACCGTGGTCTACGAGCTGGAGCTCAATACCGGTGAAGTGATCCATATCGACAGCCCGTCCAAATTGCCGGACCCGGGTTCGATTCGTGAGATGCGTGAGCCGATTGTGCTCGCCAACATACTGGTACCGGATGAATATCTGGGTCAGGTCATCGGCCTTTGTGTCGAGAAGCGCGGCGTGCAGAAAAACATGCACTTCGTCGGTAAGCAGGTACAGGTGACCTATGAACTGCCGATGGCAGAAGTGGTGCTGGACTTCTTTGACCGCCTTAAATCGTGCAGCCGTGGTTATGCATCCCTTGAATACAACTTCCAGCGCTTCGAGCCGGCCAGGCTGGTGCGCATGGACATTCTGATCAACGGTGAGCGCGTGGATGCGCTGGCGGTGATTCTGCACAAGGATAATGCTGTGTACCGCGGTCGCATGCTGTGTGAAAAAATGAAAGAGCTGATCCCGCGGCAGATGTTTGATGTGGCCATTCAGGCGGCTCTGGGCGGCAAGGTTATCGCCCGAACGACGGTCAAGGCACTGCGCAAGAACGTACTGGCCAAGTGTTACGGTGGTGACGTCAGCCGCAAGAAGAAGCTGCTGTCCAAGCAGAAAGAAGGCAAGAAGCGCATGAAACAGGTGGGCCGAGTGGAAATTCCTCAGGATGCCTTCCTTGCCGTGCTTAAAGTCGACAGCTAAGGGCGGGTTATGAATCTGGATTTTTCACTGATACTGGTATTGATAACGGCGCTCACTGGCGTGCTTTGGCTGCTCGATGCCGCGATTTTTGCACCCCGTCGTCGGCAGGCGCTGCAGGTCGCTCAGGCTCAGGGTGATCTGCCCGAGGCCCAGCAGAAAGCGCTGTTGCGTCAGCCCGGTTGGGCAGACACCTCAAAATCCATGTTCCCTGTACTCTTTGTGGTGCTGGTACTGAGATCCTTCCTGTATGAGCCTTTCCAGATTCCGTCCGGCTCCATGCTGCCGACACTGAAGATCGGTGACTTCATCCTGGTCAACAAGTACCACTACGGTCTGAGATTGCCGGTGCTGAATACCCGTTTCATCAGCAACAATGATCCTCAACATGGCGATGTCATCGTATTTCGCTATCCTGAGGACACCAGCATCAACTACATCAAGCGCGTAGTCGGTGTGCCAGGTGATCTGATCAGCTACAGGGACAAGGTGCTCTACGTCAATGGCGTGCCTCAATCGCAGGAATTGCTGGCCAGGCTGCCGCCGAACCGTCCCGAACAGCTGCTGCTGAACGAGACGCTGTTGGATGTGCCGCATCGGATCTATAGGGATATCTATCGCCCGGTGATCAACGGTGAGTGGCGGGTGCCCGAGGGGCAGTATTTTGTCCTGGGCGACAACCGCGACAACAGCAAGGACAGCCGCTACTGGGGGTTTGTGCCGGAGGAGCTGCTGGTGGGCAAGGCTACCGCTGTGTGGATGCACTGGGACGGTTTCTTCAGCCTGCCTGATTTCAGTGACGTTCGTCGTATCAACTAGAGGATAAAATGACATGGACAAAGGCTTAGCACACTTTCAACGAGGGGCCTCCTTTACCTCGACTCTGATCGGTCTGATCGTGGCCGGGATCTTTTTTGCCGTCGGCTTCAAGCTGTTTTCGGCCTACTGGGATCACGCCACCATCAACTCCATCGTGAAGGCCACCAGCCAGGATCAGGATGAACTGTCCAAACCTCTGCGTGAACTGCGTCGTGATCTGGACAAGAAGTTCTATATCAACCAGGTCGAACTGCCGGAAAAGGACTCGCTTCAGGTGCGTCTGGAAGAAGGCGTGATCTACTTTGACCTGGTCTACGAAGTGCGGGTACCGATGTTCTACAACGTTGATGCCCTGGTTATGTTTGAAGAACACTACGAAGCTATAAAACCTTGATTAAACCTGCTGCTGAACTGGCCCGAAAACTGGGCAACCCCTGTACCGATACTGAACTGTTTGAACTTGCGCTGACCCACCGCAGTTGTGGCAAGCGCAACAACGAGCGTCTGGAATTTCTGGGTGATGCGATTCTGAGTTTCGTCATCGCCGATGACCTCTATCAGCGCTTTCCGGCTGCTCGGGAAGGTCAGATGAGCCGACTGCGTTCGCGTGTGGTCAAGGGGGAAACCCTGGCCAAGATTGCTCGCGACATGCAACTGGGCGATTACCTGCGACTGGGCTCGGGCGAACTGAAGAGCGGCGGTTACCGGCGTGATTCCATCCTGGCGGACAGTGTTGAAGCGATCATAGGTGCGGTCTACCTGGATCAGGGCATTGAGGCGGCACGCCGGTTCATTCTGCACTGGTTTGGCGGCCACCTGGAACAGCTCGATCTGAACATATCGCTCAAGGATGCCAAGACCCGACTGCAGGAGTTTCTGCAGTCTCGTCGAGTTGAACTGCCGTGCTACGAACTCATCTCGGTCGAGGGTGACCCCCATGACCAGACATTCCATATTCGCTGCCAGGTGGCGCTGCTGGAGCAGGCCACCGAAGGGCGCGGCAGCAGCCGTCGCCAGGCAGAACAGGAAGCGGCTCGCAAGGCCTTGCAAACACTGGGACAGGAGACAGGCGCATGAGTGAAGCCATTACCCGCTGCGGCTATGTCGCCATCGTTGGTCGTCCCAATGTGGGCAAGTCGACCCTGCTGAACCATATTCTTGGGCAGAAGCTCAGCATCACCTCGCGCAAGCCTCAGACCACTCGGCATCAGATTCTCGGTATTCATACCGAAGGCGATCTGCAGGTGATCTATGTGGATACGCCGGGGCTGCACAAGGATGACAAGGGCAAGGCACTGAACCGATTCATGAACCGTACCGCCTCCGAAGCGCTGCGACATGTGGATTTGGTTATCTTCATCGTTGATCGTACCGCCTGGACCGACGAGGATCAGATCGTACTCGACAAGCTTGAACATGTGCGCTGTCCGGTGATTCTGGCGGTCAACAAGGTGGACCAGCTCAAGGACAAGGAAGCGCTGCTGCCGCAGCTGGACCTGCTGGCTGCCAAGCGCCATTTCGACGCCATCATCCCGATCTCGGCGCAGAAAGGCCACAATGTCGAGCGCCTGCAGCGTGAGGTGGAAGCGCGCATGCCGGAAGGGATGCACATGTTCCCCGAAGACCAGATCACCGATCGCAGCTCACGTTTCGTGGCCGCCGAACTGGTGCGTGAAAAGCTGATGCGTAACCTGGGTGATGAAGTGCCTTACGGCACCACGGTGGAGATCGAAGAGTTCAAGCATGACGGTCGTGTCCTGCATATCAGTGCCCTTATTCTGGTCGAACGTGATGGCCAGAAGCGCATTGTGATTGGTGACTCGGGTGCCGTGATCAAGACCATCGGCCGAGATGCCCGCCTGGACATGGAAAAGATGTTCGATACCAAGGTGATGCTGAATCTTTGGGTTAAGGTCAAGCGCGGCTGGTCCGACAACGAACGTGCATTGCAGAGCCTGGGCTACCGACACGAGTGATGGCGCAGCGCGTCGATGCGACTGCAGCCTATGTGCTGCACAGTCGCCCCTACCGTGAGACCAGTCTGTTGGTCGATCTGCCGACACTGGAGCATGGCCTGGTCAGCGTGGTGGCCCGGGGGGCACGCCGGCCAGGCTCGCGCCTCAGATCAAGCCTGCAGCCTTTTCAATTGCTGCAGGTGGGCTGGCAGGGCAGAGCCGAACTGAAAAACCTGAGCAGCGCCGAAGCGACCGAAGTCGGCGCCATGCTGCAGGGGCGGTCACTGC
>ERZ1673961.785-NODE-785-length-10353-cov-4.907361_pt1 | contig 10353 bp, 6 predicted proteins | sample MGYA00580189_ERZ1673961 | MGnify/ENA primary metagenome ERZ1673961 (study PRJEB41334, sample SAMN05608105) | rock metagenome | biome: terrestrial subsurface; feature: shale formation; material: shale | place: USA: Pennsylvania ... | reverse complement strand
AGATTCATCAGATTTTTCATCACGGATTCAGGTATTTTATAAATTGCTAGATCAACAATCGTATCATCTGGGTTAAAAATGACAGCTAATAACAATCTAGGTCCATTTTCAATTGATTTATAGAATGTAAATGCAAAATCGCCGCTCTCAATGTCTATTGTCTCATACGTAAGATCTTTTTTATTAAGAAAATTTTTGAATTTTGTTCTGTGGTTCATTAAATAACCTCCATTATTTTGAGTTATCAACACGAAGAAGACTTCAAATAAATATTAACATATTTTATATTATGTGAGAATTAATTTATAAATAGAGCTTCTAATTCGCTACTTGATGCAAAATTTCTTGTTCAATATTCAAGTTCTTACTTGGTGTAATGACATTTTCAGCTAACTCTTTTTTCTCACTCAGTAGTTGATCTACTACCTCTTCTACGGTTCTACCTGAGTCGGTATCTTTAATAATAGGATAATATACTTCAACATTTTTCTCTTGTCCAATGCGATACACCCGGTCAGTGGCTTGATTTTCAACCGCAGGGTTCCACCAACGTGTGTAGTGAATAACGTGATTAGCTCCTGTAATTGTTAATCCAGTCCCAGCAGCTTTCGGTGAGAGAATTAAAATATCAAAACCAGGTTTTTGATTAAATTCATCGACAACAGATTGTCTACCGTTAGTTGTACCGTTAATAATATTTGGTACAATTTTAAACGTCTCTGCGACTGCACGTTTAAGAATCGCTTGCATCTCTCGGTACTCAGTAAAAATGATTACTTTTTCTTGTTTTTCTTGAATGGTAGACAGTATCTCAATAGTTTTCTGAAGTTTTGGCACTTTTTTAACAGGCAAATTTGTAAGAGATTGATCAATTAAACCTGGATGAGATGACAACATTTTTAAATGCATAATGCCTTGTAGAGGGACGATTTCTTTTGATTTAACCCCTGCAAGAACACTAGCATAAAGTCTGCGTTGTTCTTTTCCTAGATTTATGCTTAATTTATGCTCATTTTTATCAGGCAATTGATTTTTTAATTCATGAGACTTTGTTCGACGCTTATAGATTAAGTGTAACTTAGCCTCAATCTCTTTTTGGATAGCCGAGTAATCAGCTTCCTCAATATACTTCGATTCGTATTTTGCTTTGAATTCTTTTAAACTACCTAACGTGCCCGGTTGAACAAAGTCAACAATCGCCCATAACTCAGATAGTGTATTTTCAACAGGTGTTCCAGTTAAAGCAATCCGCCCTTTATTTTTTAAAGCACGAACAACAATGGAAGCAGCAGTTGTTGGATTCTTGATTGCTTGTGCCTCATCACAAATAACCATTTGCCAATCAACCTTAGCCATATTAAGTTGGTCTCTTACGAGTGTCTGATAGGTCGTTAAAACAATTTCTTTTTCCGCAATAAGCTTAGCATCTTTTAATCGATTGGTCCCCATATGCACATACGGGTTATCTAATAGACTTGGAGAGAACTTCTGCATTTCATTCAACCAGTTATCAATCAATGATTTTGGTAGGACTAGGAGAGTAGGTCCTAACTTGTTATTGGCTTTTAAATAAGATAAGAAAGCAACAACTTGAATGGTTTTACCTAACCCCATATCATCTGCTAATAGACCACCGTATCCAGCAAAGTACAACGACTTTAACCAGACGAAGCCATCAGTTTGAAACGGCTTTAGAATCGCATTAAATGTTTTTGGTGGTTGTGTTTCAAACACTTGATTGTCTTTTAGTTCATCTCTAAGTTCGTGAATTGGTTGATTAAATTCAACACCATCAATATTTTCAAATATTTCTACAATATAGCTCGCAGGAATAGCTTTCTCTGAAGGTGATTCGTTACTATGTGACTTTAACTGTTCGCTAAGTGTATGGAAGGATGCTGCTTGTTCAGGTACTTTAACAAACGTATTTTCATCAAGTTGTTTAAAGTTAGTTTGATCATTATCTGCAAAGAATTCCTCTGATTCAACCGTCTGTTCATTACCCTCATGGTCCTCAATTTTATAGCCTGTTTCATATTCAAACCAACCACGATCAGATTTATTGGCGTGAATAAAAGGCCGAGCTTTATACACTCGTATGCCTAAGCTTCTTACTCGCTCACTTAAATCATCTAATGAAATACCAATATCCTCTGGTAAAAATGCTTCTGGATTCTCGACGAAAGCTGGGATATTCTCATTTGTGATAGGTTCAAGCTGCTTAATTTTTTTGGCTGTTTCTTGTGTGTTTGGATCCACAAAAACCCGTTTATTTTTTGCTTTCGTGTAGTGCTGGTTCAGAAAATCTAAGTCATTCGAAATACCTTCTATATTGTCTAAATCAAATTTAGGCATAAATTCAATACCGGTATCATCTCGTGATAAATCGATAGAAACATCTTCAATGAAGGCATAGTCTTCTCGCTTTAGATGTTCGCTTAATTCAATGTTTAAGGCTTCGGCATGCTTTTTAATTTTTGCGATATAACTAAAAATCTTATCTTTATTAGTAGATTCAGGCTGTTGATCTAACTCATGCAAAAATTCATAAGTTGTTTCATCGATGAGTAATGTGTCTTTGTTTGGCAGTTGAATGATAGGACCAATTCGCTCACCAATCTTATGAAGATTGACATAGTCTGTACTTCTTAATTCAGCAACCAATTTAAAATCTTTTGATCCAACAAAGCTTTTGTTCGTCAATTTGATACTAAGCGGTGTGACATCTTTAGGGAGATCTATAAACTCTCTTTCATCATCAGTTAAACGATAGATTTCTTTATACGGAAGTGTGTATTGACCAGTTGCTTCCTTAGATAGAAATTGATCAAAATACAAATCCTCAAGTAACTGCAGTTGTGATAAGTTTGTCAATGATTTAATCTCACTGACAGTTAAATTGATAGGTAAGTCAACTGGTTCTTGGTCACGTTCTATCGTTAACAGAATGCCATCAGTTGTATATTCCGATGAAACTATGACAGGTTCTATTTTTCTTCTAAATAATGCCATGAATAGTCCTCCTTTCTAGCGTATGATTTACTATATTCATCTTATATTAAAGTTTCCGTTTAAATAGTTAGTCATGTATCGGTCAAAGCGTGAGTGCCAAGTACCTTTAGTGTGAGAGAGTTTTCTAATAAAGAAATGAGCATCAGGGTCTTTTAATGTTGATTCATAAACTTTTGAGATCAACTTAGGAGCGATATGTTTATCGAATCCAGCTGTTTCATAAAAATAAACAGCGTTGCCGATTTCCCCGAATTCAAGCACAACAAACTCATCAAAGTACATCGCAGCAACGGGTGGGCTCTCAATCACTTCAAGCTTAGAAATATATCGTAGATATTTTTTCCAATAATCAAAGCGGTCATAGTCAAGAAATTCAAACAGTTCATGTTTATGAAGCCAACTGATGACACTACTTATTGTCGTTTCTTTCATGTCATGCCATTGTGTCTTATCTTCTCTTGGGTCGCGAAGCCGCGAGATAAGTTGCTTCATTATTTGATCATTATAATCATCAAAATTGTTAGCACTGAGATATTGTTCCATTACTTGTTTATAAAAGCTTAAAGGCATATACTCTAACTTCTCTTCAATAAGGTCAGCACCTTGAGTAGTGATAAACCATGATTCTCGCATGTACCTAAACAAGATATAACTCCATAGCTTTTCTGCCAAACGACTCTCTTGATCGATACGCCAATCAGCGAATGTTTCAAGTAAGGGCTGTTTTATAGCGCCAACAGCAATGGCAATATTAAGGATGACTTTCTCATGGTTAAAGATGTTAGTATAGACCTGTCTTACCTTTTGTTTAAGCGCTAAGAAATCATCCGACTCGTTATTAAAACAATACCCTAACATATTTTGAACTTCTTGATCATCAGGAATATGCTGAAAATGTGACCAAAACCGCTTACCAACAACACGTGTGTATTTAACATTGAGGATAAGAATGATTTTTTTCACGGTTACTTCATCTTCACTCTCATAAGGATACTCTGATGAAAGGATATTAATATCAATGGGTTTTAGTTTATTAGCGAAATTGATAATAATCTCTTGATCATTTTTAAGTTTACGTATTTTGTCTAGTAAATCAGGTAGCTTTCTCATAATTTGTTTTGGTGTCGCAATATCAGCGTCTTTGTACTTTTGATAAATCCTCTGTGACTCCTCATTTAGCCTTTTAGGATAAAAATTAAAAGAGGGAAAAACGTAAGGATTAGGCATTGTCATTCACCAACTCTTGAATTTTTTCAATCATTTCTTCATCTTTTAATCGGAATTTAAACTCTACTCGACGTGATTTATCATTATCAATATCACCTGACTCACTATAAACAGGTACAGTATAAGAGCGCCCGTTAGAGGTGATGATATATTTTAAAGCTTCTTTTCCAGAGAACTCTGGGAAGTCTTGATCAAATATTTCTTCAACAACGGCAAAAGAGCGATTTTGTGACAATTCTAAATTATATAGGTAAGACCCTTCTTGGTCTGTATGTCCTTCCACAATTACTTGAGATACTTCATCACGAAATTCCTCCGAAAGTAAGATACTGATATACTGTGGGATAAAGGATTCAAGACTTTCTTTTCCTTCATCACTTACAGCGGCACTATCATAATCAAAGAAAACACCACTTGAAAAAAGAATAGCCCCTGTTTCAGGATCTATCTCCATTTCTAAATTCGAATCACTAAAAGCGGTATGTAGTTCTTCGATGATGCGTGTTTTAACGCCAAGTACTTCGTCAATCATCTCATCTTTTGTTTCCATCTCTACTTGATTATCAAAGATATTCACCATAAGAAGTAAGGCAAATATAAGAAGTAAAGCACTCATTAAATCAGAATAGGACATCCATTGATGACCATTTTCTTCATCATAGCGTTTGATTTGACGTGTCCGTTCATTTCTTCTTCTAGCCATGATTATTCATCCTTACTTTCCGCGCTTTGAGTGATAACTTCTAATAATTCGTTAAAGCGTGAAACTTGTCCACTAATGCTATCAATATCTTGTTCCATAGAATTAACGACTTCGCCAATACCGTTGACACCCCGCTCCAAATACTGCACGGCTGTTTTTAATTGGATATCAAATTGTTCAAAGGTATGTTGAACCCCGCGGTGCATATGCTCAGCAAAGCTATTAGTTGCTTCACTTAATTGGCTATTTAATTCTTGAACATATTCTTGATTTTGTTTTAACGCTTTACTATTTTCAGACCAGTAATGTTTTAAGTCTGCCGTATTACGCTGGAATGACATGAGCTGATCATCTTTCACATGATCGAGTTGTGCTCTTTCAGATTTAATCGCCTCGAATAGTTCTGATATTTTAGTATAAAGGTCTTCATTCAGTACCGTATGTTGTACGACTTTTGATAGTATCTCATCCGTATGACTATTCCACGCTACTGATTTTTCATATTGATCTGTTAGAGATGTATTTAATTCTTTATTCGTATTAACAGTGTCATTAATCGAAGAATTAATATCACTAAAGGATTGCATCGCAGAAACGGATTCTTCTTGAAGGTCATTCATCGCCGCTCCAAGACTAGTCATTCGATCAACCGTATCATTTAATAATTGTAGTTTAGAAGAGAAACTTTCATTTGTAGATTCATAGTTTTTATTAAGTTCGTCTGAGAGTGCTTGTAATTTTTCGAGAACAGAGCTAGTTTCTTTTGTCGTTTCAGTTAAAGATTGTGTTGAAGAAGTTAAGTGTTCTTCAAAGTCATGCAAGGACGTTGTATATGTTTCTAATTGTCCGCTTAAATTTAATGTTTGTGAAGCCATAGACTCTTGTCGATCAGCTGTAACAGTTAGTTTTTCAATAAAAGTGTTCATCTCATCATAAACTTTTTCTTGCCACTCGATAGCTCTTGTCATGACCTCACCGAGGTCTTCCATATAACTTCCTGTGACCTTATTTAATGAATCCACGAAATATGCAACCATTTCATTCATTTTTGAGCTTTGTTCTTCGGTAGTACTTCTCACAATGCTTTGCATAATGTCGTTACTTTGCTGCAGATGTGGATCGAGTGATTGTTGAACACTCTCAGAAATGCCGTTCGTTAATTTAGAGATAAATTCATCCGCAAAGAATGTTTTAAAGTCGTTCATTTGTTCTTGTTGAGTTTCAAGCATTTCTTCAAGTATGCTTGATTCTGTTTTTATTGGGAATGTTTGATCTAGTGTAATCATAAGACGATCAAATTGTAATGTTAGCTGTTTATATAAAACAATTTTATCAAATAATTGGAAAATAAGTGAAATAACAATACCGGCTATTGAAGATTGGAAGGCAAAACGCATACCTTCTAATAAGACATTAATACTATTTTGTAATTCTTCTGTACCGTTACCTGTATTGATATCGCTGAGACCGGTGGTAATACCATAAAACGTCCCTAAAATACCTAATGACACAAAAATGGCAGGAATAGCTTCAACTGCTTTTCTCCATCCGGTTTTTTGTATAATTTGATCCTCTTTAAAAGATTCGTAAATATCAGGAATAGCATGGCTATTTGAGTGACTGTACTCCCAAAAGAACTTTGACCAACTACGTTTAATGACGGGATGTATTAGCTTAGCCTTACCAGTTTTGAACCACTTGTCTATAAGTGAAATTCGTTTTTCGATAACATCTTCACTTACAATAGCTTTTGTTGCTTCTTTTTTTAAAATAGCAAAGTTATAGATTAGCAATCCATAATAGATACATATAAGTATTGTTAAAATAATACCAGTCCAAAATAATATAGAAATATATGTATCTTCTTGAATCATTGTAAATATGTTGCTAAAAATATCTTGCATGATAAACCTCCAGTTGTCGTTAAAGTATTGTGATCCAATTATTCGTGTATTACTACTATATTAGTACAAATGTCTACATATTTAAACATATTTTACATGGTGTTTACCATTTTTCTTTCATTTTTTAACACAGGTCCGTTTAAATAGACGTATTTTCATTATTTATTCTTGGGAGAAATACAAACTTATGTCATTTTTATTCCAAAAAGGTGGAAAGGTGTTACAATAGTCATAGAAATAACATTAGACAATTAATCTGTTGCTAATTAAATTGAGAAGATAAATGTTTTAAATACACAATGAATGAGTTAGAAGAAGTTGACGTCGGTTTAAAGAAGAAAACTTATTTGGATATCGATTACTGTTATTGAATCAGTGATGTATGGTTCAAATCATTCTAGTTGTTTAATAGAATAATTCATCAATCTTAAATAGACTGATGTGCCATCCGTGTAGTTTTATATCATAGGGGGATATCTATAAAGGATAAACAACTTCTAACTCAATAATTATTGGGGGTTTAGAGAGTGAGTGACACTAACTATTATTACAGTTTTCTGCAACCAATCGCGAATGAACTAGCATTGATTGGTAAAGAGCTAGAAATGCATGTTTTTCAAAGTCCACGAGCAACCATCACACATACACGAACCTTGGCTGAATCTGTTATAAAACAAGCAATTAAACGAGAACGCATTTCTGATATTGGTTGTGAAGATCTATCAAGTCGAATAAGCTTATTAAAGTCTTATGGTGTGCTCTCAGAAGAAAGTCTAAATGCTGTACACGAAATTAGAAAATTAGGAAACTATGCCGCTCATAACGATCGCATGTTTAGATACTCTGAGTCCCTTTCTAGCTGGGAACATTTATATACACTCATGAATTGGTTTGTTTCTAAGTATTATAAATCTGAATTAGACATGCCGAAATATCAAGAACCATTGATACATAAGGGGACATATGACCCTGAAGAGAATATGTTAAGAATGGAACGATTAGAGCGAATGCTTGAAGAAAAGCTAGCACTCATTTCAGAAGATTCAACCGATCAGCCCACAGAGAAATTAACTGATGTTGAAAGCGAACCTATTCATTCAGATGCTACGAAAGAGGAACTAGAGCCCATTGGAGAAACGGTCATTAGACAGATTGTTTTTCAAGATCAGGCACTAGATATACCTAAGTTTTTAAGAGATACATTTTTACTACCTCAGCGGTTTAATAAATCAGAAAAGTTTATGATTGCCTTAGGTGGAGCGCAACAAGCGCGGATTATGAGTGAGCTCCCTAGAAATTTAGAAGGATTATCTAATCATGTAAAGCGTTATGATCAAAAGAATGAAGCGATTTTGTTTGAAGAGTTAGGACACTTTATTGAAGAAGAACGGCAAAGAAGAAAAATAAAGCATGAGCGTGCGGGCGAGTTGTTTCTCTTTTTGCGCTCAGAATATATTATTGTGACTGATGCACTTAAAGCAATAGATATATCGATTGAGAATTTCACAAGCATGCCGAATTTCATTCAACAAATGAATCAAGATGGCTTACACAAGATTGGTCAATTGCCTCAAGAGTTGATGTTGCTAGCAAAATATGAACGAGTAGGCATAGGAACGATTGAAAAGTTCTTTAATCAATTAAAGACGATACAACAAAACATTATCCGGGAACAAGTCTAAATATTTTACTCTACATAAGGGCTAAACAATTGATTAACAGAGGTGAGAATGATGGAAAGTTATGAGCATGAAGGCCGAAATGCAATCATTGAAAACATTCATACTGAGCTGGAACAATTAAATAAAAAGCAAATAGATGACCTAAACCATTTAAAAAGTATTAATCAAAAGCTTGAAGAGAAGGTAGCTACTTTATCGCAACAATTAGAGAAAGCGAAACAGACAGATGTTCATGTTAAAAAAGTTGGATATACTGACTATAAAGCTATGAGCGTTCTTGAAAGTGTTCTATTAGATAGAGAAGATACGGAATTATTAAAAGCTTATCTAATGAAATTTAAAGAGTTATATTACGACAAATGGGTGAAAAAAGCACTTGAACTAACCGAAATGCTAGTTAATAACACGGACTATAAACAAGCGGCAAGTATCTTGCTTTTCACGCGTAAAAATCTTACGAAGGAATTGTTACAAGGTCAGAATCTTGAGTTGGTCGCTAAAAATGGACGATCATTCCTAATCGACTGGCTAGATTTAGATAGTTATGATTATGAGCGTTGCCTAGTACAAGTATTTAAACTTTATCGAGCCATCGGCGAATATTATAAAGAGTCATCTATTAAACGGTTATTGAAACATGATTTCAAGAACATTATGAGCAATGTGTTTCTGATGAACTCACCTAAGGCTATTACCGAAATGATAAGATGTTATGTTGCCTATGATCTAATTGATGAATGCCATCTATTATTCAAGCAATTCATTAACGAATGGGAGTTCTTAAAAGACACAATAACGGATGTTGATCTGATTAGAATTGTAATGAACGCATTATTAATAGGACAAGATATGAAGTTATTAAATCAATTATCAATAGAAATTGATCAATTAGGCATAGATAGACCAGAGATTAAGTCCTATTTCTTGTATTATGACATTATCAATAAATCGATTGAGTATAAAAAAGGTATAACTGAATTGAAACCTATGATAAAGCAATTTGAACTTTTATCTCATGGTGAAACAAATCGATTGATAAACTATATGAATGATACATTCGCGGAAGTTAAAGGAGCTAAGAAGCAACAAATAAAAACTAAGGTTCACCAGCCACCATCTATAGTAACGGAGATAAAAAAAGTTAAATTGAATACTATTGGTATCTTACCAACTAAGATGAATAGGCATCCAAAAAGAAATCAACCATTTAATAATGTACGTGTTCAATTAGCGTTATTTGTGAATCGACATACACGTAATGTTAAAGGTTATAAATGGATTTTCGCATTAAAGGTAAAGGGATATAATGAGTTTTATTTAACGAAAAATCAATTGAAAGAGTTAAGTAAAACCAATCATGGTGACTATATCAATGTAAGAAATTTCGACAATCAATTAAATGTAAAAGATGAAAGAAGAATTATGCTGAAGTATACGATACAGCCAGGTTCAGATGAAATGAACTTTAAATGGCCTTCAACTGATGTAAATAAAAACAGCTCTAACAATCAGGCTGAGCATCCCGAATTAAATAGTAGAAGCCAGTTGCGAAAATTAGGCTATCAAATCACAGGTATGAAAAGAAAAGAGAGGTGGGATGTGTTAGAGAGTAAGGCCATCCCTCAATTAGGTTTAAAAAGCGTGGCTTATACAATTGCTTATTTAATAAGGGGAAGAAAAGCGATGAAAAATGGCGCGACTAAAAATCAGCATGCGATTACTGAGTGGGAGTATGACTTACAGCGTTTGAAAAGCAAATATTATAAACAAGATTTCAAATGGCCGTCAACAAAGGTGAAATAATATTAAATCCGGATGATCATGA